>JABUBL010000652.1_pt1 | contig 10781 bp, 11 predicted proteins | sample 7240371 | NCBI WGS metagenome assembly JABUBL01 (sample SAMN07256343, study PRJNA390944) | subsurface metagenome | isolation source: Methane hydrate marine sediment | place: Pacific Ocean: Eastern North Pacific, ODP site 1244 | collected 2002
CTGTACAGTAGAGGGGGTCGATCTCTCCAACCTGATGATACAGCCGCAGATATTGCTTGCACTCGACTTTATTCAAATAGATGATGCTGAAAGCGTATAGAACACCCAGATTTATCGTCTCATCTGCTAAATCGGACAACCGGTTCATGTAGGATTTGGCCACTTCATATATTATTTAAGCATATATTCGCTTATCTGTTAAGGAAAATAGGAAAATTTTTAATAATTATTTGTCAAACATATATCATTGCCAATGACTGATTCAGCGAAATATGTATTTCGGTTGACTCAAAACTGCCACTTTGTTATTTAATGAGTGAGGGAATTGGATGAGCGTGTAAGTGAAGCCTTATTTCCGGAATCACTGCCAATTTTCACCGCAATATGCAGATATAAGTTTTACTATCAATTTACCACAAGTTCCTTAAAATATGTTTTGTAATAACCCCGATCTCTTGACAATAGTACATCAGCATGCACAAGAGCGTTTGCACCGATAATAAAGTCGCTTATAAGGTGTTGTCTGTATGAAACTGTGTTGTCGCAGTAGGGGCAGTTGATAGATATTTTCTTACCACACACTGCGCACTGTAATGCTTGAGATTCCCTTGCTGCATATTCTTTCCAGCGCTCTCCGGCAATAGAAAGAGATGCCATACTGGAAAGTTGTAATTGAATTCCGGTATCGTTTAGAAATAGCTCTAAGTCCTCTGATGAGGGAAATTGTGAAGCCAGCTCTGAATAAACGATTTCACAGATAAGCAATTTTCCCTTCTCTTTGGATTTTTCTATAAGGTTTTTGGAACTTATTGCATATTTTTCGTCGGGAATAAGGATGTCCAGTAGGATATTTGTATCAATTGCCGAAATCATTTTCCTCTTAAATCTTCTAATACTGTATCAGAAATTGTACTTTTTTTCTTTTTTAAGTATCCAACCCACTTATCAAAAGGGGACTTTTTAATTACTTTTTTAATAATGAATATCCCATCCTTTTCTGTAAAGAGTAAGTACTCTCCTGGGCATAGTCCGAGTTTTTCCCTGACTGCCTTTGGTATTGTAATTTGACCTTTTGTTGTTAGTTTTGCTGTTAACATTTAGATTCCTGTAAGGAATTATTTTCCTTACTAATAATGTAAGGCCATTGGTGAATATTGTCAACAGCTTTCAATTCCACAGATATTAATTTAGAAATAGCCGGCCTCCTTCTGTAAATACAGCTTACTCCGGCGATCTATATAATCTTACTTAAAAATTCCCTGGTTCTTGGATGGGTTGGCGAGGTAAACATCTTCTCAGGTGTATTTTCCTCAAGTATTATACCATGGTCCAGCATACATACACGGGAAGCTGCCTTGCGGGCAAAACCCATTTCATGGGTTACTACAATCATAGTCATCCCCTTTTCTGCAAGGCTTATCATGCTATCGAGCACTTCTCCAATGAGTTCCGGATCAAGGGCCGAGGTGGGTTCATCAAAAAGCATTAATTTGGGGTCCATGCACAGTGCCCGTGCAATAGCCACCCGCTGCTGCTGACCCCCGGAAAGCCGGCGCGGTTTGCTGTAAGCCTTATTCTCTAAACCGACCTGTTTAAGCATTTCCATGGCTTTCTGCTCTGCATCGCCTTTTTTCATTTTACGCACCTTAATCAGTGCAAGGGTGCAGTTTCCCAAAGCCGTTAAGTGGGGAAAAAGGTTGAAATGCTGGAAAACCATACCGATCTCACTGCGCATTCTGTTCAGATCTACCCCATGCTGCGTAATTTCCTCACCATCTATCCAAATATGGCCTCTGGTTGGCTCTTCCAAACGGTTTACACAGCGCAGCAGGGTGCTCTTGCCTCCTCCAGAGGGACCTAAGAGACAGATCACCTCTTTGCGGGCTATCTGCATATTTATTCCTTTGAGCACTTCTAATTTGCCAAAATATTTATGCAGCTCTTTGATTTCAAGCAGAGCTTCGCTCATTCCTATTCAATCTCCTTTCAATCCATTTAAAGAGCATATTTACCGTATTTTTTCTCTAAAAATCCGGTCAGACGCACCAGGGGCCAGAGCATGAACAGAAAGATCAGGGCTGCAGCAACCAGGGGTGTGGGATTGGCCAGGGAACCATGTGCCTGCGTAGCCTGTTTCATGAGCTCGGGAAGAGCGATTACTGAGGCCAAAACAGTAGTCTTAATAAGCTCAAGACTGTTGCTCGTTGCCGGGGGCAGCACAACTACGATCGCCTGAGGCAGAATTACAGAGAGCATGGTCTGAGAGAAATTTAATCCCAGGGCCCTGGCCGCCTCGGTCTGTCCCCTGTCAATAGATTCAATGCCTGCCCTAAAAATTTCTTCAAAATAGGCCGTTCCATTAATTGTCAAGGCCACCACAGCAGACCAATAACGGGGAAGAGAAATACCAAAATAGGGCCAGGTAAAATAAACAAGCATAAACAATACAATCGTTGGCAAAGCCCGGAACAAATCCACGTATATAATGATCAGAACATTGATAAAGGTTATCTTCAGGGCTCGCAAAGAAGCAAGGGACAAGCCGCCTAATAGGGCCAGGGCCAGGGAAAGAAATGATAGTTTAAGAGTTACCTGAAAGCCCAGCCAGAGAAGATATTTTGCCTGAAACATAATGTCCAGATTGAAAAAGTTTTTAATAAGTGCTTCCATCAATCCGCCATCTTTTTTTCTATATACATAGATAGCCTTACCAGGGGAAGAAATAAGATCGTAAATAAAAGCGCTGCTGAAAAAATGGGTGTGGGATTCGCATAAAAAGCCTGAGCGGCTCGAGCCTTTTTCAGCAGGTCCGCAACGCCGATAACAGAGGCCAGGCTCACATCCTTGGTAATAGCAATTAACCTGCTGGTCATTGGCGGCAGGGCAATGCGAAAAGCTTGAATAATAACCACAGATACCATGGTCTGCATATAGGATAAGCCGAGGGAGCGCGCGGCCTCTACCTGTCCCCTGTCAATTGATTCGATTGTTGCTCTGAATATTTCTTCGGAAAAGGCCGAAAGAATCGCTACAAAAGTGAATACGGCTGCCCAGAAACGAGGAATCATAATGTTAATATAGGGTAGAGCATAGTAGACCACGATCAGAATAATCAGGGGCGGTACTGATCTTAATACATCTACATAAATGGCAATGGGTATATTCAAAAGACGGATAATTAATGGATTGCTTCGCTGTTTCACTGTTACACGGACCACAGCCAGGATCAGGCCCAAAATAAAGCCCATGATGAGGCTCAGGCCGGCAATCTTAATTGTCACAATCAGCCCCTTGAGCAAATCTGGGAGGGTTTTGATGAAGAAATCTATATTAAAGAAATAGTAGTACAGATCATGGAAATTCATGTGCCCGGCTTACCACTTACTACCTAAATTTACCTTCCCCTGGGTATAGCCCAGGGGAAGGACTACAATCAAGTCAGCGATTGATCTGATAGAAAATGAAGCTTCCGCTTAAGGCTTTTTTCATTCCTTATAGCCAGGCATGCCCGGCGTGCCGACTCCGGGATAAATCGTTTTCACAGCGCTGTCAGCACCAGGATCATCCCCAAACCACTTCTTATAGAGTTCGACCAGTGTCCCGTTTTCCTTCAGCTTTACAAGAGCTTCTTCAAGAACATCCCGGTAAGCATCACCTTTTCGCAAGGGCAGAGCGTATTGTTCGCCGGTAAGGATGAGAATTGCTGAGACCAGTTCAGGTTTATCCGTGGCATAATGCCCGACAGCGTCCCGGGCGCCTATCACGCCGTCGATCCGGCCGACCTGAACAGCCTGGGCTGCCGCCGGCATCCCGTCGTATTCGTCAATCTTAAAGCCCCATTTAGCCTGATTGTCGGTAAGCCAGGAATGTCCTGAGGAACCTGTATTGACTCCGATGGTTTTGCCCTTCAGATCTTCAAGCTTGGTAATGTTCTTTTTATCCTTTTTATTTACCGCAATCAGCTCAGCCGTGTCCATGTAGGGTTCCGTGAAATCCATCTGCTCTGCACGTTCTTTCCTGACATTTGTGGGCGCCACAATGTACTCTACCTTTTTAGAAAAAAGGGCTGCAAAGATCCCGGACCACTCCACATCAATAATTTCAACACCCGGCCGGTCCAATTCATCGGCCAGCGCATTGGCCAGGTCAACGGCAAACCCCTCGGGCTCACCCTTTGGGGTCAGGTAGGCAAAGGGGACGAAACCCATATCCACGGCTGCCTTCATCGGCTTATCGGCCGGATGATCGGGAAAGCCGCCTGCCGCTTCTTTCTTACCGCCTGCAAACAGCAGAACCCCTGCTATCAGCAGAAAAGCAAAACCAAGTAAGCATATTTTTTTCATATGCTTCCTCCTTATAAATTTAAATTTATCCGGGTATATTGATTTGGATTCAAAACCCGGATATTTCCTCAATAATGTGCACCAGGACTGAAAGCCTCCAGGCAGCGCCCTATTTCATGCCTTTATACTCCTTGGCCGGAGGTTTGGCAAACAAAGCCCTTTTTGAGTGCATCAGCTTTGCATCCACCATACCTTCACATATCTTTAATGCTACCGATGAGGGATCAAGCACCACCAGGCCGAGCTCCCTGGTCACATCCTCTGCATAGCCTACCATACCGGCACAGCCGAGAATAATTACCTCTGCGCCATCCTGCTCCGCAGCCTGCCGTGATACCTCAAGGATGCGTTTCTTGGTTCCTTCTGGATCGGCATCCGTTTCCGTTACGCTCATATCCAGGGCGCGCACTGAAGCCAGGGCCTGTTCCATTTTATAGCGCCGTACCTCTCTGTACTTATGAGGAATACGCTGCCGCATGGGGGTGAGAATTGTAAATTTAGCCCCCAGCATGGCAGCCACATGCAGGGCTGCTTCCTGTATGCCCACCACCAGGATATTCGCTATTTCTTTTGCAGCCTCAATGCCTGGATCACTGAAGCAGGCAATAATAGCGGCATCGTAGCCTTGCTCATCAGCCTTTTGTACTAATTTCAGGGTCGGCGGCACGGCAAGAGCCTCATCATAGGCGGCTTCAATCGCTACCGGACCGGCATCAGGACAGGTGACAGTCAGCTCAGTATCCTCCCGTTTGATTTTAACCAGCTCACTGCGAAGGTGTTCGGTCATGGACAGTGAAGTATTCGGATTTATAACCATTATTTTCAAAATCAGGCCCCCTTGCCGATCAACCCACGCCCTGCCTGAAAAGCACGCAGATTTAGTTCTCGAAATCTATCGGGTGCGTACTTCCTGATTACCTCTTCCCAGATCGATGGAGATACATCAAAGAGGGAAGAGAGCGCTCCCAAAAGAAGGACATTAACGACCTTAAAATTTCCTAACTCCTGGGCTTTCTCTGTCGCGTTAACAGTATAGACCTTCCTGGCTGCACAGGCAAGGGTCTGTCTGATCTCCTGGACAGAGGGATATTTGACCTGGCCGGTTGTCACAGCTACCGGGGGGATCCGGTATTCATTAACGATTACTGTGCTGTCCGGCTTAAGGAACTCCACCATGCGCATGGCTTCAAGGGGCTCAAAAGCTAAAAGATAGTCCACAGTCCCCTTCATGGACATGGGCGCGTTAACCTTATCTGCCCAACGTATATGGCTTACCACGCTGCCGCTTCGAATGGCCAGCCCAAGCACGTCTGACTTTTTAGAGTCATAGCCGGCATCCATTCCTACCTCAGCAAGAATATCACCTGAGAGCACGGTGCCCTGGCCTCCTACGCCCACCACTAAAAAGTTTATATTCTTCATGCTACACCTCATCCTTTTTTTCTACAGGGGGTTGAATAGCCCCGGTCGGGCAGACCTGCCGGCAGATATCACAGCCGATACAGAGGGTGGGCTCAATGTGGGATTTGAATTTATCATTTTTAGGATTTTTTTCATTTGAGAGTCCAATAGAGGGGCAGCCCACCTTAAAACAGCTCTGACAGGCAATACATTTTTCCAAATCTACTCTATAGGGAGGTTGGGGATTATTTGAAACAAAAACGCATTCCCCCCGGGTAATCAAAACCGAAGGCCCCTCATAATCCAGACACTCTTTCAAACCGGCTTCCACATCCTTGATGTTGAAGGCATCCACCACCTTAACCTTTTTAACACCCAGGGCTTTCACCAATGGCTCCAGTTCAACCCTTTGCGCCGGCCGGTCCTTGATAACCGCCCAACCAACACCCGGATGGTCCTGTTGACCGGTCATGGCAGTTATGCTGTTATCCATCAGGATGACAACCCCGCGGGAGTTGTTGTGCACCATGTTCACCAGGGGAGCCATACCGGCATGAAAAAAGGTGGAATCGCCGATGGTACATACCCGCGGCTCAGGGATACCTGCCAGAGACATCCCATGTAGAACGCCGATGCCGGCGCCCATGGAACCCATGGTGTGCTGAGCCCTGAAAGGCGGAAGGGTGCCGAGATTATAGCAGCCTATATCCCCTGCTACCGGAAGCTTCATCTTGTTCAGGATGTAGAATGTTGACCGGTGCGGGCAGCCTGCGCAGAAAACCGGTGAGCGTAGGGGCAGGTCTTCATAAGCCGCCGGCCCCGGTTTCCTGGCCCCTGGCGCCTCAGAGGCATCCCGGCTTAAAAGCCCTGCATCAACGCTTAACCTTTTGATATCATCGGGTAGAAGCTCAAAGCAGGGTGGGAAGGCTTCCTTGCCTATGACATCAATGCCCATGGCCCGGATTTGCTCTTCCAGAACAGGATCAAGCTCTTCGATAACGACCAGCTTTTCCACGCCCCCTGAAAACTCTTCAATCATTTTCCCGGGCAGAGGGTTGGTCATACCCAGCTTTAAAACCGAGGCATCGGGAAAGACATCGCACACATAGGTATAAACAACCCCGCTGGTGATAATGCCGAGTGAGCGGTTTTTCCACTCAATGCGGTTTAATGGCGCCTCTTCGGCGTATTCGGCCAGATCAAGCAAACGCCTCTCCACCCGGGGGTGCATTCTCCTGGCATTCGAGGCAGTACAATTGTACTTCTCCGGGTTGCGTGGAAACGGCCCCACCTTATCCGGGGTTTGAGGCCGGCTGCCCAGATTAACCACGCTCTTAGAGTGGGAGGTTCTCATAACGGTGCGGATTAAGACCGGAGTATCATATTTTTCCGAAAGCTCGGCAGCCAGAACAACAAAATCTTTGGCTTCCTGACTGTCCGCAGGCTCAAGAAGGGGTATTTTGGCCAGGCGGGCATACCAGCGGTTATCATGCTCATTTTGAGAGCTGAATAGACCGGGATCATCCGCAGTGACCACCACCAGAGCTGCCTCAAGCCCTGTATAGACCGCATACAAAAGAGAGTCGGAAAGGACGTTCATACCTACCTGTTTGGTTGTCACCAGGGAGCGGCGCCCTGAATAGGCCGCCCCGGCAGCGGCATCCATAGCCACCTTTTCATTGGTCGACCACTCAGTATATATTTCTTTTCCATATTCTTTAGCTATGGTCCTGATAATTTCGGAGCTCGGGGTACCGGGATAGCCCGTGGCTATCTGAACCCCTGCTTCAAAGGCGCCTCTCGCTATAGCCTCATTTCCGGAAAGAATTGCTTTCACCGATAGACCTCCATGCTTTTAAGAATATTTTTTAAGCGCTAATAGGGCATCTACAGCGATAACCCCCTGGCCCTCGGGCAGAATCAAGAGCGGGTTGATATCCAGAGCCTCTATCCTGTCAGCCCAATCAACTGCCAGCCTGCCGACACTGACCAGAGTATCAGCCAGCGCCCCCAGATCCGCCCTGGGAGATCCGCGGAAACCGTAAAGCAGTTTGCTTGCCCTGGTCATCTCGATCATCTTCAAGGCTCCGCCCCGGCTTAAGGGGGGAATGCCCAGAGCCCGATCCTGGAGGATCTCAACCATGACGCCCCCAAGACCGAACAAAACTGCAGGACCGAAACAGGGATCCATGAGAACTCCTACAATGGCCTCAGCCACCGCCCCTCCGACCATCTGCTGGCAGAGCACGCCGTCAATTGAAGCAGAGGCATCATAGGCCCGGGCACTCTCAAGCACCTCTTCATACACGCACCCTACTGCCCGTTCATCCCCAAGGTTCAACCGGATAATACCTGCCTCGGTCTTGTGCTGGATCTGCGGGGAGATGACCTTCAGGGCCACAGGATATCCCATATCCTTTGCAGCCTGAATCGCCTCCTCGGCGGATTTACACAGTACCTCACGGGTACAGTGAATACCATACGCAGAAAGTACTTTTTTACTCATATATTCTGTTAAAACCGGCCGGGCAGAGCGGAAATAAGCTCCCCCTTTTGGCCGAACGGCTTTGAGCCTGTCCCGATCTTCTTTGTCAAACCCCCTGTCTCTTCTGAAAGCGGCATAAGCGATTAAAAGCTCGATGGCCTTTAATCCCTCCCTGGTGCCCTGGAGCAGAGGCACTTTCCCCTGGTCGAGAATTCTGCGTATATCCTGATGAAACCCCACTGAGGGGTTTGAGATCATGGCCACCGGCTTGCCGCACTCCTGGAAGACCTTCACTGCCGCCCGTGCCACTGCTGCGTACTGATCCACCTGCCTGGGCGCCATGCCGCCCGGCACATCCTGAGAAACAAACACTAAATCTGCTTTTTCCTCCCGGGCCGCAGCCATTAAACATGTTTCATAGGTCTCCCCCACTCTTCCGAAACCCCAGGCATCCAGGGGGTTGTCGATCCCGGCATAGGGGGGAAGAACCTCCCGGAGAATCCCTTTGCCCTTTTCCGACCATGCCGGATAGCGCAGGTTCATTTTTTCTCCAAGATCCGCTATGAGACTGATTACCCCCCCTGAGAGGGTTACTGAAAAAACTCCGTCTCCTTCAGGCAGCCGGTGCAGCAGTTTTGAAAACAGTTCGGCTGTCTCAAACATCTCATCAAAATCATCCACCCTGACGATGCCCAGCTTTTTAAATAGAGCGTCCTGCACATCATCAGACCCGGCCAGGGCCCCTGTATGGACAACAGTAGCCCTCCGGGCCATCTCAGACCTGCCCACCTTTATCAGGATGATCGGTTTTCCAACCTCCCGGGCTCTTACGGCCAGTTCCCGAAGCCGTTCCGGCTTACGGAACTGTTCGATGAAGGCCATCACAACCTCTGTTCCAGGATCTTCCAGCATATAGGCAATGAAATCGGTACAATCTATTACGGCTTCATTGCCGGAAGAGCAGAGCATGCTGAAACCCAGACCCCGGCTGCTGTTCGCCACGCTTATGGTGAGATAGCCGCTTTGGGCGATCATGGCTATATTACCCTTTTTAATGGAAACAGGGGCCGGTGCACTGTAGGTTCCAACCCCGGCATTGGGATGCAGGTATCCCACACAGTTAGGTCCGCAGAACAGGATATTGTTCTGCCTGCAGATATCTACCAGTTCCTGCTGCAGCGCCTTTCCCTCGGCTCCGGCTTCTCCAAACCCACCGGCAAAAGCCCAGCCCGCCCGTACACCAATAGAGGCCGCCTCTTTTAAAACCGGAATGATCATACTGCGGTTTAAGAGAATAGCCGCCATGTCAACCTGATGCCCTGCCTGATGAACCTCGACCAAAGAGGGATAACAGGGCCTGCCCAGGACTTCCTTATAGCGGGGATTCACGGGGTAAATCTCGCCCTGATACCCCAGCTGAGTTAAATTTTCAAGCACCTGCCGGCCCGGCCCGACATTTTCCGAAGCACCCACCACAGCAATGGAGTCAGGGATCAGCAGGGGTCTTAGGTCGGGGCTTTTATAGATTGCACCGCTCATCTCTTTCTAGTTCCAAACCGGTGTTCGCCACTCGGGAAAAAGTGAATCCTGACCGGTAACAACTCTTCTGTAGTTATCGGCGATGGCCCTGGTAATAGGTCCGGTCCTGCCGCCGCCCACCTCCAAATGGTCAACGGATGCCACCGGCATGATCTCCCAGCCCGTGCCGACATAGAAGACCTCATCGGCAATATATAATTCCGTACGGTCCACCTCACGCTCAATAAATGGAATATTCAATACATCTTTCAAAAGATGCATCGTCGTATCCCGGGTAATACTCTCCAGTATCCCGTTGGTCACGGTGGGCATAATCACCTCTCCTTGCCGAACCAGGGCCAGGCAGGCGCCGGGTCCCTCGGTGACCTTTCCACGGTTATCAAGAAGCACCGGCCAGTCATACCCGCTGACCGTAGCCTCCATGGCCGCTAAACGGCCGTTATGATAATTGGAGAAACATTTCAAGCGCGGAGGAAGCACGTTATCTGAGATACGGGTCCAGGAACTGACACAAACATGCAGGGCCTGATTCATATCACGGTAAGATTCAAAGGGCCAGGAATCGATAACCAGTTCTGTTGGTTTGCCCGGCTGAGCCTGCAAAAGCTCCCGGACGATCCCCTTCTGAAAGATATAGGGACGTATATACACATTTTTTCGGTATTCATTGGCCCTGAGCAGGTCCAAAACTGCTTTCTCTAAATCCTCCAGACCGTACTCAAAGCCATAACGTACCATTTTGATGGAATTAAGAAAACGAACCATGTGTTCGTTAAGGCGGAACACATAGAGCTGTTCCTGGCTTTCATTCCAGTAGGCTTTAATTCCCTCAAAAATACCGGCTACCGAGGCATGGCCCACAGAGTTTACGTGGATCAATGCATCCTTCCAGGGAATGATTTCGCCATTTCTCCAGATATAAGAGCCCTACTATTTTATGAATAACAGATAACCCTGGCTTTCATTCCAGTAGGCTTTAATTCCCTCAAAAATACCGGCTACCGAGGCATGGC
>JABUBL010000654.1_pt1 | contig 10780 bp, 15 predicted proteins | sample 7240371 | NCBI WGS metagenome assembly JABUBL01 (sample SAMN07256343, study PRJNA390944) | subsurface metagenome | isolation source: Methane hydrate marine sediment | place: Pacific Ocean: Eastern North Pacific, ODP site 1244 | collected 2002
AGATTAAGCCTCATTATTAAGACAAACATAAAGTATCTGTTGACCTCGCTCAACAACCCCGCTCAACCACTGGAGCCCAATATCATAAGTAGCCCCATCTCCAGCAAAAGCCACAAATTTAATATCGCGGTCTGCCATCTTACCTAGCTTGACAAAATGCCTGTAAGTCGTCCAGGCAGCAGCCAATGTACTGGAAACGTTCTCAAAAGCGTTGTGAATCCAGGGGACTCGCCACGCAGAGTGAGGAAATGGGCTGGTACAAACCTCGAGACAACCGGTTGCGGTAGCGGTTACTACCGGCTTGCCCAGTGCGGTTATGGCGTGCAATACTTGACGAACGATGATAGTTTCAGGACATCCGTGACAGGCCCTGTGTCCTGGCGCTATTTTATCTTCCTGATTAGCTATTTCCTTTAACTTTATAGCCATAATACCTCCTTACTCTCTAACCGAAAGAAATCTAATGATTGGCGGCTTAATCTCACCGGTCTCGGCAATTTTAGATAGCTCGCGGAAAATATCACCAAAGTCAGAGGGAACCGTGTCCCGACCACCCAGACCATAAAAGAAATCAATCATCTTCACCGGGAGACCACGATTGAAGAAGGCTGAGCAGGTCTCGATGAACAAGGGACCTCCCTCAGCACCAAAGCACTCACATCTATCCATCGCCGCCACCGCTTTTATATGCTTAAGGGCCTTTACTATCTCACCGGCGGGGAAAGGACGGAAGCAACGGACTTTAAGCATTCCGGCTTTCACGCCCTTCTCTCGCATCTCATCCACTGCTTCCCGGCATGCCCCTGCCCCTGAACCTATGATTAGAATAGCTACCTCAGCATCTTCAAGCCGATAAGACTCTACTAACCCATAATGCCTCCCACTGATTTTACCGTATTCCTGTCCGATCTCCGGGATGACCCTTAGGGCATTATTCATCGCTTCGAACTGTGGGCGCCTATGCTCAAAGAAATAATCCCAGTGGTCAAAAGCCCCGAAAGTTTTAGGATGGTCTATATCTAAGAGGGAATAACGAGCTTTATACTCTCCAACAAAATCTTTTACCACCTCATCGGGCAAAACTTCAACTCGACCCAAAGTATGCCCCAAAACAAAGCCGGCATGAGCACACATTATCGGTAGCATAATATCGGGATGTTCAGCGATTCGTACCGCCTGGATATAATTATCATAAACCTCCTGGTGGTTTTCAGCGAAAATCTGAACCCAGCCGGCGTCACGCGAGCCCATCATGTCGGTCTGGTCAGTAAGTATGTTAAGCGGAGCAGAAAGAGACCGATTAACCACCGCCATGATGATAGGACAGCGAAGCCCCGAGGCAACCCAGAGAACCTCCCACATAAGAGCCAATCCGGGTCCACAGGTAGCCGTCATGGCTCGAGCACCAGCAGTAGAAGCCCCGATACAGGAACTCATGGCGGCATGCTCACTTTCCACGCGGATATACTCGGTATCCACCAGCCCTTCAGCAACCAATTCAGCAAACTCCATGACGATTTCAGTTTGAGGAGTAACCGGATAAGCAGCCATCACATCGGGATTAATCTGACGGATAGCTTCGGTCACTGCCATATCACCCTCAAGAGCTTTAATTATAGGCTTTTTCACCATAGCTTCAACCATTATTTTGCTTCCTCCTTTATTGCTTCAGCTTCTTCCACCATAGCGATGGCTTCCTTAGGGCACTCACGGGCACAAATACCACAACCTTTACAATGTTCATAGTCAAAGCCTACTACTTTACTATCCTTAACCTTAATGCAGCCATCCGGGCAATAAATCCAGCAAATCATGCAGTCAATGCATTTCTCCTCATCAAGAATTGGTCGAAAAGTACGCCATTTGCCCGACTTATACTCTATCGTGTTGCCCGGTTCAACAATTACCCCACCTAGCTCTAGTTCTTTCCAACCTTTTAGCGCCATTTGCCTTCTCCTTCCAAAAGATTTTAGCCGGCTTGAGCCGTTTTATAAGCTTTTTCAAAGGCTGTCACATTTGCCTCGACAACTGCCTTTTTAAATTTACCACCGAGTGATTCTTTAATCATTTTAACCAAATTTTCCTTGCTCACTACCTCGACAGCCTGAGCCAAAGCGCCGAGCATGGCTATATTAGGTATGTTTCTACCCATAGTCTCTATGGAAATTGAGGTGGCATCAACGGTGATTATTTTTCCTTTATAGCCCAGCTTGGCACGAATATCACTTGACGATTCAGTGGTATTGATGACAAGTGCTCCATCTGCCTTCAACCCAGCTACCACATCAACTTCATCAAGAAGTGTGGCATCGAGTACCACTACTGCGTCGGGTTCAGCAATCTCTGAAAGGTCTCTTAGCGGTTTACTGCTCACCTTGGTAAAGGAGCGCATAGCAGCCCCAGCGCGCTCGGCTCCGTAATCGGGCAAGCCCAAAAAATAGTTATCTTCCAAATTTGCTGCCTCTGCCAGAATCTTACTTGAGGTCACTGCTCCCTGCCCACCACGAGCATGCCATCTTATCCCAACCGGGTCCTTTTTTAGTCGCACCATATCATGAACACCTCCTCTAAAGTTTCTTTGTGGGCTTTTTTGTAGCGTTAATATTTGTTTCGGTTTAGCCCCTAATCATCAAAACGCGCCCCTGGAGCGACTTGAACGCTCGCACCCAGCTCCGGAGGCTGGTGCTCTATCCGACTGAGCTACAGGGGCACCTAGCCATAATATCACGTAGCCAGCGAAAGAGCAATTGAATTTAGCCGAAAATCCGCCTGTATTATAGACGTCTTTCACAGATAAAGCAAGTGTTGACATCTCCACCCCGCGCAAACTGAGACATTAGATGAAAACGTCCCAGGCGAGGAGGAACATAAGGCACAGCAGCACTACCAGCACCATAACTCCCAGCGAAATTCGATAGCGGTCAGGGCTGAAGGTTGCAGGTTCAGGGGTTGGCCTCTCAACACGGAGGAAAACATATCTGGCAGACCTAATCGTCTCAACAAGGTAGCCCGGGGGATTAGCACTTAGTTTGACGATGAACCAAGCAAGACGGAGAGCCAGACTTTCCACTGCGCCAAACAAACGGCACACCCAAACACTGAACACATTGTAAGCCAGCCGGGACGGTCTCCGGTAGAACCAGTCGGTATCCAGCGTTATGGTTGCCTCGACATGGAGCTTCTTCATGAGTAACCAGAAGGCAAGTCCGGTAAAAATCAGGAGCTGCATAGTTTGCATCACATGGGAAGCAGTATACGGCTGGTAATTCACCTCAAAGGGTAAGAGATTATAAAGTAGAGCCGGATAAATTCCGATGGCGATACATATTGCCGAGGTCAGCCCCATGCCCACATACATACTCAGAGGAATGGGTTTCGGTTTAAGAGAACGGTCAGTGCTAAACCAGGTAAAATACGGGAGTTTCAGGGCGATGGAAAGAAAAGTACCAATGGAAGCTAGTTCCAGCAGCAAAACCACTGCTCCCAGATGGTTAATCTCTGCCGCATATATAGTCATGGTCTTACTGACGAAACCGCTAAACAACGGAACTCCAGAGATGGAGAAAGCACCGACCATGAAGAATATCAAGGTAAGCCACATTGACCGGGATAACCCCCCAAGTTCGGTAAGTTTGCTCCGACCGGTGGCATAAAGAACGGCACCTATCCCCATGAATAACAAGCCCTTATACAAGATATGGGCAAAGGCATGGGCGGTAGCACCGTTAATCGCCATCTGAGTACCTATGCCGACACCACATACCATAAAACCAACCTGACTGATAATATGATAAGAAAGAAGACGTCGGCCGTCGTTGGCGAGGAAGGCAAAAACCACGCCGTAGACCGCCATGATTGCACCTGCCCACATCAGCAGCTCCAGACCAGCAAAACCGCGGGCGAGCGCATAGACCGCCACCTTGGTGGTAAAAGCACTGAGGAAAACACTGCCGGCAACTGTCCCTTCGGGATAGGAATCAGTCAGCCACCCATGAAGCGGCGGGACGGCAGCATTAAGGGCAAACCCGAAGAGAATTAAATATGAAGCTATCCCCCCTTCAAAGTGGTTAAACAGTAGCGAACCGGTCTCCCCCAAATGCCAGAGAATGCCGGCCATAAGCACACTGCCGCCAAATGCATGCACCAGAATATATCGGAAACCTGCCCTCCTGGACTCCGGTGTCCTCCGCGCCCAGATGAGAAAGAGAGATGAAACAGCCATTATTTCCCAGAAGATAAGTAAGGTGAACAGGTCACCGGCAAAGACTACCCCCAGCGAACTACCTACATAGAGCAGAGAGGTTACCTGCTGCACGGTGTCTTTCACGTGGAAGCCATAGACACCCCCCAGGAACCCCATGATAACAAAAACATAGCCAAAGGCAAGGCTTAGCCTGTCCACTCGACAGGGCATCAATTCATAGTTAAGAAAGGGAAAGGTCAGGCTTGCCCCCGGCTCCAGCTGCAGAAGGAAGTAAAAGGCTGCAATAGGGAACACTAGGTATACAGAGGCTCGCACCCGGCGGGGTAGTATTGGCAGTAGAATAGCCCCGAGCACAAAAATTATCGCCAGCGGGAAATTACTCATCGTCATCACTTCGGTCGTAGTAATCCTCCTTGCGCTGTAGCCAGTAGTGCCCGATTAATTTGGCAAAGCCAATTAGAATCAAACAGCCAATGAATCCGAACAGAGAAAAGAATCCGGTAATGTGGGACCAAGGTAAGGCATTATGGGCATGTCCGCTCACCAGGAAAAAGTCGAGCAAAATAAAGATGCCCACGGTTACTACAAAAACCGCTAACCAGCGAAATTTCACAGTCCTCCTCCGCTGAGAACATTACCGGCAACTCTGGCAGCCAACTGGTAAAGGTAGGGAAATTGATCGGGGAAGATTCCTAGTAAAAGCGAAAACAAAGCAGTCAGTGCCAGGGGAACAACCATCAAGGGTGAAGCCTCACCGAACTTGGTAAACTTATCTGAAGGGGCAAAAAAGGCCCGGACGACGATGCTAAAAAGGTAGCCGGCATTGAGCAGACCGCTGAGCAGGAAAGTAGCCACTAAGACCATCTGCCCTGCGTCAAACGCTCCCTGAACCAGGTACCATTTACTGATGAATCCGTTGATTGGGGGCATCCCGGCCAGCCCTACCGAAGCTAAGGCAAAAGCACCCATGGTGATTGGCATCTGTCGTCCGATTCCGTTCAGCTCGCTTACATTCTCACAGTGTGTTTTGACGTGAATAGCACCGGCGCAGAAAAAGAGAGTAATTTTCATCATGGCATGGTTTACAATATGGAGAAGCCCACCAATCCATGCACTGGGTGAAAGCATCGTCACGCCAAGTACAATGTAAGACAGGTGCCCTACCGTAGAGTAAGCTAGACGCATTTTCAGATTGTCTTGGCGTATGGCAATAAGCGAAGCCACCAATATCGTGGCGGCAGTAAGCCCGGCAAGATAACCTGCCATACCGCTACCATGCAACAGTGCAGGACCAATAACAAAGCCAATAGCCCGGGCAAAGCCAAAGACGCCGGCTTTCACCACTGCCACGGCGTGGAGCAGCGCACTAACCGGAGTCGGTGCCGCCATAGCCGTCGGTAGCCAACTATGTAGCGGCATAATTGCCGACTTGAATCCGAAACTACACAGAAACAGGATAAACAGCAGGATGACACTGCTCTTACTCACCTGCGCTGGTAGAATTCCTCCCGCCCTAAAATCAACCGACCCGCTGATTTGATAAGTCAATGCCAGGGCAAAGATGAGCGCCGTCCCTCCGGTGAGCAGGTAGACCAGATACTTCCTTCCCGCAGATATTGCCTTCGGTGTTTCTTTATGGATAACAAGAGGATAGGTAGCGATGGTCAATATTTCATAAAATATGACCAGCGTCAGGAGATTGGCAGCAAAAGCAATGCCCATCGTAGCCGAAAGACAAACAGCGAAGCAGGCAAAATAGCGGGTTTGCTTGTGCTCCGGTAGGCCGCGCACATAACCAATGGAAAAGAACGAAGTTAAAATCCAGAGGGCCGAGGCAGAAAGGGCAAAGATAATGCCCAAGGAATCTACCTTAAGCGCCAGGGAAATGCCCGGAGAAATAGCAAACAAGGTTATCGCTGGATAACTGCCCTGAAACACACTGGGCAGCATGGACAACACAATGGCAAACTTTGCCAGGGCTGCCATTATTGTCCAGGACTCACGCACATTTGGCCGTTGATTTGGAATCACAATGAGGACAACTGCCAAAAGTGAGACCAGCACGGCCAGCAGTGGTTTCAATGAGAAGTACGTTTCCATAAAACCAAACTCGTTTCACCACTTTCTCTAGACTACAAAAGCGCTACCACCGGTTTCAAAACCTGAGTAACAATAACAGCATTAATCAAGCCTAGAACAATAATACCAACGGCAAGAATCAGTATGGGCACAAGAATTCTTGCCGAGGGCTCTCTTGCCTGCTCCACCTCTGCGGATAACTCATCGCTTGGTCTGACTGCAAAAATTTTCTCAATCACCCGAAAGAAGTAGGCAGCATTAAGCAAGCTACTGGCCAAAATCACGGCGACGAAGACCCAGTTATTGGCATCAATCCCACCCAGTATCAGATACCATTTACTAAAGAAACCACAGGTCGGTGGAATGCCCACCATAGACAGTGCTGCCACGGTAAAGGCAGCCATCATCAAAGGCATCTTGCGTCCCAGACCGGCGAACTGGGATATCTCATGAAGTCCGGTCTGATACTTGATACCACCGGCAACCAAAAAGAGGCAGCTCTTCATAAAAGCATGGTTGAGAATATGAAGCAAACCACCGATGAGCCCTAGTGGGTTAGCCAGCCCGATTCCCAGTCCGATATACGACACCTGGGCCACAGTGCTATAGGCAAGCATACGCTTGAACTCCTTCTGAGCAATAGCCATAACCGAGCCAAAAATGATGCCGACGGCAGCTACCCATCCAATTACTAAAGTAACTGGCAGGATTTCAATAAAGTACTGGGGCTGGAAGACGGTAAGCAGCATGCGTATCACAACATAGGCAGCGACTTCAATCTGAATAGCCGCCAGGATAGCAGCCACCACTGGTGATGCATAGCTATGGGCATCAGGCAACCAGACATGCAGCGGGAAGAGAGCCATCTTGATACCCATACCGATAACAATAAGAGCGGCCGCTGCCATTATTGTCGGTGAACCATACAAAGGAGGCAAAAGCTGGGATGCATCGGCCATATTGAGAGTCCCCGTGGAGAAGTAGATAAAACCGACTCCCAAAAGATAGAAACCTCCCGCGATTGTCCCTAATACCAGGTAACGAAAGCTAGCCACTACCGCCCGGTCCCCACCCAGAGTTATCAATGCATAGCTGGCCAGGGAATAAATTTCAAGGAAAACAAAGAGGTTAAACAGGTCGCCGGTAACTACCACGCCGACAAGCCCAGCAAACAGCAGCATAAGAAGTCCATACACGGGGACACCTTTTCGGGGAGTCAGATATAAACCAGCCTGAGGTGGGTAAATCACAGCAATGAGGCCAATAAACACGACAATTACGACCATAAACGCCGAAAGATGGTCGAGCACATATTCAATACCAAAGGGTGGAGGCCATCCTCCCAGATAGTGGCGTAGTGTCCCTTCTGACAGGACTCGTAAAAAACCGGTACCGGCAGCTACCAGCGATAGTGCTATACCGATAACTGCCGTAATATATGCCCACTTTAGCCGCCATATTCCTACTAGTGCCGAAATGACGGCGAACAGTAATAACGGAGCAAGAGTGAGAATCGACAGACTGGACATTTACTCAGACATCTCTTTCATAATAGACATAATAGACCTATCATCCAAAGTCTTGTAAGCACGGTAGATAACTATCAGAAAAGCTAATGCTGCCCCGGTAAGGGAAAGACCTACCACAATGCCGGTCAGTATCAGTACGTGCGGCAGCGGATTTATGTACTTAGCTGCCTCTGTACCAATCTGTGGGTCAATTATTGGTACCGTGCCTCCTAACTTGGTGGCACCTTCAATAAAAAAGAGAAAGATAGCGGTCTGGAAAATATTCATCCCGATGAGCTTTTTCAGCAGGTTACGCTTTCCAAGCATGCCGTAAAGACCTAAGGCCAAGAGGATGACAATCATCAAATAAACGTAACGGGATAAGAATAGCTCTACCATTACCACCTTTCTCCAACTAAACTATCGAAAATCAAAACCAAGGTGCCAAAAACAGCCAGCCCTATTCCAATCTCGACAATCAAGATGCCAAGTGCCCTTAGCTCAGCTCCATGCACCCATGGAATTGGGAGGTATGCGTAGTCCAAGAATGCTCCACCTGTTACCATGGGAATTATCCCGGAAAGTCCAAAGATTAACATACCAATGGCAGCAAGTGCTAGTGCTAACTTCGGCGGGAATTTTTGATATGAGACCTCTCTACCCAAGTATAGCCTCTGCAACATGATGCTGACCGCTAACAGGACTCCCCCCTGAAACCCACCGCCCGGACCGTAATGCCCGTGTATGATTACATAGAGAGCAAATAGCTGAATGAACGGGATTAACAAACTACAAACGGTCTGAACTATGATGCTTTGGTATTTTTGTTTTATCATCAGATTCCTTTTTCATGAGTATTAGGACACAAGCTAGACCTGCTGTGAAAATTACTACCGTTTCGCCAAGAGTGTCATAGCCACGGTAATCAGCCAGTACAGCGGTAACAGTATTGGGAGTATGGGTGTCTTCAACCGAGTTTTCGATATAGAATGGCGAAACATGGACATTGGCCGGAGCTTGAGGGTCGGCATGATCCGGCAAGCCACTGGTGGCATATAGCATCAGAGCAAAAAACAAAATCATGATTAGGGCACTAATCCACTTCAATCTTCAGACCTCCTCCGGGTGAGGAATAAGGCAACAATAAACAATACCCCGGTTATACCTGCTCCTAGCGTTGCTTCAACAAAGGCGACATCCACAGCCCCCATTTGGGCAAATAATAACGCCACAAAGAAACTGTATGCACATAGAGCCACCACTGCAGCAAGAAGGTCGCGGACATAAAGGGCAATGGACGCGGCAACAATCAGAATAACCATCAAACAAAAGTCAATCTGCCAAATCATGCTTTTTTATTACCTTCCCCTCAGTTTTGACCCATGCTGCTTAAAATTAATCATAAGCTTATTATCAACTCTTGTCTTCGCCATCCGGCTTCTTCTTCCGTGTCCACGGCGGTAAGCCTGAACGTAGAGCCGCTCGTGCTATAGCATGGGTTGCCGTCGGATTAGCAATCAGCACAAAAATCAATATAAATAGTATCTTAAAGGTACTGAGTTCCCACCCATTGTAGACGGCTAAACCACTAAGGGTTAATATTGCTCCTAGCGTCTCTGATTTCCCCACGGCGTGAGTCCTGGCGTAAAAGTCTGGCAAGCGAAGCAATCCGATACTGCTCACGGTTAAGAAAAAAACACCACCGACTATAAGCACCATAGCCACAATAGTCTGAACCGGCATTAAGGTTCCTCCAACTTGCGATCAAAGTATTTCCCCAGCACGATTATGATAACGAAGTTCAAAAGTGCGTAGGCGATAGCAAGGTCAACAAACATACTAATTCGTCCAAAGATAAAACCGATTAAGACCAGCAAAATGAAGCCGTTGGTTCCGACCAAACCAGCGGCGATTATCCGGTCAAATATCGTTCTGCCCACAGCCACCCGGTACATGGCAGCAGCAGTCAATAAGGCAATAAAAATGGCAATACTCAACAGGAAAGAACTCATTGCTTAAGTGCCTCCAAGGAATATACCCACCGGGTAGCAGGGGGCTGTTCTTTCTCTTCCATGTAAACTTTCGCTATCTTGTTTTGCATTACAGCTCCCGCGAGTTCTTGGGCCAGTGGTGGCTTCAACGTATGAACTATATAGTTCCCGTTCTCGAGATTAACGGTTACCGTGCCCGGCGTCAATGTAATCGAATTAGCTAAAGTTACCTGGGCAATACCTTTTCGCATCCGGGTTCGGAACAGGAACAGGACAGGGTCAATCGGCATTTTGGGATGGAGTATAAGGTAAGCAACCTGAACATTAGCCATTATGATTCTGGAAAGCAGCCACGGTAAATAAGCTATAAAGCGCAACAACTGCAGGAAAACTGATCGGATTTTAGGCTCCCCACGCTCACCGTAGCGTAATACAGAATCAGTGAGGTCATTGGTTAGAAATGTTACTAATCCTGCTGATATTACCCCTATGGCAATGTATTTCGCCTGATAGTGTCCGGAAAGGATTAGCCAAAACGCAAATAAAATAACAAACTGCAGGACTACACTAGTCAACCTTCTATGCCAGTGCCTTGTGGTCTTTTGTGCTCGAGATGTGCTTCTCATTCGTTCTTGCACTCCATAATGAGTACCACGAACATGGCATTGATAATAGTGAGTCCTCCCCGCATATGCCTTTCGTCCTTTCTTCTTGATAGAAGGGAGTGAAGAAGTCTTACCTCTACCTGCCGCCACCCGCCCTTAATATGCCTACCAGAAAAATAATCTACCACGATGAAAGGGTTTAGTCAAGGGATTTACCATTCTCCCCTTTCCCCGGTCCCGCAATAAAATATCCACAACCTTGCCCCAAAATGCTATTTTGCGGTAAAATCTTGAAGCGGGGAGAGGTGTCCGAGTGGTTTATGGTGCCGCTCTCGAAAAGCGGTCTCCGCTTATAGCGGAGCGTGGGTTCGAATCCCACCCTCTCCGCCATTA
>JABUBL010000655.1_pt1 | contig 10775 bp, 11 predicted proteins | sample 7240371 | NCBI WGS metagenome assembly JABUBL01 (sample SAMN07256343, study PRJNA390944) | subsurface metagenome | isolation source: Methane hydrate marine sediment | place: Pacific Ocean: Eastern North Pacific, ODP site 1244 | collected 2002
AAAGGTAATTTGTCTTTGAATTGCTTGTAGAATGCCTTAAGTGAAAGTTTTTTAGAAAAGGAAGAAAAAATCTTCTCCCACAGAGTTTCAAGAAGATTGATATTTTTGATCTTGTATCTTTTAACTAAGTCCTTAAAATACATCGCTCCAATATATTCATTTAAAATCTTCCTTTTTTCATAATTAGAAGATGCTAATGTAACTTCTGGGAAGCCCCCCCATTTAAGATACTCAAGAAAATATTTTTTTACAAGTGGTTTCTTACTACTATAAACAAGCCCTTTTTCATTTATATCCAGTCCCTTTGTTGTTATAAATTCTCTGAATGAGAAGGGGAAGATTTCTATACTCCAGGACCTCCCTCGGAGAGATGCATGGATTTCATGTGGCATTATTTTTGAAGAAGAACCAGCGATAAAAACTTTTATACCTTCCCTTTCTACTAATCTTCTGCAAAACTTTTCCCAACCTTCTACTACATGGATTTCATCAAAAAGGAATATGGAATCCTTTTTACCTATTAGCTCAGGCTTTATCTCAAAGAATATGTCTTTTAGCTTTTCAAAATCTGTTAAATTAAAGCCAGCTAATCTTTCGTCCTCAAAATCAATATACATAGAAGAAGCTTTGTTATTTTTGAAAACATGAAAGAGTATATATGTTTTTCCACTCCTCCTTACTCCATATAAGACATTTACTTTTTTTAAATCCTCTGAAAAGGATATACCTTCTCTGGGAACAATATAGTCCAAATCTTTTAGTATGAAGTGCTCATTTGAGAGTATAGTTTCCTTTAATACCTCATTACTTAACATTTCGGCCTCCATTTAAGGACAATATATGCAAAATTAGTCCTTCTGTCAAGGACCAAAATTATAAAAATTATCCTTTTGAAAAGGACTAAATTAATCGAAGATTAAAAAATAATTTTATCCTTTTGAGCTGTTATCCGTTCTCTTTTAAAAATTACTCATTTCTACAATATAATATTCTATGGTTTCACATAATTTTTAAGAATGCCATTGATAAATTCTTTTAAGGGGTTATAATACAAACACGTTAAATAATTAAGGATAAATCAAAATTAAGAAAGAATTAATATATTAAAGATTGAGGTTTAGTTATGGGTAATTTCCGGGATGTTTTAAATGAAGAAAGAGTTATTATAGCTGATGGAGCAATGGGGACGATGCTCTATTCCTCTGGTGTTCCTAAGGGACGCTGCTTTGATGAGCTTAATCTTTCAGACCCAGAGATTGTGAAAGGAATTCATAAAGCATACCACAAAGCAGGAGCAGAGCTACTTGAGACCAATACATTTGGAGCTAATCGTCTGGTTCTTGATAGATATTTCGGACTTGGTGATAAAACATCAGAGATTAATTACAAAGGTGCAAAATTAGCAAGAGAGGTCGCAGAAGGAGCTTTCGTAGCAGGTTCAGTGGGACCAGTTACAAGACCCCTTGATAGCTCAGAGAAACTTAAAGTTACTGATATTGAGGAAATTTATAGTGAGCAAATTTCTTCACTTCTTGAAGGTGGAGTCGACCTTATCATACTTGAGACAATGTCAAACCTCGAAGAAGCACATGCAGGTATTAGAGCAGCCAGAAAGCTTTGCGATATTCTTTTGATTGTTTCTTTTTCCTTTTCAAACGAAGGAAGAACTATAACTGGTATGGATCCAATACAGGTATCGCGAAGTCTGGAAAAAGAAGGGATAAAAATTCTGGGAGTGAATTGTTGTTCTGGACCTCGAGATGTTTACATGGCTATTAGAAGGATGACTGGAAAGCCTGACATTTGGCTATCAGCCATGCCAAATGCAGGACTACCTAAATTTATCGACAGAAAATTTGTTTATCCTCATAATCCCGAATATTTTGCTTATTATGCGAGGAGATTCCTCTCTCTTGGTGTTTCTATTATTGGTGGATGTTGTGGAACTACACCTCTACATATTAAAGCGATATCAGAAAACATAGTAGGTGAAAAAGTAATAAAGAAAAAGTTAAAACCCCTACAAAAAAAGGAACGCACTTCACTCTATATAACAGAAGAGGTCAATACACAGCTGAAGAAAAAAGCTGATAAAGAATTTATCTGGATTGTAGAAATGGAGCCTCCAAGGGGTACAGACTTAAATAGAGAGCTCAAACTGGCAAAAGAGTTGCAGTCAATTGGTGTAAATGCATTATCCATCTCAGATAGCCCTATGGCAAGGGTAAGGATGGGACCTTTAGCTCTTGCGCACAGGATAAAAGATGAGACTTCACTTGAAGTGATTCTACATAAGACCACAAGAGACAGGAATATTCTTGGGCTTCAGGCAGATTGTCTGGCTGCATCTGCCCTCGGTATAGAGAACATGCTGGCTTTAACAGGAGATCCACCTTCAGCAGGAGATTATCCATTTTCAGCAGCTATCTGGGAAGCAACTTCAAAAGAACTTATAGAGATGATTAAAAGCTTAAATTCCGGGAGGGATTTGCTTGGTAATCAGCTTCAATCACCAACCAGATTATGGGTTGGTTCAGCATCTGGGATAGAACCTATGAAGGAAGTATTTTTAAGACTCAAAGCAAAGATAGAGGCAGGAGCAGGTTTTATAATGACCCAGCCAGTGTTTGACCTTGATAATTTTTCTAAATTTGTGAAAGAAATAAAAAAGTTTGATATTCCTATATTTGCTGGTGTAATGCCACTTTTTAGTAGAGAGCAGGCAGAGTATTTACATAATGAGGTACCTGGCATTAGAATCCCGGAGGATATTAGAAAGAAAGCTGATAAGGACGGAATTAAGATTATAAATGAAATAATAAGTGGGCTAAAAGAGCTTGTGAGTGGAGTTTGTATAATGCTATCCAAAAATAAATATTCGGTTATTAAAGAGCTCATTCAAAACAAATAGGAGAGATTTTAAAATGTTAAAATGTCAACTTACAGGAACTTTTGCACGTTCACCTGAACTTATTAGAGCAACTCGCGATTACGATAGGGGTAGATTGAAAGAAAATGATTTGGAAAGAATACGGGAGGGCGATGTAAAGAATCTAATGAATTTTCAAGAAGATTTTCAGTATATAATAGATGGGGGATTTCTCTGGCAGGACCTTTTGAGACCTTTTACTTTTGTGAAAGGTATAGAAAGTGGTCCACTGACAAGATTCTTCAGGACAAATACATTTTATCGTAAGCCTATAATTAAAGGAAATATAGAGTTAAAATCTGGATTTATAAATAAGTTCTATTACCTGGATTTGATTCCGGAAAGAAGGAAGGTTAATCTCCCGGGTCCTGTTAGTTTTGTTGGTTTGAGTGAGGATAGGTATTGTAAGGATACATTGTTTATGATTGCCAGGGTCCTTTCCAGAATATCCAAACACCTTGAGGAAGAAAATATATCCTGCATTCAATTTTCAGAACCATACATATCTTTAATAAAGGAAAGGGATTTTAATCACTGGAAGAAAGCATATGAAATATTAACAGAGAATATAAAGGTGGAAACCTTAATACACCTGCCATGGGGTGATTTTTCAAATCTACTGAAAATATTGGAGTTTCCTGTTACATCGATTGGAATAGACTTTATTGCAACATCTCTTGATAAAGTTGATTTTAAAACTGATAGAAGGATTGGTATAGGTTGCATTGATGCCCAGAACTCGCTCGTAGAGGATGTAGAAGATTTGAAAGAATTTGTGAAAAATGTTCTTGATAAACTTTCGCCAGAAGAGTTTTTTATATGTCCCAATTGTGATTTAGAATTTTTGCCTTATCCTATTGCCATTAAGAAAATTGAAGCAATGAGAGAAATTTCAGATACTTTATAAAGGAGTAAGTATGTTGTTTCCCACTCAGGAAATTGGAAGTATAGCAAGACCAAACTGGCTTATTAAGAAGCTAAGAGGTGCTAGTCTTAAAAATGGGGATTTAGATGAACCTAACCATTGGATTAAATTTTCTTCGTTTGAAAAGCCAAAAGAATTAAAGGACATTCTTAAGAAAGAAAGGATAGATGAAGAAGATAAAAATAAACTGAGAGACTTGTCAAGTTTGTTAGTAATAAGATGCTTTGAGAAGGTTGGTCTTGATATTGTTTATGATGGTGAGCAGCATAGAACCGAGATGTATCAGGAGCCTATATCCAATATAAATGGCTTTAAATTTTATGGAGAGGTACGGAGTTTTGACAATAAATATTATAAGAAGGCAGCCTGTATTGAAGAACCGGAATTAAAAAATCCATATCATGTTGATGAATTTAATTATATAAAGGAACTAACAGATAAACCAATTAAAGTTCCACTAACGGGTGCTTATACTTTCACAAACTGGTCTTTTAATGAATATTTTCTTAAAAAATGGATCGGTAAAGAAAGAAGTAGAAAAAAAGCTATTTATAAGGCAGATTATGACCTTGCCATGAGCCTTGCAAAAAATGTAATTAGACCGAACATACTTGCTCTTAAAGATATTGGAGCCAAACTTATTCAGATTGATGAACCAGCTGCAACAACAGAACCAGAAGAGATAGATATATTTTTAGATAGTTACAGTGAGTCAACAAAAGGTATTAATGGCTGTAAATTCAGCCTTCATATTTGTTATAGTGATTATTCACTTTTATATCCACATATTCTTAAGCTGGAAAATTGCTCCCAATATACATTCGAATTTGCACAGAGTGACAGTTACGACTTTCTAGAATTAATGCGGAAATACAAAGATGAAAGAGAGGTTGGTCTTGGAGTTATTGATTCGCATAGTGATAAAATAGAATCCCCAGAACTCATAAGGGATAGGATTTTAAGTGCTTCAAAAATTATTAAACCCGAGAGAATTTATGTGAATCCTGATTGTGGGCTTCGAACAAGGTCCTGGAAAGTAGCATTTAGGAAACTTGAAAATATAGTAATAGGTGCCTCACTCGCAAGGAAGACATTCTCCTAAATCAGGGATTAAGGATTAAGGGGTAAGGATTAAGTGTACTGGAGCGACTTAGATGTCTTGAAGAAAGCACATAAGCAAGGATTAGGGGTTATATGCATCTCAGGATTATAAGAAAGCCAATGTGGTGGAGCACGGATTAAGGATTCGCTGATGAAGCTTAGCAGTAAAGTAGGGATTATGTGGGAAGGAGTTAAGTGATAATGCACTGGAAAGAGTTAGAAGTTTGGGGAAAGTCGCATAAGTTGGTGAAAGAAGTGTATAAAATTACCGCCAAATTTCCAGATGAAGAATTGTATGGGTTGACAAGTCAGATTAAGAGGGCATCTGTGTCAGTTCCTACGAACTTGGTAGAAGGTTTTTCCAGAAATACTACGAAAGAATACATTCAATTTTTATTTAATTCCAGAGGTTCGTTGGAAGAGGTAAGATATTTATTGTTTTTATCCCAGGATCTTGGACACATAACGAAAGGAGTATATGATACTTTAGAAAAACAATGCGAAGAAATCAGCAAAATGCTAAACGCTCTGATCAGTAGTTTGAAGAGGAAAATAAAATAAAAAATAAACACTTATCACTTAATCCTGAATCCTAATTCTAAACTACCACTTAATCCTTACTCCTCTAATCCTAATTCTAAGCTACCACTTAATCCTTAAAAATGACTAACGACTACTGACTAATGACTGAAGACAAACGACTAGTGTGTTATTCTTCAATAATCAGCTTTTTCAATTCCGCGGTCAGTTTTTCAATATGCTGATAGTAATCCTTATTCTTTAAATCCCTGCTTGCTTTTTCGTCAGCAATAACAATTAAATCTTTATGCATCTGGAGTATTGAAGCTGTCACCTGGGCGGTTATTGGTCCCTCAATCGCTTTTGTAAGAACCTTAGACTTATCGCTCCCACTCGCTAAAAGGAGACAACATTTTGCATCCATTATTGTTCCAACACCCATTGTAATTGCATATTTTGGAACATCTTCTTTTTTCCCAAAGAACCGTGCATTATCCATTATAGTCGCTACATCGAGGGTTTTTATTCATGTCCGTGAACCTAGAGACGAACCAGGTTCGTTAAAGCCTATATGCCCATCTCTACCAATTCCAAGTAATTGTAAATCTACTCCTCCAACTTTTCTTATTTCCTCCTCATACCACCTACAAAACGCCTTAACGTCCTTTACCAAACCATCTAAAATGTAGGTGTGGTCAGGGTTAATGTTTATGTGTTTGAAAAATTCTTTTTGCATGTAATAATGATAACTCTGGGGATGAGTAGAGGGAATTGGATAATATTCATCCAAGTTAAAGGTAGTAACCCTCGAAAAATCAAGTCCTTCTTTTTTATACATCCCGATTAATTCCTTATAGGTCCCCAAAGGTGTAAAACCAGTTGCGAGTCCCAATACAGAGTCTGGTTTCTCACGGATTTGTTCAGCAATAATTTCTGCTGCTCTTTTTGACATAAAATCATAATTCTTTTCAATAATTACTCTCATTTTTTACCTTCCTCTTTATTTAAGTCTAATTTCTTTTGCTCACGGAGTTCTGGACAATATCTAGCCTTTCTTCAGGCGAAAGAGACCTGTAATATTTCACGTCTTCTATATCTGCTTGATTTAAATCAACTTTCTTTACCCAAAATACTCTCTTCATATTATAAATATATCTATAAATTACGGTTTTTCAAGATGATATTTCACCCAACCATTTACTTAATATCTCTCGCAAAGCACGCAAAGCCCAATACTAGTCTCAAGTTTACATTCACAAGTTACTAGTCAAAAGTAGAGCTCGCCCCGTGTAATAATATGAAAGCATCAATGATAACTATTACACGGGGCATGGCTTTAGCCTTGATTTTTCATCTTTAATCCTTGAATCCTGGACTCCTTGAACCCTTTAATAATAAATTAACTCCTTGACAAAAAAACTTCATTAATTTAAGTTATTTCCAGAAAATGAAAGATAAAAACCTATTACATAATAATGAAAATAACTCAACACACCTCATAACACCATATGGAGGAGAGTTAATCGACCTTACAGTTTCAGGTGATGAACGGACGAAATTGATAAAAAAAGCAAATTCATTCTGTTCTATTCAGCTGACGCTACGATCATTATGTGATCTTGAATTATTAGCTACTGGAGCATTTTCTCCTCTTCTTTGTTTTATGGGAGAAGAAGATTATTATAGTGTTTTGAAAGACATGCGACTTATAGATAGAACGCTGTTTCCTATCCCAATAACATTACCGGTATCTGAAAATGCGAGTTTTAAAATAGGTGATGATATAGCTCTTCGTGATTTAAGGAATGACCTGATTGCAGTTATGAAAGTTAAGGAGATTTTAAAAAAGGATTTACTAGAAGAGGCTAAATGTGTATTTGGCACGACTGATGTTAGACACCCACTTGTTGCAGAGATGTATACGTGGGGGAAAAAATACATTTCAGGACCTATAAAGATAATAAATTTACCAAAACATTATGATTTTAAAGATTTACGCCTTACTCCTTCTGAAGTTAGAAAGTTACTTTCTAAAATGGGATATTCGAATGTGGTAGCCTTTCAAACACGTAATCCAATGCATCGAATACATGAAGAATTAACAAAACGGGCAGCAAATGAGATAAATGGTGCACTCCTTATCCATCCAGTTGTAGGATTAACCAAACCAGGAGATGTTAACCACTATACACGAGTTAGAAGTTATAAAGAACTGGTAAATAAATACTATGACTCAAAAAGGACTGCTTTAAGTCTTCTACCTCTGGCTATGAGATTGGCTGGACCTCGTGAAGCACTCTGGCATGCAATTATAAGACGTAATTACGGAGCAAATCATTTTATTGTGGGTCGTGACCATGCCAGTCCTGGTAAAGATTCCAGAGGTAAACCATTCTACGGTCCTTATGATGCTCAGAACCTGCTAAAAGAATATAGTGATGAAATTGGTGTAAAAATGACACCTTTCAATGAACTTGTATATTTGACTGAAGAAGATAGATATGAAGAACATGATCAAGTTCCTGAAGAAGTGAAAAAAGTTAAAATCTCAGGCTCTGAAATACGAAATTTATTGGAGAAAGGCAAGGAATTACCTGAGTTTTTCATACGTCCTGAAGTTGTTGATGTATTACGAGAACTTCACCCTCCCCGCCATAAACAGGGTTTTTGTATATGGCTTACAGGTCTTCCATGCGCCGGGAAGTCAACAATTGCTAATGTTTTTGTCGAAAAGTTAGCTGAACATGGTAGACAGATAACAGTACTTGATGGGGATATAGTTAGAACTCATTTATCTAAGGGTTTGGGTTTCAGTAAAGAGGATAGAGATACAAATATTTTACGCATCGGGTTTGTGGCTTCAGAGATTGTTCGTCACAACGGTGTGGCGGTATGTGCAGCTGTGAGCCCTTATCGTGAAGTCAGGAATGAAGTTAGAAATATGGTGGGAGATGATAAATTTATATTGGTTTTTGTTGATACTCCCCTGGAGGTCTGTGAAGAGCGTGATTCTAAAGGACTTTATGCAAAAGCTCTAAGAGGTGAGATTAAGAATTTCACCGGTATAGATGACCCATATGAAAGACCTGTCGCTCCAGAAATTACTGTAATTACAACAAAATCCACTCCCGAAGAAAATGCCATGGAAATAATTAATCACCTCAAGCAGGAAGGCTTCCTTGTTAGTTCTTAGGGGATTAATGATAAATGAGTTCCAAGTGCCAGGTGCTGAGTTAAATTAAGAGAGTAATTTTATGGCAATAGAAAGATTTGAAGATATAGATGCATGGAAAAAAGCAAGAGAATTATCAAATGAAGTATATAATTTGACTTATAAAGGGAGGTTTAAAAAAGATTTCGGGTTATGTGATCAAATTCAACGAGCTTCTGTTTCTATAATGTCAAATATAGCCGAGGGCTTTGGCTGCAATTCACATAACTAATTCCTACAATTTTTGAATTATGCAAGACGCTCATCTTTAGAAGTTCAATCTCATCTTTATGTAGCGTTGGATAGAGGATATATTGGAAGAGAAGAATTTAATAATGTTTACCATAAAGCTTTAGAAGTTAAAATGTTAATTAATGGGTTTATGCGATATTTAAAAGGAAAGAATGATAAAAAGAAATAAGATATTAACCTGGCACTCAGCACTTGGAACCTGGCACTATGTGAGAAATATAAATGAATACAGAATTCTCAAAACCTAAGACCCAAGACCTAAGACCTAGGGCGTTGGTGACAGGAGGAGCGGGCTTTCTGGGCTCCCACCTCTGTGACAAACTCATAGAAAATAACCATAAAGTCATCTGTATGGATAATTTAATGACGGGTCGTATTGAAAACATTAAACACTTAATAGATAACGATAAATTTATCTTTGTTGAACACGATGTCACGAAGTATATAGAAGTAGAAGGTCCATTGGATTATATTCTTCATTTTGCAAGCCCTTCAAGTCCAAAGGATTATCAGGAACATCCCATCCATACATTGAAAGTAGGGGCTATTGGGACATATAATGCACTGGGTTTAGCGAGGGTGAAAAAGTCCATTTTTCTACTGGCTTCTTCATCTGAAGTTTATGGAGACCCTGAAGTTAATCCCCAGAGTGAAGATTATTGGGGAAGTGTAAATCCAGTGGGTCCGCGCAGTGTATATGATGAGGCAAAACGTTATGCAGAAGCTATTACTATGGCTTATCATAACAAGCATGGGATTGATGTGAGGATTGCAAGAATATTTAATACCTATGGACCAAAAATGCTTCCCAACGATGGCCGGGTTGTTTCCAATTTCATTGTTCAGGCTTTACAAGGTGAAAATATTACTATTTATGGTGATGGTTTACAAAGTGTTTCGGCGCATCTTTTTCCTTCGTCATAACAAGATCTTACCCCGATTGGATTCACATTCCCCCAATAATCTTCCGTTTGAGGATGAACCTGAGGGTCTCCATAAACCTCACTTGTTGAAGCTTGCAGAATTTTTGCCTTAACTCTTTTGGCCAGACCCAGGATATTAATGGTTCCCATAACTGAGGTTTTAATCGTCTTTATTGGGTTGAATTGGTAATGAATAGGGGAGGCAGGGCAGGCAAGGTTGTAAATCTCATCCACCTCAGCATAAAATGGCATGGTTATATCATGCCGAATAACTTCAAAAAAGGAATGATCCAATAGATGGATTATGTTGGATTTTGACCCTGTAAAATAATTATCAAGAGAAATCACTTCGTTTCCTTCGTTAAGTAACCGTTCACATAAATGCGAACCAATAAAGCCGGCACCACCGGTAACTAAGATTCTTTTCATATGAAAAAATATTTTATTATGAAGGTTTCATTTTCTTCCTATTCCATAATAAGCAAAACCCAGTTCTTTCATTTCTTCCGGATCATAAATTAGGTAATCTGAATTCCGGCCATTCAGTAACCAAAACCAATGCAGATGCATTAATCAAAGCCTCATACTGATCTTTAACCAGTTCAATTCTGTCTCCGAACCTTCTTTTTGCTTCATTCATAGCAACAGGATCGTAAGCTTTGATTTTTGAACCCTGGCACAAAAGTTTTTCTATTATTACCAATGATGGCGCTTCCCTCATATCATCGGTTTGTGGTTTAAATGATAACCCCCAAATACCAAAAGTCATGTTTCTTAAATTTCCGTGAAAATGATTATGTATTTTGTTATACAGAACCGATTTCTGGTTATGATTAACATTTTCAACCGCTTTGAGGATTTCAAGTGGATAATCATTTTCTTCACCGGTACTGATAAGTGCTTTGACATCTTTTG
>JABUBL010000656.1_pt1 | contig 10773 bp, 17 predicted proteins | sample 7240371 | NCBI WGS metagenome assembly JABUBL01 (sample SAMN07256343, study PRJNA390944) | subsurface metagenome | isolation source: Methane hydrate marine sediment | place: Pacific Ocean: Eastern North Pacific, ODP site 1244 | collected 2002
TAACATTTTTCATGTTATAAAGAGGCCAGGCATATTTCTCATCCAAAATAGGTTGGGGCTCTAAAAGCCTTACCCCGTCGTGGTTTCCAGGAGAGATAATTATTTTGATGTCTTTCCTTATTTTTCCTAAAAGCCCTGCAAGCTCCTGAAACTGCTCTTCAATGTCTTCTATTTTTAAATCCTTCTGCTGTAAAGGATAATTTCCAACCCCTGAAACAACATCCCCTAGTAAAAAGAGATATTTTATTTTTTTAACTGCTCTTGCGTTTTTTGCATCTGGAATTTTTCCGTTAAGATAATCTATGAATTTGAGAAAACTTTTCTCTAGGAAAAGCTTGCTCCCGTAATGAAGATCCCCTATAAATAAAGCATGTTCTTCAACAGGAGAGTGTTTTTTCTCTAAAACAACTGCGTCTGGAAAAACAAGGTTGTTTGCAAAAAATATTTCCCTGTCTCCAGACCCGGTGAAGCCAATTACAGAATCAGGAGTTAGTTCTTCTGCCTGCTTATAAAGCTCTGGCCTGTTCTGGTTAATCAAAACCCTTACTTTTCCGGTTAAATCCTCTGCTTCAAATAAAATATTTCTGTTTTTTGTAATTCTCTTCTCTGATACCATCCCAATTATAGAAACTCTTTGCCCTCTTTGGGAAAGTTTATTTATAGAAATAAGATTATCAAGTTCCTGGTGCTCTTGTAAAATGTTTTTCAGCTCATAAAATCTGTTTCTTAGGTTTTTAACAAAATCATCAATTTCTATTTTCTTTTTAAAAGACTGTGTTTTTGAAAGAATCTTCAGATTTGCATCAAAAATCCTTTCCTGCTCTTTTTCAACCTGTTTCTCTCTGGCTTTTTCTGCATATATCTTTTCCGAAGAAACTTCTTTAGAAATCTCAATCTGAAGCCCTAGCTTAATTTTTAATTTTTCAAGTTTTTTCTGGTTTTCTTTGGGAAGTGTCAGAAAAAATTCATTTATTTGTTCTTTATTCTGTTCAAAAAGATTTTTTGTTATAATCCTGTTTTGGGTGTGGTCTTTTAGTTTTTCAATAACAAGTTTCACAGATTCGCTGTCATTTGCCTCACTAAGAAGATTAAGGACTTCTAAGTCTACAAGAAATCCTTTCTCAATACAAAATTTGAGAATTTCTTTTGGACCCATTTTAATATGGCATTAATTTTTCTTTAATTGTTTTTTCTGATTATTTATAATTTAAAGATTCTTCAATAATTTTTTTTGCTTTGTCAACTATGTTTTTTGTAATTGCAAGTTTTATTTCCCTCATCCTTCCACCCCTGCCTTTCGAGATAACCCTTACATTAATAATTCCAAGCATGTCAAATTCCTGGATTATATCGCTAATTCTTCTCTGCGTCAGAATCTCTGATTTGTTTTTAAGACAGGTTTCCTGATAAAAATTGTAAACATCACCTGTAAAAACAGGTTTTTTGTTGCTCTTTTCACAAAGATTGATTATTGAATGCAGAACATACTGGAATTGCTTTGGTTCTGTTTTTATCACATCAAGAATTTTGTCTTTCTCGATTTTTGTGTTTGCCTCATCAATATGTTTTATTAAAATTTTCTTAGCACCATCTCTCTCTGCGAGTTCTCCTGCAATTCTCAGAAGATCAAGGGCCCGTCTCGCGTCACCATGCTCTCTTGCCGCAAAGGCAGCGCACTTTGCGATGACTCCTTCCTGAACAACATTTTCCTTAAAAGCCAGGTCAGATCTATGATTCAGAATTTCCTGCAGCTGCAGCGCATTGTAAGGTGGAAAAATAATCTCTTCTTCTGATAAAGAACTCCTGACTCTTGGATCAATACCTTCTAAAAAAGTCAGGTCATTGCTTATTCCCACAATACAGATTTGTGTCTTTGAAAGCTCTGAATTAAGCCTTGTTAAGTTATACAGGAAATCACTTGAGATTTTTTTAACAGCTTGGTCAACTTCATCAAGAATCAAGACCAAGAATTGTTTTTCAGAGTCAATAATCTCGAGAAATTTATTATAGACTGTTTCTGTTGGAAGCCCGGTGTTTGGGACGTTTTCCCCAAACTTTTTTATGAGTTCTGCAAGAATCCTGTATTCTGTATCAGAAACTTTTTTTAGTTTGCAGTTTAAATATTCAATTCTTAATTTAAAGTCAGAATCTTTCTTTACTCTTCTCAAAAGTTCATCTCTAACATATAAAATAGAGAGTGTTTTTCCTGTGCCCGTCTTTCCGTAAAGAAAAACATTGCTTGTTCTCTCTCCCCTCAGGACAGGCGCAAGAATAGATGCTACTTGTTTTATCTGTTCGCTTCTGTGAGGGATTTCATTAGGAATATAATTTGATTGCAGAATAGATTTGTCGTGAAAAATTCTTTTCTCATCAAAAGATTTGAATATTTTATCGAGTTCTGATTTCATTTTAAATCCCACATGTCTGTTTCCAATGGAAATTCATAAAAAAATGGAAAGATTATCGATAAAATTTTGTTTCTTATATAAATACTTATAACCACTAAGAAAGAAAGACACCTCTATTTCTAATGGAAAACCTAATAATTTTTGAAATTTTTGTTATTTAGATTTTTCTTTGTTAAATCCCTGTCTTTTTTGTGATTGTTATTATTTTTATAAGACCTTATTTATTATCTTATTATTAAGTTTTTATTTATTATATTATTATATTATTATATTATATCTATATACTATACAATATAAATTTTTATAAACTAAAAATAAAAATAGAAAATTCAAAATCTCTTTTTAAATATTTCTATAAGAAATAAAGGGGTGGGGCAAGAGAAAGTATTGCCCCTAAAATCTATTTAATTTTACAGAAAAGTTTATATATTATTTTCTTTTAGGTTTGATATGCCAGAAGAGAAGAATCCCTTTAGTGCTGTTGTTGGAAAGATGATTGTTACCAAAGAAGGTAAAAGACTTGGTTTTGTTAAAGACATAACTTTTGAAACAAGATCTGGTGAACTCATCAATATAGTTGTCAAAGATTCAACAGCCTATACAAAAAACCTGAACCTTGAAACAACAAGCTCAAAAGAACCCCTTATCCCATACAGTGCAATAATTGCAATAGGTGATTTTGTTATTGTCTCCGAGGAAGACTTAATCTAAAAAAACCAACCAGAAGACCAAAAGATAAGCTAGACTGAAATTAATCTAGGAAACAAAACCACAACAAATTTTTATTAAAAAGATAAATATTTAAAAACACCTTTTTTATTAAAATATTATGAAAATCATTGGTTTTAATTTTACAAAAATAAGCTCAGAGAAACTGAAAGAACCCTCTGAGTTAAAAGAGCAGTTAAAAATTAATACAAAAATAGATGTTCCGGAACTGACAGAGGTCAAATCACACATCTTAAAAACAAAAGAAGAGCTTATAGGGGCAAAATTTGTGTATGGGGTGAATTATAACCCTGGTTTTGCAAAAGTAGAGCTTGAAGGCAGGATCCTTGTTTCTGTTGAACCAAAAGTTGCCAAAGAGATTTTCAAACAATGGAAGAAAAAGAAAATGCCAGAAGATTTCAGACTGTTGTTATTTAATGTTATTTTGAAAAAATCTTCCTTAAAAGCCCTGCACCTTGAAGAAGAACTTAACCTTCCATTACACATGCCAATGCCTTCTTTCAAAAAAGAACAAAAATAAAAAGATAATTAAAACACTTCTAACTGTTCTTTTTATGAAAATATCTGAAGAAAAGAAGGAAAAAATATCTGAACACATACTTGCTTTTCTTTATTCTAATACACCAAAACTACTTTTCACGTCATTTATAGCTAAAGAAGCAGCCAGAGATGAGGAATTTGTGAAAAAACTTCTTTTAGAACTAAAAAACAAAAACCTTGTTGTAGAAATAAAGAGAAACCCCAAAGGCAAATTTTATCTCAGAAGATCTAGATGGAAACTGAGTGATGTGGCTTATCAGGCTTACAATAATAAACAAGCTTTCTAATATATATTAAATCATCTGAAAGTTTTTATATTCTGGAAATTTCTTTTTTAGATGGATGAAATTAAACAAGCTTTTCAAAAAGTAAAAACAGACATAGATTTTTTATTTCAAGAGCTTAATAACATTAAGGCAGAATTAGACAAGACACAGCGAGAAATGACAAAAATTTGCCAAATTTTAGAGCAGATTAATGAAAAAATACTTGAAAAACCCCAAAAAACCACTTCGACACAACCTTTTGAAAAACCAACAGTTTCGACACACCCTTCGACACATGATAGGCCTTTAGAGGCCTTAAAACCCCAAAATATAGCATTTTCCACTGGAAATCAAGGGGTTCCAACAGACAAACAGACAGACAAACAGACAGACAACAAACACGAAATTGAACTAAAAACAAAGGAAATAATGGAAAATTCAATAGATAATGCTGCAAAAATTCTTGATTCTTTAGATAGCATAAAAAAAGAAATTAGATTAAAATTCAAAAGACTCACAGAACAAGAGCTCCTGGTCTTTTCAACACTCTATCAAATTGATGAAGAAGCAGGCCCTACCGACTATAAAACCATTGCCAAGAAGCTTGGCCTAACTGAGAGCTCTATAAGAGATTATATTGGAAGACTTATAAAAAAAGGAATCCCCGTCGATAAAAAGAGAATCAACAACAAAATAATCCAGCTTTCAATCTCACAAAACCTCAAGAAAATAGCCTCACTTCCAACGATTTTACAATTAAGAGATCTTTAATCACCCAGTCTAGAAACCCGCCATACCGAATAAGTATGATTTAACACTCACTTTTTGATTTAAACACTTAAATTTAGCTTATTTTATGGATTTTACGCTGTTTTTTAGGCTTTTTTATCCTCACTTTTGTCTTTTTTAACAGTTTTTCCTTTATTTCTTCAGGAATAAACACCCGCTTTTTACCATTTCTTTCTATTACTTCGTCTAATAACCCAGGGCTTTTTTGTTTGATACGGTTCAGATGGCCGCGAATAGTTGATCTTTCTTTTCCAAGAATTGCTGCAAGATCATCATAGCTTAATTTCAAATCTGAATTTAAAACAACCCACAAAATAGCTCGTTCAGTTACTGAAAATTGGTCAAAATTTGGTGTTTGAACAGGTGTTTGAACAGGTGTTTGAACAGCATAAACACCTGTTTGTTTACTAAACACCTGTTTAGGTGTTTGATATTGGCCTCTTGGTTTTAACTCATTCATAATAGAAACCACATTTTTCAACCCATCAATTTCATTATTTATCGACGATAAAATACTTTTTATTTCTTCAACATCTCTCTTTTGCAAATTTTTCTCAGAATCAAGGTGTTTGATCCAAGCACTTACAGAACTGATGTCTTTTTTAACAGATTCAAAACTTCTTTTTGTGTCTTCTTTTAAGTTTTCAACCTCTTTTTTCCTGAAAAACCATCCAAACATAATAGTATTTGTTTTTGGATCTTTAAAAACCTTTCTTTTTCGACGAGAAAACCCCTTTTTATTACATTTTCAAAACCACAAATTTTTCATAAAAATACAAAAGATGTGTCGAAGCCCCTGCATTTCCAATGGAAAAAACATCAATAAACACCACCAAACAGCCTGTTCAAACACCACCAAACAGCTGTTTGAAAAATAAACACCTAAAAAGCCTATTAAACCCTTTGAACGAAGATAACCTTAGTGCACAACCCCCCCTAAAAAGAAAGATTTATAATTCAAAAATTATTTATTAATTTACTAAAAAGGAGGGTAATATGGCAAAACTAACTGCATGGGTTGTAACAATTCTTGGTGTTTTGCTGGTACTGCCTTTAATCGGCGTTGTCATTGGCACAACCACAAACAACTGGTTAATCGCGATTGGTGTCTTGGTCATCGGTATAGGCAAGCTAGTAAGAAACTACAGCAAGAGAAGGAAATAATCCCATTTCCCTATCCCTTTTTTATATTTTTTAATTTCTTTTATATTTTAACTAAGTTAATCTAAGTGAACTTACAGGTCAAAACCATCAAAAAACCCCGAAAAACCACCCTAAAACACGTTTTTCTTTATTTTTATCAATTTACTCATAAAAAGTTCGTATATGCCGTATTATGCGTAGTTTGTTTTTATCACAATAATCTTTAAAAACAGAAATAATCTAAGCAAGATTAATGTCAAATAATTTGAGCCAGATAGAAAAACTTGTTCTTAAGGGATATTTCAAAAGAAGTGAGAAATCCAAGCAGGAAGAAGTAGAAGAGATAGATCTTAGTAAAATAAGTGCAGAGGCAAAAGAAATTTTAAAATTTAAAAATCAAGATTTTAAGTTTGAAGTAGATATACTTTATTTTAATTCAGAATCGGAAAGGTTTATTGCAAGAGGAGATGATGTTTGTGGTGAATCAGTTATATATGGGACAATTAAATATGGGGGAAAAATGAAGTTTAAGAAAGTGTATGTTGGAAATCCTAGACATGGGCTTCGTGTTGCAAGGGCTAATTCAGTAGATTATTCTGGATGGATAGAAGTTTCTGAAAAGAGAATTAGTTGCATCGGAACATATGAAACCCATCCTGATTCTCCAGAAAATGGAACATGGGAATTGAGTTCTGTTAAAGAGCCCACATAATCTTGTTAAAAGACTATTTATTCTCCAGCCATCTCCTTAAGAAATTTTTTAGCCTTTATTATACCAAGATATCTTATTCCCCCACCAAACTTTCTTATAAGATTCTGTCCTTTAATTAAGGTCTCTAAAGTCATCCCTGAAATTTCCTCTTTAGAGATTTTTTTCCTTCCTGCTAATTTTAAAGAAAAATTATGTGCTTTGACTAAAGTATCTAAGGCCATCCCCAAAGCTTCTCCAGGTAGTTTGTTTTTGAAAGTAATAAACCTCTCTGGATTATTTAAGAGATATCTTGCTACATCTCCAAGTATCCTTTTGTCTTTATCAGGCCAGTCTTTACCATTTATCTCATAAGAATAAGGATAATTTTTGCGTAAATTAGGATATGTTTTAGGATTAGTTTCTTTTACAGTGATAGTTGTTTTTTTGTATCTCATCCCACTAGTTTGTTTTATTAGTTTTTAACGATTATTCTTCTGCAGGATATAAAACAAAAAATTCATTCTTTAACTATCATTGTTGGCTATATATCATCCAATCCCCTAAAGATATTCCAGGCCAGGATCTTGTTTTTGGAGGACGATATTCTCTTGGAAATACCCTTATTTTTTCTAAATTTCCTTCTATTTCCTTTCTATTTTCTTCTGTATTAAAAACACATCCAACCCAGCAAGGTTTATCCCCTGCTATTTCCATTTGACAGGGGTCATAAAGTTTGATTTTTAAAGCGCATTGGTTATCTCCAGAATCCCTCATAAAACGAAGTATTGCAATAAATCCATAAAAAGGACAATCAGGTCTTTCCACTTCAAAATAAGGTTCTAATTCCATAAAAACCCCATTATTTAATTCTTTAAAAATATTGTTGTGGTTTGGGTTTTGGATTAGGAATTATTTCTTTGAATTATTGCGCATTTCTAAAGCTTTTGTATATGTTTGTTGTCTAGCAGTTCGTGTAGCTTCACGAGTACCAACACCCTCCCACTTAATATCCCACTTTTCATTTATATTCTTTATATGACTCCTCAGAGTGTTTTTAGAAATAAACAATCTATTTGTAAGTTCTTTGTTAGACTCTCCTTCAATAAGCCCATCTAGTACTTCAAGTTCTCTCGGTGTTAAATCTGAGCTAGGTGTAATATTTGATAAAATTGGCTCTATATCTATCTCTTTTTCTATCCCTTTTTTGGAATGGCACTTACCACTGTTTGCAGTAAAGTGTTTTACTTGGGAATATAAAGAAGGAATTATCTCAGGATAACGCAATATATACAATCTCACTGCTTTTCTATTTTTTCTAGTAATATCTTTTTCTTCGATATATAACTTATGGAATATATTACGTAGATGGGCACGCACGGTGTTTTTACTTATCTTCAGTTTGTCAGCAATTTTTTTATAAAAAAAACCTAGGATATAATATTCTAGAACACTTAGCTCTCTTGGTGTTAAATCATCAATAAGTTGTGCGTTTTCTAATTCTTCTTTGGTATATGAATCTAAAAATGATTTAGGATGGTAAATCATATACAATATGGTTGCTTCTCTGCATTTATTATTCGGATCTTTACCAGGTATACCTCCCTTTGAATATATTCTCTTTTTATGAATCCTTACAGAATTTTTAGATGTATACCGAATATCAGCAATTTCCTGATCAGAGTAACCCCTAATAAGCAATTCTAGGACATTGAATTCACTTTTTGTCAGAGTTTCAAAAGGATTAGGTTTTGAAGGTGGTAGTTGTATAGTATTGATTCTTTCTTCAAGATTTTGTATCATTAAAAACCTCAGAAGTCATTTCTTTAAAAGTATTGTTGTTGTTTGGATAAGATAACATAGGGGTTAATTTAATTTTACAAATTCTTTAACCATCTCATACATATTTTTTAACAGATATAGAATTATTGCTAAAGAAGCGATTATAATCAAGAGGTATACAATTATATTTGTGGGATTTCCTAGAAAAGTTTTAGTTAAAACCCCCATAAAGATAACTATCAGAGCCCCAAAAACTCCAAGCCAAAAAGATCCAATCCATTTATCCAGTATTTTTTTATTCATTTTTTACTTTATCTTTGACAAATTTAAAAGCATCTATGAGAAGACATATTAGTGAAGTTAGAGAATAAATCCCAAAAATAGGGAGCGCAAACCAATAACTTATTTGTAACAAAAAGGGAAGTTCAAATCCAATTAATTTTATTAAATAATCTAAGATATAAGTAATTCCTATTATTGTTATTGCAATAATTCCTCCATTAAAGATATTAATTAAATATGGACCTAAGGGAAGATATTCTTTTTTAATAAATTTCCCTGCACGTTCAATATCAATTCGATTTATCTTTGGCATTTTTTCCTGGTTTTTTAAAGAGACTATCTATAATTTCATCCTTTTTTTTCTCGCTTAAAGAAGGATCAAGAGAAACCTTTAAAACTTCTCTAGCATCTTTCTCATTAAAAACACCCTTTCTCATTAATTTATTTAATGTTTCAAAAATCAAATCAATGGGATCTATTGGACCTATTCTTACCATTTTCAAATTAAGTTTTATTCATTTTTAGATTTTTTTTATAAAGATCGGAGAACCTCAAATAAAATGAAGGCTCCTATAAAAATATATCCTATTATGTCGGAATACTTAAAGGATACAATATCAAAAAAAAGATTGGATATAGAAAGAATAGCTAAAATTAATCCGATGGTATAAAATTTATCATAAAATTCTAAAAATTTATTTAAAAATCTCATTACCATTTAAATTAAATTTTATCTAATGTTTATAACTCTTACGGAAGAGATTCACAAACCTCTCCATCACCATCATTATCTAATCGGTGTATGTCTTCAGGCCCGCAGTAATCAAAAACATCTTGGGCTTCGCTTTGAGTTGTGAAATCTCCGCAGTTATAGACATCAGAAGAGCAGTCGTATTGTGTTTCGAAAGTAGTCTTCTGCCATATCCAACAAAAAGTTCTTCCAATACCAAAATTACAGCTTGCTCCTTCTTTTTGACCTTGTTTTCCTCCAAAAAACCCAAAACCAAAAACAACGAGTAAGATGATTAAGATGATAATTATCCACCAATAAGATTTCTTCGGAGCATTCACCTGGTTTGCTTGGATGTTCATTTTCTTCTCCTTTTCATGGTTTTTTCAGCTTTCCGTGGGTTATTACTCCAAAAATAACCTTTAAGTTTAAAATCAGTTCCCTTACTTGTCCAAGATTTTGAGTTATTCCCCTTTGCCCCGTCTCTATGTTCCTTTGCTCTTGTCCAAGGCGACCTTCTCGTCATACCAGTATAAGTTTTTTCAGAGCCATCTTTTCTTGTACTTGTTCCTTGATATACCCAACCACCTTTTTTCTTAACCATTTTTTTTCCTCAACTTTATCTCGCCTTTTTTGGCGTCGGCTTTTAATTTAGTTCCAGCTTTGAAACCGGCTTTTTTGATGGTTTTTTCAGGTAATACAATGACGTATTTATGATAATTTCGTTTATAATCTGTTTTTTGTTTCTGAAGCCTCATACATTATCTATGATTAACTTATATTTAAATTTATCTGGTACCTACTTTAGAATTACAATTCCGGTACCCATAAAGTTTTATATAGTTCAGGTACCTGATTATAAGTATGTTCTGCCACCATAAAGAAGCTTTTGTGTTAGGTTTTCTCGGGGCGTTTTTCATATTTACAGTTATTACTTTGTTTGAGAATTTTATCATAGATATCATTAAGAAGTTAACCAAAAGATCTTTAAAGAATTGAGTTTAAATTATAATATGAAAAAGAAGGCACCAACTTTTGTTAAATGGGCAGGAGGGAAAAAACAGTTAATATCCCAATTCAAAAGATTTTTCCCAAAGAAAATAAATAGATATATTGAACCTTTTGTTGGCGGGGGGGCTGTTGTATTTTATATCATTAAGAATCATAAGCCGAAGGAAGTAATAGTTTCAGATATTAATGAAGAATTAATGAATGCCTATAAAGTAATTAAGAAGAATCCAGAAAGATTAATCAAACTACTTAAAAAATATAAAAAGAAACATAATAAAGAAGAATATTATCAAATTAGGGCCGAAGATACAAAATTTCTTTCATCATTAATTAGGGCGGGTCGTTTCATCTATCTAAATAAAACTTGTTTTAATGGATTATATAGGGTCAATAGCAAAGGGACAT
>JABUBL010000657.1_pt1 | contig 10767 bp, 13 predicted proteins | sample 7240371 | NCBI WGS metagenome assembly JABUBL01 (sample SAMN07256343, study PRJNA390944) | subsurface metagenome | isolation source: Methane hydrate marine sediment | place: Pacific Ocean: Eastern North Pacific, ODP site 1244 | collected 2002
CATCGGCATGCAGAAAGAGATAAAGATGGAGCCGCAACGTAGTGCGGCCGACGAATGTACCTATTATTTTTATACAATGAAAGTCGCTCTCGCCATAGAAAATGTCAATGCCATCGTGTTCACCAAGTGCCTCACCCATCAGTGCTGAAGATGCGTTGCATAGTGACCAATTACGGCTATGGCCGTATGACATTCCCCACCCGCATAGGCAACCTCTTCATCAACAGGCTCATGCCTTATGAAGTTTGCGACAAAGGCGTGCTGGATGATCTCAAGCGGTTCGAGCAATCAGACCATCTAGGATTTGAGATCTTAGAGCCCAGCCGGCCGGAGGCTCCGGCACCGCTGTCACAGGGCATCGACTACAGCGACTGCCGTATAAATGAGCTGCGTGCAATTGCCGCGGGCAAGGGAATAAAGGGCGCCTTTTTAATGAAGAAGGTGGACCTAATCAAAAAACTGGAGGACAAACATGGGACAAGCTTATGACAAATTCCCAAAAACATGCGTAGGCGCACACCAACCCGAGCAGATCTGGCGTGACCATGAAATGTTCAACATCCACATCAACTCCCACAAGCAGCGATGGCTGAAGGATGTTGTCGACATCATGGACTGCCACAGATTGGAGGAAGACTTCTGCGGCCTGCCCGATACAAGCTTCGACTGGAACTTGGCGCAGAGCCCCGCAGGATCGGGCGTTATAACCCCCGCCTGCGTGGATATGGTGAACGGAGTGCTAGACTTCCGCACCGAAGGCGACGATGGCGACAATGCAGAGCTGACGCAGATGTGCGAATGCTGGCAGTTTGTCGACTGCTATCCGCTGTACGGGGAGATCCGATTCTATCTCAGCGATGTGATAGATACGGACTTCTGGTTTGGCTATGTTCTTGACCACACTTGGTTCGGTGTAGCGCCAAATGAATATGCCGTTTTCCACAAGGACGATACAAATGCCCTGCTCGATTTCTCCACCCGCGTGGGTGGCGCCGTGGCCACGGATGCGAACGCAATAGCAACTTTGGCGGCATGCACATGGTACAGGCTCGGAATCCACTGGGATGGAGATGGCACGATCAGGTACTTCCTTTTCCAAGATGGAAACTTCCCGCAAACCGTTTTGGCCACAGGCTCGCACACGACAAACATTCCAACTTCGGTAATGAACTTCGGATTCGGAATCCAATCAGGCGCAGTAGCGGTGAAAGACCTTTTTGTTGACTACGTAAAAAGTGCCCAGCTCAGAGTAATAACAACTCCTGCGTAATAGCTGAAGTTCCGAGAAGATGAGCAATGGAATTTATTTCAGGGGATGTTTGCGGACATTACTTGTGTGCTGGCCATGTTGACAACTGGCCTTCTGGCATAACTGCGGAGGAGCAAAAGGAGATAATAGATAAGGTTGAGCAGATAATCGACAAGGTCACAGAGACGAAATGGGGCGGTGAAGCACTCGATATCAAGCTCAACGGCAACAACAAGAACCGCCTTTTCCTGCCGCTTGCCAATGATATCATTACCGTCACGCATGTTTACATCTCCTGCATTGAGCTAGATTCTAGTTGGTACACATGGGATGTGAATTCGATCTATCTTGACCCCTGCATCGCCGATAGCATGTGGGGGACGAATGTTATAGAGGACGGCGATTTTTACAGCTGGAAAGTAGCAGCACCAACGACTGATCTTTATTACTGGAAGGAAACTGTCGTCGCTCCAGCGACGATAAACCGTGATACAGCTCAAGTGCAGGTCGGGAACTATTGCGTGCGGATGGATATCCCTACGCCGGCTACCCAGGCTGGGATAGAGCAGGATTTCTCGCTCTACAGAAACAGGAGCTACAGGTTAGCGTTCAAATATCTAAATTCTGCAGCGGCAAAGCATGCCGAATTCATGTTGTGGAACAGTGTGTTGAATGTATCGCTACAGGCCGATGGTACATGGGCGAGTGGCCAGGTTTATATTAAACTTCCAAATGTATTGACATGGACTGATTATTCACTTGATTTCACAAGCCATCCAGATTTTGCAAATTACAGACTTTATTTGGGAAATTGGTCAGCTGCAGGTTCATCGATTTACTTTGACGGCGTGGGAATTCTGACTGCCGGCATAGCAACGATAGCCAGTGATATATCAGAAGGGCTTTTTCCCCGTGGTTACAACAACATCTGGGTCCAGGGCACGATGGGCGAAAGCGAAGCGGTACCAGAGGCTATAAAGCAGGCTGCGGTCATTCTGGTCAAGTGGGAAAATGATCCGACACTCTATACCTATACTGGACTCAAGAAGAGCGAGAAGATAGGCGATTACGCCTACACGAACCTAGCAACATCCGAAGCCGACATACTGACGGGCATAGCAGAGGCGGATACATTTCTTAGGCTATACGTGAAAAGAAAAGCGATACTCATGGCCCCATGAAAGGCTGTGAGCTCTGCGAATTGCGACCGCTGACACAGTGGCATTATGCGGACGACATTATAGTCATCTGCGACTGCCTGAGTTGCGGAGTGCCGATGTTGGTTTTTCGTAGGCATGGAGAGATACCGCTTGACGAAGAGCATCATGCGCGACAGAAGCTCATTGAGCTTTACGGCAAACGGCTTGTGAAAGTGCGCATGCGGGAGCGAAAGATACGAGACCATCGGCATTGGCATATTCTGCTGGAGGACGAATGAAAATAGACGACTCGCAGGTAAAGGGAAAGGAGAAATTCCCATTCGGCTTTCCGCAATTGACGAATCGCTTCCTCTACGAGGTTTTGCCTGACAGAAGCTGGAAAGGCAAACCCTGCGTTATCGTAGGCGGTGGGCCGAGCCTTGCGGACTTCGATTGGTCACGTCTACGAGGTTGGCGAGTCGTGGGCATAAATCGCGTCTACGAGCAGTTCGATCCTACAATAATCTTCTCCATGGATACGCGGTTCCTTCGCTGGATTATCGAGGGCAAATACGGCCACGAGGCAACAGAAAAATTCGTAAGTTCCAAAGCCTACAAGGCCTGGCTCTGCACATATAATTGCAAACTGCCTGACGATATTTTCATCCTCCGTGTGTGGAGGACTTACTCACAGGGATTCCGAGCTTTTCCTGCCACGATGCGCGAGGGGATTGGACATGGCAACAACTCTGGCTATGGAGCGCTCAATCTGGCCGCATGCCTGGGAGCAAGCCCCATCTATCTTCTGGGCTTCGATATGAAATACGAAGGTGAAAAGACACACTGGCACGAAGGCCATCCTGTCCCCCATAAGGCAGATACGGTCCAGAGATTCACCAAATACTTCCAACTGGCTGCAATCAAAATAAAGGAGAGGGGCTTGGATGTTATAAACCTTAACCCAGCTAGCGCCCTGCCCTATTTCCCGACGAGACCATATGAAGAGGTGTTGCATTGACAACACAAGGAAAAGTCTGGGGATTGACGACCGAGATCTACCGCTCTTCAACCTTCTCGGTCCATCATTTATCAATAAACAAATTCGGCTTCTGCTCGAAGCACCGCCACAAGCGGAAGTACAATCTTTTTTATGTATTGTCGGGGCTACTGAAAATAATCATCTGGAGGAACGGACAACCAGATACCACTATACTAAGTCCTGGCCAAACGTCGGCTGTTTCGCCCGACTTCTTCCATCGGTTCGAAGGTTTGGAAAATACTGAATGTATCGAGATTTACTATGTGTTCCTTGAGGAGCCCGATATCGAGAGAAAAGGTCAGGGAGGTTTAAGGAAATGAAATTGGCAATCTTCAGTCGCACCCCACTGGCAGGCGCCCCCTGGGAACTCTACAAAGCACTAAAGAGATATACGGATATCGATGTGAGCCTCATAAACGAAAGGATAGCTTATGCCGATGGACGCAGATTCCCCCATCATCTACTGATGAGTCCAAGGAACGGAACAGCTCATCTGGCGCTTCGCCAGGCCGAGTTGTGGCATATCCACAACTATCTCACGCCTGAACTAACAATGATTAAAAGAGATCAGAAAGTCATGGCACAGTTCCACTCGCTTCCCCGACTTGGCAACTGGCAAGAATTAATGAATTTTGCCGACCGTTGCTACACCATCAAGCAGCCAGGTCAGGAGAATGAATATAAGCTCAAAGGTCTGCCAAACATCATAAACCCCGACGAGTACGGGCCTGTACGCCGCAGGACGCCCATTAAAATAGCATTCGCACCTTCGAACCGCATGCCTATCGGGAATCCCGCGAGCAAGGGCTATAACGAGGTGCGCATGATTCTAAATAGTGTAGCCAGAAAAAGAGACGTGGAGATCGTCTGGATAGAAGGGAGACCGTACGAAGTCAATCTCAAGCTGAAGCAGAGATCGCATATCATAATCGATGATGTCGTCACGGGTAACTGGCACCGCACCTCGCTGGAAGGTGCATGCTTCGGCTGTGCCGTACTCAATAAAGTGATGAAAACCCCGTTCATCTACGCATCGCTTGCGACGGTGGAGGAGCGACTGCTGTGGTTGGTGGATAATCCTTCGCTACTTAACGAGTTTCAGGAAAGCACGCGCCTCTGGGTGCTCCAGCATTGGCACGCAATGGATCGGGTTGGAGAATATGTCAACGCATATCAGGAGGTCACAAGATGCATGTGAATCTGATTATACCAACTTATGACAGGCCTCTGATGTTAAAGGATTGCATACAGTCAATAGTGAAAAGTACATATGAAGACAAATCCATTATTGTGGTAATTGATGGAAATAGGCAAATGATCAACGAACTCATTGACGAGCCAATTGCAATTATCTTTAATCCCCAGAGGAAAGATTGGATTTGGAATATGAATCGGGCATTAAATTCCTTTATCACAGACAATATAATCTATGCTTCTGACGACATAGTATTTCAGCCAGATTGCATATCGATCGCAGTCAAGGCAATGCAAGAACGATTTCCTGATGGCGATGGTCTAGTGGCATTCAAATGGACAGGGGTTGAGATTGTCGAGAGTCCAGCTTTTGGACTTATGGGCAGGAAGTTTATTGAACGATTTCCTAACAGAGCCGTATTCTGTCCTGATTATATTCACTATGCGAGTGATGCTGAATTAAAAAGATTTGCTGTGAGCATAGGGAAATTCTATTTCTGCCGGGAGGCAGTAATAACCCACAAAGCTCCTAAAGATAACACATATAGACTAGCTCACGAATTCAGATCAAAAGATGCTAGCCTATATTATAGGGAAAGGCCCGCAAAGGGGTATCTTTGGGGGAAGAACTTCGGACTTGTGACAAAGAAGGCAATATGATCATATATTTTCCGAAGAATACGGGGCAAAAATATTATGCGAGTCATTATAGCTTTCTTTTTAACTTACTAAAGTTCTTAACCCTGGATATTGAATTATACAATCCAGAGCCACATACTGGCAATAATTTTATATTCAGAATTGATAAGAAGTGCATCTTGGTAGATTATGGTGATCATCATTTGATAGCAAAAGATTGGCAAGATTTTGATATTCAATTCCGTTTTCATTATTCGGAAAAAACACATGGAAATCTATCCGGGGTTTTTCCATTGACCCCTATCAGCTTCTATGATTGGGATCAATATACAAATCTTCAGAACGAGATTAGTTATACTTGCAATACAAATAAAATTTTAAATAATCAAAAACCTGGTGCCGAGGCGACACAGAGAAGAATCAAAGTCCAACAGATGTTAAAGCATAAATATCATGCCGATCTCGATACGAACATAACGAATAAGGAAACATTTTGGAAAAAGATAAACGAGTGCCTAGTTTCAGTTTGTGTGCCGGGTGCCCGTAACGATATTCTTGATAGGGGTCAGTTCCAATACATGGCTTTCGGGGCCTGCACCTTGTCCCCGAAATTGAATATTATCATGCCATACATGAAAAAGCCTGAATCAGGAATCCACTATTTAGAATGTGCTAGTGATTATTCGAATCTCATTGAGAAGATAGAATGGTGCAAGCAACACAGGACGGAATGTATCGAAATCGGCCAGAACGCCAAGAGGCTTTTTCTTGAGATATGTACTCCTAACACTATATGGCGATGGATGAACATAATAATGAAAGAACCTAAATATTTAGAGGATAAATGCCAATCATGATTAAAGGAGTAACGGGAATTACCGTATGTTACGATACGAAGAGTTCAATGGAGAGGGCCTATGAATCGGTTCGAAGGTTCTGCCTTGACATTCCCATCATTATCATCGATGGCTCTAACTCTGGCAATCCGTGTGCTTGCTATGTGAAAAGTTTGGCATCTGATTTGACCACAGTCATTTCGCTTGGAAAAAATATTGGTCACGGAAGGGGTATGCACATGGGCATCAGCCAAGTCAAAACGAAATACGCCTTGATGTTCGATTCCGACATAGAGATGCTAAAAGCTTGTTTGGTCACCATGTTGGAGATGATGGAAGATGACACTTTCGGCGTTGGCCACATTTGCAAAACGGGATTTGACGGATATGATTGTGGGAAAAAACCTCATCACAGAAAAGAGGGTTGTATGGTATATCTTCATCCTTTTTTTCAACTGGTAAATATAAACAATTACAAAAAATTTCATCGCTACGTCCACCATGGTGCCCCCTGCTATTTGACAATGTTCGATATTCATAGACAAGGATTATCCGATAAAATACTTAAAGAATTTCCCAATTTGAAAGAATATGTGAAGCATTATGGCCGAGTAACAAGAAATTATAGAAGCTCAAAGAGGCTACAACCCATAGCGGATGATTGGGAATATTCATGAAGACTATTGCATTTGTTACCCGCATCCATCCGAAAAGACCTGCCATGCTCACTATTTGCATCAGGTCCATCAAGGCACAGACAAGCGACGATTATATTCATATCCTCAATCGAGATGATAAGACAAAGAGTGGTTATGGCAAATATTTGGCAAACCAATCGTTTGCCAAAATTGAATCTATCGAAGCCCAATATGTCATGGTTCTTGACGATGATGACATGCTCATTGACCCGACTTTTGTCGAAAAATTTGCAAAGGCTGTTGAAAAAAACAACCCAGAAATCATTTTTTTCAAAGGCATCATAACGGGATATGGTGTATATCCCCGACCAAACACCTGGGGCAAAGCCCCTATCAGGGGCAAGATAGCATCATTTTGCTTTGCTGTCAGATTGGATGTTTGGAGGAAATACATTCATGAGTTTGGATGTAGGACCGCCGGTGATTATGCCTTCATTTTTGCTTGTTACAACGGAACTAAAAAATACCTATGGCTTGATCGCACGATTGCCAGAACTCAAAAAAGGCCTGGGGACGGGCTTGGAGAGCATGAACATAATTGACAATCCAGGAACAAGGGAGATGTTCCTTGACATAGGGGAATTGGGATGGAGTCTCTATCTAAGCGCACACATGAAATGGCTGAAAAAGAATGGCCATCCGATTCCTGGCATAGCGGTCTTTCCAGGGAGGGAAGCATTGTATGAAGGCATAGCGTCGCCTGTTTTTAAAGTCCCGAGTGAATTTCACAAAAACTTTGATGGACGACTACAAGATTGCTTTACCGTTTATGGCGTGAGCGGAACGAAATTAAGAAATTATTTCAATTCGCGATTACCTGCGAACTACGTTGTTTCCAAATCACAACCTTTTGATTGTCATGGATACAATCAAATTTATGCAGGGAAGATGTTATTCACATCATATCCATACAAAACAAAACTAAGAGGAAAGAAGGAGATTCTTGTTTTTCCGAGAAATCGAAACTTTCCCCCGGGCAGACCAAGAGATCTCCCCAAGGCTTTCTATATAAACTTGATAAACCGACTATGCGATGAATTTGAAGACTGTGTAATCAGAACAATGGGGACGTCGGAAGGAGCATATAATATAACGGAGGTATATAAGGACAATTATGCCACTTGCATAAGCAAGTCTCTTCCTATTCAAAATCTCATAGACAGATGCCAAGTGGCAATTGGGACGGTAGGTAGTCAATCCGCGCCTTTAAAGATTGCGTTGCTTCAAGGAGTACCAACATTCATGATTGGCCACCAAAAAAGAAGACATATCAAGGAGGAGAATTGGAGGGGTACGGAAGCTGATTTTTACGAGCTCTCTAATTATTCTGATTTCAACTTCGGGGAATGCATTGATAAAGTCGTTGCGTTTTTCAAAAGGAGAGAACGATGAAAATCCTGTTGCTCTTTCCGATGGCGGACGGCCAGACCGGCCCGGGAATAAAGTACTCATTCGAGAAGCTCGGACATAAAGTCAGGGCAGTAGATGCAAAGCTTCGACTGCATGATTCTTTTCCCGCTGCATGTGAGTTCAAACCAGACCTTATTTTCTGCTCGAGGACAGAGGCTCTGGCAGGACAACTTGCAAGAATAAAGCAGGAAATGAAAGTCATTAGTTGTTTGTGGAATGTTGATACGAGGACGACCATTAACGAGTGGAGGCATTTATTCCCTCTTATTGAGGCGTGTGATTATTATTTTGTTGTAGCATCACGTTTGATTCCAGAGTGGAAGAAGCTCAACCCAAACACTTTCTGGCTCCCCGAAGGGTTTCTTCCTGCCTATGGCAAGCCCATAGAAATAACTAACGAGGACAGAGAGAAATACACCTGTGACGTCTGCTGGATTGGCGGGCGAAGTGGAGTTCACGGGTGGCGTGGCGAATATTTGGATGCAGTCGCACGGATGGGCATAAAGTTCAAACAGTGGGGATGTGCAGGACAACCGGCAGTGTATGATGAGGCTCACAACAAGGCCGTGTTCCTCTCGAAAATAGGTTTAGCTGCTTCAGGTTGGCCTGAGAATGAAAAATACACTTCAAGTAGGGATTACAAGATACTGGCGGCCGGGGGTTTTTTGCTTGAGAAACATAGGAGAAGACTCGATGAAGTTTTTCCCTCCGACATATTCGATTATTATACGACCCCAGACGATCTTATTGAAAAGGTTCGTTACTGGCTGGATTATAGTACAGAGAGGAAGGAAACGGTTGCTAGAGGCTATAAGTGGGTAATGGAGAATGCGACGTTCCCTCAACGAATTAAGATGGCATTGGAGTACATGAAATGAAAAAAGCGTTAATTTTGTTCTGGCACGGCTTGGGAGATATAATTTTATTGACTGCCCATTTGCGCCATCTTTATAAGAAAGGTTACAAGACTGATTTAATGTGCCTACCAGAAACGAGGAAGTCTCGTTTGCTTGACCACTGCCTGTATATAGGGAAATTGATTGATGTTGACAATCCTTGGAGGTCAAAGGCGGGACTGAGGTCAAAAGCGGAATTCGAAAAGCAAGCCGCTCTTAACATCAGGAAGTTCGACGATCTGCGTAAGAGTTACGATTGGTCGGGAGCGAGTCCTCATCACATGGCAAAATATAAAGGTTATCACAAAATGGATGTGACGAGTGCTGAATTGAAACTTGGCTTGAGTGACAAGAGGACAGAAGTGTTTATTCCTGAAAGTGCAGAACGAGAAGCCCTGAAGCATATGGGCGATGATTACATTTTTGTTCATACGACGCCCGAATTTCATGCTTATCACAATTGGGACGCAACAAAATGGATAGAGGAGAATCTACCTCCTCTAAGAATAATAAATACAGGTTTTGGCACCAAGTATTTTATGGGTTTTGATGACATCAATACGGCTTTTGTACTCATCAGAGAAGCGAGGCACAAGGTGTTTTCTTCTTCGGTTTTTGTTTACGCTTGTGTAGCTATGGGATGCACGATTGATGCTCTTAACTATGGAAGGGCAGATCGACATATGTGGCCGATGGACATGACGAAAGTGTTGCATTTGCGGGAAATGGGAAAATGGATAAGATAACATGTCCGTTTTGCGAGGATAGTAAGGTAATCCCTTTCGCAGATATTAAGTTCAGACGCTGTGAAGATTGCGGGCTATTCATAAATGTGGCGGTTCGCTCTAAGTCAAAGCTTAGAATGGTGTACAAGACCAGGATGCTCAGTACTTGCCGTACGAAAACTCCAGGAGAAAATAGAATAAAACTTGCAAACAAACAGCTCAACGTCTTGGAAACATACATTTCTCCAGGAATTGTTTATGATGTTGGAGCGGCTGCGGGATTCTTCATGAAAGCCGCAATTGACAGAGGTTGGATTGCTCGTGGAAACGAGCTGAGTGAGATAGCCATCAAGTGGGCAAAGGATGCATATGACATTGATATCGAATATGGATTTCTTGAAGAACTAGAGGTGACTGAGAACCATTATGACGCCGTAGTATTGTGGCAAGTTCTTGAGCATATGCCCAATCCAAAAGAAGTTCTTATCAAAACCAGAAAAATGCTCAAAGATGGGGGCTTGATATATCTCAGCCTCCCCAACAAGCAAACGGCAGATGATTTAAAGAAACACTATACGCCAGATCATCCATTTGAGTTTACAGAGGGATGTATAGAAAAGCGACTAGAGATATTGGGCTTTCAGAAAGTTGAAAAGACTAAGTATGTGGCAGGCCCCCCGTGTGCTGACTATCTTTATAGAAAATGAAAAGAAGTTTGTTAGAAACAGTATTTTCTCCAGTGAAGATTTTCTCTCACATGGAGAGGATGCACAAATGGTGGCGAGGGGAAAATATCTATCCCGTCACTATGGAGCTTGGCCCGAGCGGTCCGGCGAACTGCAATAACAGGTGCAATTTTTGTATGCATCGCAGTTATTATGATGCGAAGGCGATGATGAGCTTCAAGCTTTACAAGAGGATAATCGACGAGTTCAAAGAGTT
>JABUBL010000658.1_pt1 | contig 10767 bp, 9 predicted proteins | sample 7240371 | NCBI WGS metagenome assembly JABUBL01 (sample SAMN07256343, study PRJNA390944) | subsurface metagenome | isolation source: Methane hydrate marine sediment | place: Pacific Ocean: Eastern North Pacific, ODP site 1244 | collected 2002
ACGCTCTCATAATCGCTGCGGCAAAGGAAGCCGCGAAGTGGTGAGAAGCCTCCGTTTGCCAGGAGCTCGACGTGTCTGAGGAACTGGCAAAGAATCTAAATAATGGTTCGGTATTGGCACTTCGGGACCCCGAAGGTATCATGCTGGCTGCTCTCAATGTGGAAGAGGTTTGGCAGCCGGATCTGAAGCGGGAAGCAGAACAGACATTCGGATCGATGAACCCCGAGCATCCGGGCGTAGCGTACCTTCAGAACAGCACGAATCCTTGGTATGTGAGTGGTAAATTGGAATGTCTGCAGCTTCCTAACCATTATGACTTCGTAGAATTGCGGCTCACGCCGCAGCAGCTCCGGGCGAAATTCGCTACCATGGGATGGCGCCGGGTGGTTGCTTTTCAGACGCGCAATCCAATGCATCGTGCCCACCAGGAGCTTACTTTCCGGGCGGCAAAAGAGCTGGAAGCGGACCTCCTCATTCACCCTGTCGTCGGAATGACGAAACCCGGCGATGTGGATCATTACACCCGTGTCAGATGTTATCTATCAATCTTGAAACATTATCCGCACAACACCGCGATGATAAGACTGCTGCCTCTTGCCATGCGGTTAGGCGGGCCGCGAGAAGCTATATGGCACGCAATCATTCGCAAAAATTATGGGTGTACGCACTTGATTGTCGGCAGAGACCACGCTGGACCGGGCTCTGACTCCAGCGGTCAGCCGTTCTATGGGCCATATGATGCGCAAGAACTGTTCGGCCGCCATCAAGACGAGCTTGGCATTCAGATGGTTCCATTCAAAATGATGGTGTACGTAGCCGACAGAGACGAATATGTGCCTGTAGACGAGGTGCCGGAAGGCACCGAGGTCAAATCCCTGTCCGGTACGGAGCTGCGAGCCCGCCTCGCGGACGGCCGTGAGATTCCCTCTTGGTTCTCCTTCCCCGAAATCGTCGAAGAGTTACGGTGCACCTACCCGGCGCGAAGCAAGCGAGGGTTCACCGTATTCTTTACAGGCCTGCCGAGTTCTGGAAAATCAACTCTGGCAAATGTATTTATGGTGAAGCTCTTGGAGGCCGGTGGGCGACCGGTAACACTGCTGGATGGTGATATCGTTCGAAAGAACTTATCCTCGGAGCTGGGATTCTCGAAGCAGCACCGGGACCTCAATATCTGCCGCATCGGTTTTGTTGCCTCCGAGATCACAAAGAACGGCGGCATCGCACTTTGTGCTCCCATCGCGCCCTATGACAACATTCGCAAGCAGGTCAGGCAGATGATCGAAGCGGTGGGTGGTTTTATCTTGGTACATGTTGCAACACCTTTGGAAGTTTGCGAACAACGCGACCGCAAGGGTCTTTACGCCAAAGCGCGTGCCGGAGTCATCAAGGAGTTTACAGGAATATCCGACCCGTATGAGCAGCCGGCCGACGCCGAACTAACAATCGATACTACCGCGATGTCGCCGGAGGAGTGCGTACAGCAAATCATCTTATACCTTGAGAAAGAAGGCTACATAGGTCCAAATGATTAGGTGGTACTCGGGGCCATTCCAAGTGACGGTCAAGCAGTGGACAACCGAATTCAGGATTTAGAGGGTTTTCACTATCCCGGCCAGCCGGTACGCTTGAGCCATTCTTCCATTTCAGCGGGTTCCATATTTGCTACACAAACCGACCGGAGACAGCCTCATGGGTGGGCAACAACAATGTATGTGTCATAACCGCGGAAAGAGTGCCATTAAAACCACAACAGCCGTATTGGTGTGACAAGCGTGCTGACTGAGCAAAAATCTCGTCCAAAGGATTGCTTAATCAAAGCGAATCTGGTAAAAACATAAAACGTAGATATGGTAATGTAACTGACCGAAGTTAATCCGGCAGAAGGTTATGTTTTGCAACTGCCCTTGAACATTAGAAAGTGAGGTTGTCCCATGCTGTCCCGTCGTCAACGTCCGTTCGTGTTTCATCTACTGGTCATTATCAGCCTGCTGTTGGGAACTTTATCTGAATCCGCAGCATTGGGCAGCTCCTCCGCACCAACCCTGGTACCATTGGTGAGGGTGACAGATGTGAACGTGGGCGAGTCCCAAACCGTAGAACTTCACGACGGTTCAAAGATAAGTATAAAGCTGCTCGGTCTCAGAGAAACGCGAGATAGTATTCGCAACGCAGTCCGCCGCGCGGTAGTGACGGTTAAAGTCAATGCTCAAACCATCTCGCTTGTCTCTTCGACGTATCACCTTCCCGTTACTGTTGCTGGCGTCCAAATCGATTGTCCGGTTACCAAGGGTTACCTGGAAAGAAGCAGCAAAGAGAATGCCTGGGGGCTGATCAAAGATGCCAGGCTGAGACTCTGGCCCGCTGGCTCGACGTGGATAAAACCGGGCACTTTTGTCTATCCTGTCAAACAGCGTTGGTTCGCCTCGGACACCCAAATGGCTAATGTGCCATGTTTCGTCGATGGCGGCGAAATCCCCGGTGATAAAGATATCTACTATCACTATGGACTGGACTTCGGTGGCGCCGAGGGTATGGTCGATGTGGTTGCCGCCACTAATGGATTAGTGGTATCTGCGGGTTTGGAAAAACTGCCCGGTTACGAGGATTCCCCTGTTAGGCCCCGCTACGATGTGATTTATGTCCTGGACGATCGAGGCTGGTTCTATCGCTACAGTCACCTATACGAAATTGACAGTTCGGTAAAGCCGGGACAGCACGTGAAAATGGGCCGGAAGATTGGTATCCTGGGAAAGGAGGGCGGCAGTGGTGGATGGTCCCACCTGCACTTCGACATAAAATGCAGACAACCCTCCGGCATGTGGGGTATCCAAAACGGCTATGCATTCATTTGGGAAGCATATCAACGCCAGTATCAGCCGAAGATTACCGCTGTGGCTCGGCCTCATCATGTCGCGTGGGTTGGCGAGCCGGTGGAACTTGACGCGACCCGTTCTTGGAGCCGAACCGGCGTCATCAAAAAGTTTGAATGGACATTCTGCGATGGGACGGTTGCTGCCGGCCCGAAAGTTCGACGCACATATGACAAACCCGGCGAGTATAACGAAATCCTAAAAATCACTGATGCATCCGGCAAGATTGATTACGACTTTGCCGTTGTCCAGATAATTGACAAGAAACATCGCGACCAGTTGCCGCCTACCATCCACGCAGCTTATTACCCAACATTCGATATCGAGCCCGGCGACGAAATCACCTTCAAAGTTCGTGCTTTCCGCACTACCGGTGGCAACGAGATATGGGACTTCGGTGATGACAGTCCGAAAGTAGCTGTGCAATCGGACGGGAATATTCGGGTACACAATCCGCAGGGCTACGCCAGCACCAAACATCGCTATAAGAAATCCGGCCATTACATAGCTACAGTCAAACGCAGAAACGAACGTGGTCACGAGGCCATCACGCACCTGCACGTACGCGTTGGGACTGGTGATTAGTGCTTGAATGATATAACCATTAAAAAGGCGGTCCTTACCGGTTTTTATCGTTTTGGTCTTTGGTTTCTGCCGATTCTTGCCAAGATGATACGGAGCCGAAAATTAACGGAGGCTTACTGTGCCACCTGTCAACTGTGCAGAATGCGACAACAAGATTACTCGGCGCCGGTTTTTCAAAAAAGTGAGTATTGGTGCCGCAGGGGTAATTGGCTTTCCACATATTGTCCCGTCATCGGTACTCGGCGCGAATGGAGCTGTGCCGCCAAGTGAAAAGATTGTGATGGGCTTTATCGGAGCCGGCAGCATGGGCAGCGGACATTTGCGAACGTTCCTGGGGTATAAGGACGTCCGGGTTGCTGCCGTTTGCGATCTTCGGGAAATGTTTCGGCAAAAGGCCAAGGATAGGGTCAATCAGCATTATGGCGGTAAGGGATGCGAGACCTATCACGACTTTCGCGAAATGCTTGGCCGTAAAGACATCGATGCCGTAACAGTTGTCACTCCTGATCACTGGCACTCGCTCATAGGCCTCGAAGCCGCCCGCAACGGCAAAGATATGTACTATGAAAAGCCCTTAAGTATGAGTGTTACGGAAGATAAGGTCCTTCGGGATACGATAAATCGTTATGGTGTCATATTTCAGTTTGGCACCCAGCAGCGATCCGACAACAGATTCCGTTTTGCCTGTGAACTGGTTCGCAATGAAAGAATCGGGAAACTCCACACGATTATGGTAGGCTCGCATCCCAGTATCACTTGCCCGAATCAGCTGACACAGCCGATGCCGGACAGGAAAGAGTTCGACTATGATATGTGGCTTGGCCCGGCGCAGTGGGCGCCTTACACGTATCAACGTTGTGCTTCACGGGTCATGGGAACGTTGGGCATGTGGACTTACATTTACGATTATTCTCTGGGCGGCTTGAGCGGTGCGTGGGGAATTCACCATATTGATATCGCCCAGTGGGGTAACGGAACTGATAACACCGGTCCAATTGAAATAGAAGGGACCGGCGTATTTCCCGAAGACGGACTCACGGACACCGCCATCGCATGGGAGATTGAACACAAATATGCCAATGGCGTCAAAATGATCCATATGAACAGTAAGACAGCGCTCAAGCGGGCCTCACAATTTTCGCTTCACAGCGGTGTCGGCATTCTCTTCTTGGGCAGCGAAGGGTGGGTTTTTGTCTGCCGTAACCTAATCGAAGCCCACCCGAAATCGTTGTTGACATCAATCATTGGTCCCGATGAGATTGGCCTGTATCGAAGCAACAACCATCGCCGCAATTTCCTGGATTGCGTCAAGACCAGACAGAAAACGATCTGTCCCATCGAAACCGCTGTCCGCTCCGACACCATCTGTCACCAGGATGATATTGCCATAAGGCTGGGTCACAAACTCAGATGGGACCCCGAAAGAGAGAAATTCATCAACGACGGGCAAGCTAACAGGATGTTGACGCGACCTATGCGAAGTCCATGGCACTTGTAATTGCCCTATGGGCATGATTTCTATATTTGTCACCATAACCTGGTATGTTGCAGGATATCGTAATATTTGTGAAAAAGTCATAAGGACAGGAAATGAGGCGGAACTCGAAAAGTATCAAGGTAGCGTTACTTGTCATCTGGTGTTTCTCGCTGCTAACGAGTATTTCGGTAGCGGCCATTTCGCCGGAGGAAAGAAAGAACATAGAAGACGCCATACCGAAAAAGGCACCAGCTGTCCCGAAACGGCCTCGGAAACTTCTGGTTTTCAATCTGGATATTTGGGATGGCCTGGTGAGAAAAGGCCATGCCTCAATTCCTTATGGCAACCTGGCGCTTGAAATGATGGGGCGAAAGACAGGAGCCTATGAAACGGTAGTCAGTAATGATATAGCTATGTTCAGACCGGAGAATCTTCAGCAATTTGATGCAATATGCTTCAACAACACCACGGGTGTACTTTTCCAAGACCCTGAACTTAAGAAAAGCCTCCTTGATTTCATTTACGATGGTAAGGGGTTCATAGGCATTCACGCCGCAGCCGCAACCTTTGTACAGTGGCCGAAATACGATCAATGGCCGGAGTTCGGCCAAATGCTCGGAGGTTATGAAAACGGCGGCCATCCTTGGAAACCTCACGAATGGATAACCATTAAATTGGACGACCCCGACCACCCGCTCAATGCTGCCCTTAAAGGCAAGGGCTTTAGAATTAGTGATGAGGTATTCCAATTCCAGAAACACTATTCACGTGACAAACTCCGTGTTCTATTAAGTATCGACATGACTAAAACCAACGTTATTAGTGGCCGGTATATTTTGCCGGAACGCCGTCAGGACCACGACTTTGCTATCAGTTGGGTACGCAGCTACGGGGCAGGACGAGTGTTCTATTGCTCTCTGGGCCATAACCCCCACATTTTCTGGAATCCGCCGATACTTCAGCATTATCTGGCGGGCATTCAATTCGCCCTTGGCGATTTGCCTGCTGAGACTACTCCCAGCAGCAAGCCTCGTTAGAAGTCCGCATAGAGACTGAAGCCTAACTTCCAACGGGGCCGAGATACGCAGCCACGAGAAGGTCAATCGGTGACAACTCTTTCGCTTAGTCGGTTTCACCTGCTGGCTTCCCATTTTGCAGTACGTCGCAAAATGGGGCCCGCTTCAATGCCGAAATGCTTCAACACCCAGTCCACTTGGTCTCGTACTATCTCAGGACTGTTGCGGTTGTCGGACTTGAAGTCTTCCCGCAGCTTGAGGACGGCTTCTAATCCGAGCTTGTCGGTTTCTTTCTTGAGGAGAAAGCCAAACTTTGGGTGGTGGATGTGTTGCCGGCCGGTCGAATTGGGAGGTAGTGGCTCGTTCGCCTGTGGGTAGTACAGGTACAGCGGCGGGTCGTCGCGCGTGGCATGGTTGATGATCGACGCGTCCTCAAACAGCCTCGTCAGCTCGGGGCGGTCCAGGTCTTTATCATCCTTCATACGGTAAAGGGCAATCAACGCCTCGTGAACCTGGTTGGTGTTGAACAGTTTCTTGATCACGCGGGGGTCGTATGAGGTTTGTCCGCCGATGCTGACGGCGCAGATGATACGGGTGGACTGGCGGGCGACCGGGTCGTCGCTTCTCGGCTCGGCCAAATCGTCGTGGTACAGCAGCCACATGGAGATGCCGGCCCCCGCCGAGCTGCCGCCGCACGCTATCCGCGACGGGTCGATGTTATACCGCTTCGCTCGATGACGAATCGTCTGGAGGCCCCGCGCCGCGTCGAGCATCTGCATCGGGTACGGCCCGACGTCGGTCAGTCGATAATTCATCGATGCAAACGAGACGCCGTGCTGGGCGAAGCGTTGAACCATCGCCGCGTTGACGCCGCGCTTGTCCCCGCCGCGAAAGCCACCGCCATGAATCCAGATGAACAGCGGCGTGGGCTTATCGCTGTCGACCAGATACAGGTCGAAGGCTTGTTTCTCGTGCTCGCCGTACTTCTCGTCCGGATGGGTGGGCCTGGGGCGTTGCTCTCGCTGGGTCCGCTGGCGGCTCTCGGGTTGCCGATTCCGCTGCGCCGGGATCGACGTCTCCTTGAGATGCCTGAACAGGAACTTCAACATGGGTTTGTGCATAGTTACTGAATTCAGCCCGGGCGTGTCGGCTTTCAATAACATCTGCGCCTCGACACCAACCTCATCGCACTTGCTCTTGATGGCGATGCTGTGCCGGGGGTGATGGATGTACTGGGCATGGTTGGTTGGTTCGCCCTTGCCGTACTTGCAGTAAAGAAACACGGGCGCATCGTCCGGAGTGATCAGGTTTCGCAAATCCACGTCGGCCCGAATTTTCCTGCCTTTCTGACTATCTACCTCGTCGGGACCCTTAAGACCGTACGACTTCCACGACTCGGTCCGTTCGCCACTCGGGCTTTTGCCTACAATCTCGTCCCACTGCTGCCGATCATACGTGGATTGACAATTGTTCCCGGCGATCACGGTCAGACGGGACGACTCACGCAGTACCGGGTCGGCGTTATCATGGTCGGCAATGTCGTCATGAAAAGCCAACCACATCGACGCGCCAGCCCCGGCTGACGCCCCGAAAGCGGCAACGCGTGCCTTGTCGATATTCCATCTGGCCGAATTGAAGCGGAGAAACTGAACGGCGCGGGCACAGTCACGAAAAATGTCAGGAAGCGCAGCACTGTCCAGAAAACGATAATGAATCGCCGCAACGGAGACCCCATTTTTCAAACACGCATCCAGCACGTCCGCATACCATCTGTGAATCCAGTTCTTGTCACCCCTTCTAAAACCGCCCCCATGAATATAAACCGCTATCGGCGTCGGTTTGCTCGTACTTCGCAGCGAAGCGCTGCTTCGCAGAGTAGTATCGGATTTGGCCTGCCAGAAGTCAAGCACGTTACGTTTATGAGGGCCATATTTTACATCGGCAAACGTAGGCTTGACAATTTGCCCAACGCTCGATGTCGCCGACTTGGTCGTTTTTTCCTGACGGTTGGGCCTACTCTTGGCCGGGGCTCTGGCAGCACACAGACTGAAACCGCAAAGGCACAAAATAAATAACATTCTTCTCAGGTTCATATTTCTTACCTCTTACTTTCAACAGGCATTTCGCGTCATCCATGCTTATCAACAAAGTGTTCTAACTATCTTTTGCTTCACTTTTAATATCGGCTAAGTAGAATAACATAGTTTGTTTTCGCCTGCCGCTTTAATAAATGGCGGAGGCGAATGGGAATCGAACCCACCCGGGACCTTCTCGGCCCCACACTGGTTTTGAAGACCAAGGGCACCACCAGGCACCAGGCACCTCCGCAGAGGATTATCTCTTATTTTACCAGATACCATAGTAATAAATCCTCTTTGCCCTGTCAATGAGCTCGTGCTGCGTAGCGTTGCTACTACGCAGAGTAGCATAGGTGCCCCGTTTGAAATTGGCTTTGTTTGGGTTTGTATTTTTGGAGCCCCAAGGCGGTTTCATTTTCATAATCCTTTGTGAAAAAGAAGGTTGTATTCATTTTGTCGTTGCGGAAATTGGCTTTGTTTTGCATAATTGTATCGTATCTCGTATATCGTATGTCGTATCTGGTATTTCGGAACAACGAAAAACTAAAAGTTTCTCTACGATTTTGTTTTTGCCGTAAGGCATCCTGTGGAGAAAATTCAGGATTTTGAACATTTGATTCCTTCGCTTTGCTCGAGGACAAGCTTGCTTAGAGGTTATGAATTGGTGCTTAGGGTTTATTTATGAACCCCCGTTTCCGTCCTCCGCTATCCGCTTTTTTTTATTCCTATTCCATTAGTTGAGGTGTATTATACCCAGTGAGAGCTTGTCCGTCAAGTAAAATTATCCACGGATTACACGGATTTTTTAACCATAGATTGCACAGATTTACCAAGTGTGATGACGGCTGCGGATAGTCAAATGACTACGAGCTTATTCATGCTCCGGCCGGTGAAAGGTTGGGAAACGAACCATAGTCAAATGACTACGAGCTTTTGTATGCTCCGTTCGCAAAGGTAGAAATGAAAACTAACGGAGACCTGTACGGGGCATTTGTGGGCTGGGACGTTAAGCTAAAAAAGAAAAAAGGGGGAGCACAAGGAACTTTCTACTATGATCGGTCGCTGAGAATAGATAATCTCCTTGCGACTGATGAACTGGCTACGCGTTTTGCAGTAAAACGCTGGCAGGAGTAGTAAGTAAACCCTGTCAGAGATTCTAATGGGCTAAATAAAAATATAGTACGAAAGGTGCAGATTCACACGGAGCAAACGAATCCAGATTATGGCTTTTGACTATAAAACTTTAGGAAACGGCAAATTACCTTTCTCAATACCTGGAACCCACTGCCGATAACTTTTGACGAACAATTCTCAAATCATCAGCAATGGTGTCATTTAATTAGCGAACGGAAAAAGCAAACTACAAGCTAAACGCTAAATTTACGTCTCCCAAGCCAGCCGCTAAAACCTAAACCGATCACGCCCAGTATAACAGCGGGGGGTGCAGGAATGAGCTCAAGGTCATCATAGACTTTGTTTTTTCCTATCTTATTAGGCGAGTCGTGCACAACTTCAATGTAGAAGTTGCTGTTGGCGCCCAATATACTACCGTCAATCTTGAACTCGTAGATGACATCGAAGACCCAATCCCAGGGTCCTGGTGGGTCTGTCACAACGTAAGATGAAAGGTCGGTGGGGTCTTGGCTTCCTGTTGCTGGTGAGTTAGAGCCATCGCCGAAGTTGCCCGGATACGATGATCCGAAGTTCACCCAGTTGTACTCGAGTGACGTCGCCCACGCGAGGATGTCGGATGCGCTGCCGACATTGACGCTGCCATCGCCGTCGACGACACCGCCGGACGCATAAGGCGGCAACTTTTTATCGGGTTTGTCATCAGGTTTTATGCCGTACCCGTGGATGTAGTCCATGGTGAAGTCCAGCACTATGTTTCCGAGGCCATCGGTGAAGACAAATTGTGCAGCGTCGCTTCCTATGAGGTCTGTGAACTTGTGGTCCTTGCCGCTCGGCGCATACGAACCCCAGCCAACTGCGGTAGTCCCATAACTGTTATCGACAAGCGACTTTGGCTGTATGAAAACCATGGAAAGGTCACCGGGTATTCCGCCCACCGTCGGAGCCTGGTAGGTCCATAACTGACCCTGCGCACCAGTATAAGGTATATGAGGGTCATCCTTCTTAGCTCCTTCTAATTCAAAATTGACATAATAACCGGTTGTGTAGCCATCGCTGGTTTCGAAGAGGCCGTTGATCATAGGGTCGGCCTGAGCCGGCAAGCCGCCAAGGACAACCAGCACCCACAGAATTGCTGCTAACTTTGCCATTTTCAGTTTCATTCTCATTTTTCCCTATCTCCTTTATTGAGATTACCAAATTCACTCAGTTTGCATGAGTCTTCAAGAAATAATATATTTTTTGCCGGAGACCATCCCCAGCTAACGATCTGGATTCCCCACTCCATTAGGGCAGAACAGCTTCCCATAATATCCTATGGATATCCCCCATTTTTGTCAAGCACTAAATTCTCAAATTTCGGACTTTTTTTCGGGGGAGATTCAAGGCGCATTCTCCTCTTAATGACGATGTAAGGGGTAGTTATTAACTCAAACTGACCGATTCTCTATATGTCATTCCCGCGCAAGCGGGAATCCATATTATTGACACGGTTTTGGATTCCTGTTTTCACAGGTATAATACTCCCCAAAAACTGGGCGCATGATTAAGGTGGATTTGTCGCCTGAGACGATAACGTATTCAGGAGACAGATTTATGAAGAACAAAAG
>JABUBL010000659.1_pt1 | contig 10766 bp, 9 predicted proteins | sample 7240371 | NCBI WGS metagenome assembly JABUBL01 (sample SAMN07256343, study PRJNA390944) | subsurface metagenome | isolation source: Methane hydrate marine sediment | place: Pacific Ocean: Eastern North Pacific, ODP site 1244 | collected 2002
ATTAGAGTTCTTGCGGGTATCGGTGTAATCTATAAGTACTTCAAATCAAAATTTGGTGAATCTCAAGCAGTTTCTCCTAAAAAGAGAGAAACCACCTCTAAGAAACAAGTGCCCAAGAAAAAAGTAAAACCTAAAATTGTTGAAGAGGACTTAAAGGAAAAAGATAGTAAAGAATCAATACCTGAGAAAGAAGAGTTAAAAGAGGGCGCTCCTAAAAGAAAAATAAAAAGAAAATTATAAATAATAATAAATAGTTCTAATTTATTTTTTTGAGATTTTTACTTTATATTTAGCTTAAAATTTCATGAAGTTTATACTGAAATTTTCCAAGGTTTCCTCCATAATTACCAGCAGATATACGATTTATCCCCGGAACTTTAACTGCTGCTTCAATTCCCAATTTCATAGCTTTTTTAATCACTTCTTCAGTAGCTCCATCAAAAATAATCTCATAGACACAATTATCTCCTTCTCTTAATTGAGAATTTTCTATTTTTTCTCTCAATGAAGGACACAAAGGCTCATTAGTAGAAGCATTTAAGAAGCTATATTTTGAGCCGACTTTCGAGCCAGAACGTACAATCCCTCCTGGAAATGGAGTAATTACATTAGGAACATCTTTTACAGCATCAATTGCTTTTTCTGCTGCTTCTAAAGCAGAATCTTGATCTTTTCCAATTATTAAAAAGTTTCCACCAGCAATACCCTTCCCTACTTTAGCTATACTTTGAACGATAAATTCTCCTTCCATAACAGGAATTTTCCATGCCTCAAAGGGAAATTTTTCTTCAATTTTTTCTTGAAATCCATCACCAAAGAATTTAAGATTTGCTCCTAATTTTATTTCAAATTCCTTTATGGGATCTAAAGATACATTTAAGGCATCAAAACAAGCAGTAGTAGGGCAAGTAAATACACACTGGCCAATCCGATTCATTACTACCCTACTCATTTCTTCCTTTTTGCTTTTAAAGAACATTAACATTGCCCCTGGACGATTGTCAGGTGTTTGGTCGGGTGGAACAAAAATATCTATTCCTGCTTCAGCATCACAATGAATAGTCGAAGTACCATAACCCGTTGTAATTTGAGCTACTGTTTTAACCCACTTTTCATTTTTTGCTGTCACTAAAATTCTGCTAAAAACTGCGCCAAATGCTTCACAAAAAGTATCTTCAATTTCTACGCCATTTATCTCCATCTTAAATAAAACTCCTTTTAATAATGTTTTTGTTTAATAATTTTATTAATTTGTATTATCTAATAGCGTTCTATTTTATATAAAATTTTAAAAAAAAAATAAAAACATTGTAAAATTGTAAGGTTATATAATTCTAATTTTAAAATTTAAAAAAGATGTTGAATATGAGTGAAGAAGGTAAAATACTTAAAATCGGAATGCTTAAGAATGGGACTATTGGCTCATCTTTATTACTTGCGTTTTTAATTGATGAGAGAGCAGAAGCTACAAGAGTTAATGTAAGAGAAGTGACTTCTGGTGCCAAAATGCATCCTGCAGACCATTGTATAGAAACAATGAAAAAATTACTTGAATTTGAACCAGACTTAATTGTAATGTCCAGTCCTAATGCTGCTTTACCTGGACCTAAAGCAACAAGAGAACTGACTGGTAATATTCCTACTATTGTAATATCAGATGCTCCAGCTAAAAAAGCAATAGATGAAATTAAAGCAAAAGGTATGGGATACATTTTAGTGAATTGTGATAGTATGATTGGAGCACGTAGACCATTTCTTGACCCTGTTGAAATGAGTATCTTTAACTCAGATTTGTTAAAAGTTCTTGCTATTACCGGAGCACTCCAAATCATTGCTGAAGAATTAAATAAAGTTATTATGGATATGCTTGAAGGAAAATCACCCGTTTTACCACAAATTATCATTGATGCAAATATCGCCACTGAAGCAGCCAAATTCTCTAATCCTTATGCTAGAGCAAAAGCCATAGCAGCTTTTGAATTAGCAGCATCAGTATCGAAGGTTACAGGAAAAGCATGTTTCCAGCTAAAAGAAAGATCGGAGTATATGCCGTTATTAGCAGCCGCTCATGAAATGATGAGGACTGCCGCTTTATTGTGCGATGAAGCAAGGGAAATTGAAAAATCTAATGATACAGTTATTAGAAGACCACACCATGCTAAACAACAAAGATTTTTATCAAAGATTGGGTTATATGATAAAGAACAATAACAAAATCTGAACTAATAAAAATTCCTTAAAATCTAATTTTTTCTTTTAAATTTTTGAATTTAGTATTCAGAAGATTTCAGATATAGTTTTAAATTTTTAAATATATCACCAGTTAATGCATTCATAACACTCGAAAAAACTTCAGGGCTCTTATTCCTTGTTACTGCCATTAAAACAGCTCCATTACTAACTTCTTTTACTAAAATCCAACAATTTTCCGATTCATAGATGATAGTTGACAATGATAAAGGAGAAAGGTTTGAAACACTTTGAAGTTCCATAATCTGTTGATAAATACTATAAATATTTGAATCTAAAGTCCCAATTTCAAATCTCATAAATTGTAATGGTTTTGATTCAAATTTACCGAATGTAGAAGAAATTAACAATCCATCGGGTTGATTAAACAAAAGATACTCTGATAAAGTATTGATTTTCAACTCATCTAATAAGTGGCGTATTTTTCCTAGACGTTGCAAAGATAATGTATTCTTTTGGATCTCATAATCTAGGATTTCAATTAATCTATGCTGAGCACTGCCTTCTTTAACAGACACAGGAGTAAATGCTATTCTTTCCATCATACCATTGTTTAAATCCTTTGTTAGGATTTGATAGTAATCATCTTCCTTTGATTCTTGTAAATCAATTTTATTTAATAAAACATAGATTGTATCGATTTTAGGAGAAAATTCCAATACATATTTCAAGAATTTTTCAAAAATATCACGTACTTCAAGGTCTACTGCAGCAGAATCAACCATAAAAACAGCTGTTGCAGCTTCTGAGAATATAAGCTCACGTTGGGATTCTGAGAAGTATCTCTCAAGGTAGCGCTCTTGACCCCCTAGATCCCAAACATTCAGTTCCATTATACCTCGAAAAATAAAGTTTTCTCTTGAAACACCTTTAGTTGGTTTCAAGTTTAACACTTTCATGAAATTGTATCCCAAGCATGTCGTCCTCATAAGTGAGGTCTTTCCAGCATTTTGAGGTCCAAAAAGTATGATCTTCATTAAATGTAACTCGAATTTGATTTTATTTTTTCTTTATCTTCAATATATTTTTTATACTTTAATTTTTATTTAATTTTATCTAATTATTAAAAGAAAGTTAAATATTATTATAAATTGATCTCTTGACGATTCAATTAAATATAATTTTTAATTACCTTAAATTATAAAAATCGATTTAAGAAATAAAGAGATGGAATGATCAAAAAATGGAAAAATCACTTTTAAAACATATTAGAAATGTCCCAGATTGGCCAAAACCAGGAATCCAATTTAAAGATATTACTACTTTATGCAAAAATCATGCACCATTCAAAGAATCATGTGATAGAATTATTAATCATTATAAAGAAAAAGGAATTACTAAAGTAGTGGCTATTGAAGCTCGTGGATATGTATGGGGGGGTGTTTTAGCTTATCAATTAGGCACTGGATTTGTTTTAATAAGAAAACCAGGTAAGCTCCCATACAAAACTTTAAGTGAAACATATCAGCTTGAATATGGGACAGATAGTATAGAAATGCATATTGATGCTATCGAAGAAGGAGATAAAGTTTTGGTGTTTGATGATTTATTGGCAACCGGAGGAACTGCTAAAGCAGCATGTAATTTAGTAGAAAAAGCAGGTGGAGATATATTAGGTATAGCCTTTGTAATTGAATTAACAGGAAGTTTACATGGTAGAGATAAATTAGTAGGTTATGATGTTTTTTCGCTAGTAGAAATACCAGTTGAAGAATAGAATCATTTTAATATAGTTCATTTAAAAATATATTAAATAAATATAATTTTTTTATGCTCTTTCTAATTCTGGTGGAATGTAGTTAAATGTATTGAAAAACCTTTTCCTTACTTTATCAATATTGAATTTTTGTGTTTGAGCCCCACTTGTTTCCACTACAAATGACCCAATTATAGCTCCTAATCGGCATGAATCCAATAAAGTCATATCTAAAGTTAATCCGGTTAATATTCCAGCACGATATCCATCACCTGCTCCAGTTGTATCAACAATTTTTGCAGGAGTTGCAATTGGGATCTTTATTTTAAAGATTTTATTGTTCTCGTTTTTATATATTAATATGGAACCTTCAGATCCTTTTGTAATTATAATTGCTTTAATATGTTCAAGAATATTCTCTTCAGTTAACCCGGATTTCTCTTTTATTTGCTTTATCTCATGGGCATTCCCAATTAATATTTCTGATTTTTTAATTATATTTATTAGGCTATCTTTTTGAAAAAGTGGGGTCACTTGACCAGGATCAAATATTGTTTTTATTCTTAAATCACTTAATTGAATAGCAAAATTCGTCATAGCTTCAACACTCTGGGTCGAATTTATAGCATAAATAAATTCTTCTGGATTTGAGACTTTTTCTTTTAATTGAATATCCTTGCACCTATCTAAAGCACCACCATGAAAAATGATCATTTGATTAGATTTAATATCATTAACTATATAACAAGCAGCAGTGAAAAGATCCTCATACACATCAACTCCTAAATCTACATTTTTAAATTGATTAATGTGATCCATATATCCTAATCTCTCGAAATCATTCCCTACAGAACCTAATAAAGAAACTTTAGCAATACTTAAAAGTCCTAGATTGTAAGTAATATTACCAGCTGTTCCTCCAAAAAATTGATAACGACTGTCTGCTGTAACAGTGCTTTGATATTCTTCCTTATCATGATTGATGGATACAGCATTAAGAAAACTTTCTTTAAAACCCATTATATAATCAAAAGCTAATGATCCAAGAACAAGAACTTTATTTTTTAGCATGACACATTAAATTTAAATTTAAAAATATATTTTACAGTAATCAATATTGTGTTAAAACTTTATAGAATTTGGTAGTAGCGAGTATTTTTTTGAAAACTAATTTATAAAATTCTAAATTTTATATTTTAAACATTCTATAAATTTTACTATAAATTAGGTAGGAGATAAAAGTTGGTAAAAATAGGAATTATTGGAGGTTCGGGATTAGATAACCCGGACATTTTAAAGGATTCTAAAGACATTAACGTAGATACATCATATGGAAAACCTAGTTCTCCTTTAAAATTAGGGAAAATCCATGATGTAGATGTAGTTCTCATTGCCAGACATGGAAGAGAACATACTATACCACCAACCCAAGTAAATTTTAGGGCTAACATACAAGCGTTGAAAGATCAAGGTTGTTCCCATATCCTCGCAACAACCGCTTGCGGAAGTTTGAGAGAGAAGATAGATAGGGGTGATCTAGTTATTCTTGATCAATTTATAGACTTCACTAGACTCCGGAAAATATCTTTTTTTGAAGAGTTTGCTCCTGGAGATATGAAACATACACCAATGGCAGAACCTTATTCAGAAGAGTTAAGAAAAATTCTTATTGAAACTGCTAAGGAACTGAATCTCAAATATCATGAAACAGGAACAGTTGTTACCATTGAAGGTCCAAGATTTTCCACAAGAGCAGAATCAAATATGTTTCGGATATGGGGTGCTGATGTAATAAACATGAGTATTGCTCCTGAAACTATTTTAGCAAACGAAGCAGGTATACCATATGCTGCTGTTGCTATGTCAACAGATTATGATTGCTGGAAACTTGATGAGGCTCCCGTGACTTGGGAAGAGATATTAGAAATTTTTGGTAAAAATGTTAATAGTGTAATTGCTTTGTTAACTAATACTATAAAGAAAATGAAATAACCATTCTTTTTTTTATTAAAAAGGTCTTGGATTTTAAGAAATACAAAATAATTTGTATGCATTTACAATTATTTCGAACTTTTTCATTTTTAGATTTGATAAAATTATTATTTTTTTAATTGTTTTCACAATGTAATAATTCTTTTAAAGCTAATAATTTTCTTAGAGACTTTTAAAAATGACTACTATCTCGTTTCTTGGGGCATGTAGAGAGGTTGGACGTAGTGCGATCTTAATAAAAAAAAGAATGGTTAGATTATGGGATTCGATTTCGCGGAGAAGAAAGACTCCCATATAATACCAATTTAAAAAATCTAAAAGTGGTGCCAAATGTATGTTAGATTATGGGATTCGATTTCGCGGAGAAGAAAGACTCCCATATAATACCAATTTAAAAAATCTAAAAGCTGTTGCTCTAACTCATTGTCATCTTGATCATTCTGGAGCCTTGCCTTTCCTATATAAGACTAAAAAAATTCCATTTTTCACAAATTCTATTTCTCTAGCAATAACTGAAGTTTTAATTAGAGATATGATAAAAATATCGAATTATTTACATCCATTTGGATATAGAGAATTAGATCTCTTAAAACAAAATTCATATTTTCTAAACAATGGAACACGTCAAAAAATTCATGATAATTTTTTTATAACCTTTATTGATGCAGGACATATTCCTGGAAGTGTATCCATTTTGATTGAAGTAGATCATAAAAAAATATTATATTCAGGTGATATAAATACACAAATTACAAATTTAATAAATCCTGCAAGTTCTATTAATATCCCTGAGATAGATACTCTGATCATTGAATCTACCTATGCTCTTAAAGAACATCCTCCAAGAGAGCAGCTTGAAAAGGATTTTGCGGAGAAAATTATTGACATAACTGATAATGGAGGAAGAGTTTTAATTCCTGCTTTTGGTGTTGCACGATCTCAAGAAGCTTTGTTAATATTAGAGAAGTTTAATTACAGCGGGAAAATTTTTATTGATGGATTAGCACGAAAGGTATCTATGTTATATTTAGATTACCCCGATTTTATAAAAAATATTAAACTATTTAGGAAAGCTTTAAAGAAAGCACAATTTGTGTCGAGACCTAAAATGAGATCAAAGGTTAAAAATACTAATGGAGTTATTATATCTCCTTCTGGAATGCTTAAAGGAGGGACTGCAATTAATTATATCCAATCAATTTTGCATGATCCTTTTTCAGCAGTCTATTTAGTTGGATATCAAGTAGAAGGAACTCCAGGAAGAAAGTTATTAGATGATGGAATTTTTGAATTTAAAGAATCAAGAGGACATAAAAATAATCATGTAGATTTAAAAATCAAAGCTAAGTGTGACTATAATTACTTCGATTTTTCAAGTCACTCTGATAATATTCACATCCATAAATATATTAAAAATTTAAAATTCCAAAAAGATTCAAATCTTGATGTTTTTTGCATTCATGGAGACAACAAATCAACAACTCGCTTAGCAAGCGAGTTAGTCTATAAAGATTACAATTCCGTAGCTCCTGAAACGGGGGAAATATATCAAGTTTAAATCAATACTATTAAATATGTTGAGTTATTTACTCTTTAATTGATTTCGTATTGTAATGTTACAATTTTCCAAAAAGACGTCTACTTTATCAACAGGGATTTTAGTTCCCGCTGCTGGGGGATGTCCACCACCTAATACGTCTAATTGTGAGAGTTCACATGCTTCTCTAATCGCTTGCGAAAGATTTACGCCCTTTGAAACGATTTTTTTATGTGCTCTTCCTGAAACTTTATACACATTCTCATCTTCTCTTTTTGCTAAACCAAATACAGGTTTTGAGATATCAAATCCCTCAATTCTTTCGAACACTAACATTGAAGCAATTGTTCCAACAATATTCTCTGGAATAACATCCTCTCCAAAAAAATATTGAATAAATTCCATTTGTTGAATTTTTTGATTATCTTGGATCCAGTTTAGACTCTTTCCTAGCGATTTTTTATAATTTTTGAGCACTTCTTGAGATTTCTGATAAGCAATTTTTCTATCGCCCATTGCTATTGCGATTCCTAATGAAGCACTATTTGTCCGTCCACAAGCATTTAAGAGATTAGAAAATTCTGCCATATCATGTAATTCTGAGCCAGTTAATTCATTCTTTAGTAAATATCTGTTTATAATTAAGTTCTCTACAATTTTTCTTGGTTCAACACCAAGTTTTATTGATGCATATTCAATAATTGCAGAAGATATTTTCTGTTTTTCATCATTATTAAGTTCACTTAGTGTTCGGATATTACCATTTGAGTTTTCCATCAATATTCCCAAAGTTTGTAAAAAAATAAGAGATCTATTGATATCCCCTGTTAATCCTGGCAGATTAATTTCTTTTGAATATGCAATTGCCTCATTTAACGGTTTTATTGATGAAAAATTTAAATCATTCTTGATTTCCACAAGTCCACTGTTTTGTGCATCTTCTAAAATAAGTGAATTAAGTCCAAAAAAAGTTTTATTTGGGCCTTGGTTCTGAATATCACCAATCGCGCCAATGATTGCAATTGGCGATAAATCAATATTTTTTTTGTTTAAAGATTTAGCAAAAAAATAACTTAAACCTGCTCCAGATATTTCTAAACTTCCATCAAATCTGAAAAAATATGGATTGACATGCCATTGAAAAGTTTTTTTATGGATATCTTTAATTAAATCAATATCTTCCTTAGAAGACACATTCTGGGGAAGGTGATGATCTAATACAATAAATAAATTAAAATTCTCTTTTAATATCAATTCATTTTGAAGTTCAAAATACTGGCCGCTCCCAAAATCAGAAAAGATTATAAAATTATTAAATTCTTTCACTTTTTTAGATATTTTTATGATCTCTTCTTTTTCCAATTGACGTAAAACAGTAATCTGAAACGGTATCTTTTCTCTAAATAAAGCTTTACCAAGAATAGCCCCTGAACTTAATCCATCAGCGTCTAAATGTGTATATATATGAACCGATGAATTCTTTTCTTTTATACCGTTGATAAAACTATTTGTGACGATTTCTACGGCTTCGAGAAACTTTTCTATTTTATCTTTAAAATCATTCATTATGTCTAGAAGTAGGTGATCATAAATCCAAAATTAATATTATAATATATTACATTATCAAAATAATAATATATACTCAATCAAAAAAAGTAATTTAATAAGGTGAAAATAAGTGCATCATGTAAAAATGAATGAACTAGCCAAACAAATCGTTGATAATATCATTCAGAATAAGGAAATCTATAATGCAGAAATATTTAACTTAGATAATGGCTCAACTCTTCTAGATATGACTAAAGCCTCTTGGATTGGTGGAAAGTTAGTAGGAGAAATATGTATGGGAGGTTTAGGAACAGTTGAATTTTCTTCTTATAATTTAGATGGCCATTATATACCAAGTGTCAATGTATATACTTCAGAACCGATAATCTCGTGTATGGCTTCTCAGTTGGCTGGATGGAATGTTAAACTGAAAAAAGAAGTGGAAAAAGAGGGGCAAATGAAAAAGAAAGTCATATTCCAATCATTAGGTTCAGGACCTGCTCGTGCTAAAAGTAAAGTAGAAAAAATATTTGAAGAATTAGACTATACAGATGATTCAAATTGTGCTGTTATAGTTTTTGAAACACCCAAATTACCAAATGAAGAAGTTATGGATATTGTGGCCAATAAGTGTAGAGTTGATCCAAATAATACCTATGCAGTATGTGCACCAACTGCATGTTTAACGGGGTCCATTCAGGTAGCTGCTAGGATTGTAGAAACGGGAATACATAAATTACATGAAATTAAATTTCCAATAGATGTAATTAATGACGGTTACGGAACAACTACGATTGCTCCTATTGCTAAAGATGATCTAGGCGCAATGGGGCGTACAAATGATTCTATAAGTGCTGCGGGGTTAACATATTACACAATAAATGTTGAAAATGATAAAGAAGAAGAATTATTTGAACTTCTAAAAAAAGCACCAGCAAGCACATCTCATAGTTACGGTAAACCGTTTCTCGAGACATTTAAAGCTGCAAACTATAACTTTTATGATATAGATCCCGGATTATTCGCTCCAGCCAAATATACTATAACAAATATTAAAACTGGTAATAGTCTTACTGTTGGAAAAGTAAATCATGAATTATTAAAACAATCTTATGGTTTAGATTGAAAAAGAGATTGACTTAATTCAATTTTTAAGTTTTTTTAATTTTTAAAGAACAAGTGATTTTACAAGTTATTTATTTCTGCTTCATATTTCAATATTTCATTAACAGAAATATCTCTATCAAATTTGATTTTTTTTTGAATTCCTAAATAAGCACAAGCTAATTTAGCTGCAGCTGCAACTTCTGCTTTTTTAAGAGTTATCGAGTATTCATCTTGTTGGACCTGGTCATCTTCATATGGATTCTCTTGAAATTTCCTCTCATGTAATCTAATAGATCGTTCATTTTTCATTTTATATAACAAAGAAGCCATTTTATTTGCTACTTTAAAAGGTAATTGATTCTTAACTATTAATCGAATTATATTATTAACATCAAAATAATTTAATGTATCAAACTTAGCACGAAGAAAACTTTTTAGATTTTCAGAATTATTTTCACATTCAATTTCAGTCCAATCATGGATTGCGAGTTTTCTTCTAAAAAATATTACTTCCCAATCAATATTTAACTCTTTTAATAGTTCAAATAGTAAATTATCGTTAGGTTTTCGTGATTCTATAATTATGTAAAGCTGTAGACCATAGTATTTATGTTCTTGTTGAAGAAAAAAACCTCG
>JABUBL010000660.1_pt1 | contig 10763 bp, 10 predicted proteins | sample 7240371 | NCBI WGS metagenome assembly JABUBL01 (sample SAMN07256343, study PRJNA390944) | subsurface metagenome | isolation source: Methane hydrate marine sediment | place: Pacific Ocean: Eastern North Pacific, ODP site 1244 | collected 2002
GGAAATTATCAGCGTCCCCTCGCTAATAGAGGCATAGGGAGCAATTTCGAAATAGCGGCATATTTCTTCCACACAGTTCTCGACTACAATCTGTTCTTTCTCCACTCTCACCCCTAAACCAGCAGCTTGAGCCAGTTCATATAAGCCACCCCATATCCCGCATTCAGTAGCGTCGTGCATAGCTGTAACCCCATTTTCTCTTACCCCAACACCCACCACGGTCATAGCATCCTCCACCACCGACATCTTATAGAACACCTGCTGCGCTCTCTGGTTAAAGTCAGTCCCAAACTTCTCTTCGATAAGTCGGGGGAACATGGCGGCGAAGATACCCGTTGCCTCAATAGCCGGTCCTTTGGTAATAATTATCTTATCTCCAGCTTTTGCCATCCGGGGAGTAACATATTCATCCTTTTCGCCAACACCGACTATGGTAGCTCCACCCACCATAGGATAATGGCAATTCTCATATCGGGCAGTATGACCACAGATGATAGAGATTCCCAGACGCTTACACTCTTGATGCATGGTATTCCACATTGTCTCCAGCTGCTTCTTGGTCATTTCCATGGGGAGGTTTAGGTCTATGGATAGAAACTTAGGCTTTAACCCACAGGTCACGGCATCAGAGGTGATGATGTGGATGGCAAACCAGGCTGCCCGCTCCCAACCATACTCAGGAACGATGAACACCGGGTCGCAGGTAAATGAGACTGCCTTGTCCCCGATTTCTACTATTCCCACATCCACCCCATGCTGGGGTCCCACCAGAACCTTTTCACTTTTAGCCCCCAGTCGAGGAAATATTAGTTCGTTGAAGATTTTGGGGGAGATTTTGCCAATTTCAGGCATCTCATTCACTTCTGCTATCTCTCTTTTTGGTCTGGTAGAGGAGTTCTGGTCATCCATCTTTCCTCTCCTATTTGCGGTTTTTCAACAGTGGCGACATGGCTCTGAGTCTAGTCACAATTCGGGGTAATACCTCCAGAACTCGGGCTATCTCCTCCTCAGTGGTCCACTTCCCTAGAGTCAACCTTAACGAGCCGCGCGCCTGCTCAGGGGGCAGTCCCATTGCCAACAGCACGTGGGATGACTCAAGGCTTGCTGAACTACAGGCTGAGCCAGTAGAAGCACAAATGCCTTCTAGGTCAAGATTGAGGCACATAGACTCCCCCTCGACAAAATCAACACTTACATTGACGTTGTTGGGTAGCCTCCTCAGGGGATGACCATTTAAGCGGATGTGGTCAATCCGTTCTTGGAGACCCTTAATGAGTTGGTCACGGAGATAAGCCAGCCGCTTTGCTTCTTCACTCATTTCTCGTTGGGCAAGTTCTGCTGCCCGACCAAAACCCACAATCCCGGGAACATTTTCAGTACTCGCCCGCCGCTCCCTCTCTTGCCCACCACCATGCATATGGGAAACTAACTTAGTACCCTTTCTAATATATAACGCTCCAACTCCCTTGGGACCGTATAACTTGTGGGCTGACATGGAGAGTAAATCTACCCCGAGTTCATTCACATTCACCGGGATATGCCCCACTGTCTGTACCGCATCAGTGTGAAAATAGATTCCCGTTTCCTTGGCAATCTTTCCTATCTCGGTTATCGGTTCCATAGTGCCCACTTCATTATTGGCGTGCATTACCGAAATGAGAATGGTTTTATCAGTAACTGCCTTTCTGACATCATCAGGGTTAACCAATCCATATCCATCCACCGGGAGGTAGGTTACCCTGAATCCTCTTCCCTCCAAAAACTTACCTGTCTCCATCACGGCATGATGCTCAATAGAGCTGGTAATAATATGATTCCCCTTGTTCTGGTTGGCGAAAGCCACACCCTTTAAGGCGAAGTTATCTGCTTCAGTCCCTCCACTGGCAAAGACGATTTCCTCATCCCGGGCACCAATGAGGTCGGCAACCTTACTTCTTGCCTCCTCAATAGCTCCCTTTGCCTCCTGCCCATAGGCATAGATACCGGAAGGGTTACCGAAGACTTCGGTGAAGTATGGCAGCATCGCCTTCACCACCTCGGGGTGTGTCGGCGTAGTGGCCGCATAATCAAGGTATATCTGTTTCATTTCTTATCCCCCCCCCCACAATATCGCCAATCTATCGCCTCCTCAAGTTTATATGTACATCACCCATTCAGGCGTTCCTTTCCTTTTTGCCGCTCAAGCAAATCCTGTAAAGTAGTAGATTCCAAAACCCCGTTCACCGCCTTTTTCAACTCACCCCAGATGTCACGAGTAACACAAAAGTCAGAGCGAGGACAGGTCTCGGGACTGTTGACACATTCCGCAGGAGCAGTTGAACCCTCAAGAAGTCGAATCACTTCATTAAGCCTTATCTCCTGGGGAGGTCTGGCTAACCAAATACCCCCTCTAGGTCCTCGTGTACTCCTTACTATTCCAGCAGCTATAAGGGGGGTCACTAAATGCTCTAAATACATGAGCGAAATCTGTTGCCTTTGAGCAATATCTCTTAATAAAACTGGTCCTTCCCCTCCATGAACGGCCAAATCCAGAAGCGCCCTGGTTCCATATCGTGCTCTAGTAGAAAGCTTCATTGATGCCTCCTTGGGTTGTTGACAAATGTGGTCTACATAATCAAGAATATCATAGACCTAGAGGCTTGTCAATACTCTGTACCCTTTCATAACTTCCTGATATTGATACAATTCCATGTCGCCGGTGACTGTTTGCCGTTTTGGTAGTTGATTCTTCCTTTGGTGCTTTAGTCGTCCTGACTTCAGTTAGGGATACCTCCCAGCCCTGGCTGTTATATGTCTACGCTACCTGCTTTGGCTTAGCCTGTATAGCCTTCTGGATTGCCGCTCCTAGAAATGCCGCCAGGCTGCGAGCTAAAATATAGAGCTTACTTCAGGCGATATTTCTTTGTCGGACGTAGTTCTCAACCTTGCCATCTTGTCTTCTCCTAGTTGCACGCCATATGCATTATCAGTATAATCATCTCAGTGTTGTGAGCTAGGGCTAATTGGTATTTTGGGGGAAATGATTGGGCTTATCATCAGGTAGTGGATAAATTTCCCCATTCTCTGCTAAAAGGTAAATCTACATCCGAAGGAAGGACAAGAATGAGTGAAAAGCAGCTTACTATTCCTGAAATCTACGTGAAGGGCAAAGAAAATCTGAAAAGGGCGGGTGTTGATTGGGTGTATCCCCCAGGGCGCAAACTGGGGCCGTCAGTTAGGGCCAACCGCCAATATCTGGACTCTCTGTTTTTTGAGCCTAAATTCCTTGACCCGGTTGAGGTGGATACAAGCTTCACGATTTTTGGCATAAAATTAAAAACGCCAGTCTTCTGTTCAGCTATTACCAGGCAGCCCTACATGTCGGAGACTAGCTTAGCTGAGATTGCCAGAGGTGTAGCTGACGCCGGGTCTTTAATTATGCTTGGCATTGGTGGTTCTCCTGATTTGCAAAGCGCCATCGATACCGGGGCGCCTGTGGTCAAGGTGGTGAAACCCTACCGAAACACCGAATTAATCTATGAGAAGGTTCGTGATGCCGAAAGCCGGGGATGCGTGGCGGTTGGCATGGACATTGACCACTTTTATGGACTATTGAGGGGAGATAGGGTTGAGATGACGGAGACATTCGGCCCGCAACGTACGAGTGAGTTAAAAGAATTAATATCCCAGACCAAGCTACCGTTCATCATAAAGGGTGTGCTTAGTGTCAGCGATGCCGAAAAGGCTGTCCAATTAGGAGCCTCTGCCATAATAGTCAGCAACCACGGTAGCGGCTCGTTCGACTTTTCAGTTCCTTCTATGGTAGCGCTTCCTAAAATTGCTGATAGTGTCGGTAACAAATTGACTGTGCTCGTGGATACTGGTTTCGAAACTGGTAATGACGTTTTTAAAGGACTGGCCTTTGGCGCCAAAGCAGTGGGGTTGGCTACTCCTATGATACTTGCTTGGGCAGCAGACGGTTCGGAAGGCGCTGAACTCCTGATTAATCAGGTTACAGCAGAACTACGTCGGACTATGGCCGGCGCTGGTTGTCCCACTCTGATTCTGCGATTAAAAGAGCAATGATTATCGAGATACCTCTCATACAGGAATAATTAAACAGAGCAAATCCTGGACTAACAAGATGTGCAGAATTAGGCACTTTCGCCTAGGGGTGTCCAAGGGAGGAGTGCACAGATTAAAATCTGCTTCTTTTAATCTATGTGGCGAGATGGGTCAGCAGTGATTGTCTGCTTAGCCTCTGCCACTGCCCTGATACCTACTTCAGTCTCTAAAAACGCCTAATCCGCCCACCCTGACCTTGTGCCATGCGCCTATCTGTAGCTGTTTAAGATCAGGTAATTGTGCCTATCCACACCAGTATTTTTGCGTGCGTGTTGAGCTGTTCCTAAGTTGAGACCCCAGCTAAAAAGGAGTATGATAAAGACGAGGGAATCAAGAGGAGCGCCATTTGGGTAAGATAAAAATTCTAATCGCTGATGACCATGCTGTGGTGCGAGAGGGCACTCGCCAGATTCTAGAGCAGGAACCGGACTTGGATGTAGTTGCTGAGGCTGGCGATGGTGAAGAAGCGGTGAGCTTGGCCGGCAACTGCAAGCCGGATGTTGCCATAATCGATATCGCCATGCCTAAGGTCGATGGTGTCGAAGCCACTAAGCAGATTAAGGCACTTTATCCCACCATAGCCGTGTTGATACTTACTGCCTACGACGATGACCAGTTCGTCTTCAGTCTCCTGGAAGCCGGGGCGGCTGGTTACCTGTTAAAAAGTGTTCGCGGCCGTGAACTCATTGATGCCGTGCGGGCAGTACATGCTGGAGAGTCAGTGCTTCACCCGTTAATTGCTCGCAAGGTACTGAACCGTTTTGTCCCCACCGCCGACAAACTAGGACAGCGAGAGCCAACGGAAGTGCTGAGCGAGCGGGAATTGGAGGTACTCAAGCTGGCAACCAAGGGCCTAAGTAATCAGGATATTGCTGAGAAGCTTTGCCTTAGTGTACGCACCGTTCAGGCCCACCTGGGCCACATCTTCAACAAGCTACAGGTCAGTTCCAGAACTGAAGCCGTAGTGCGTGCCTTAAAAGAGGGCTGGGTTACCCTTGACGATGTACCCTAAGCATGGTTGCTGGGGAGCCGGAGTACGGATATGGCACACCAATTATCAATAAGCTGGCTGACAAGAGCCATTCGTAAGCCCGGTTTCTGGCTTATTCTGGCTGTGCTGGTGCTCATTACCCTCCCACATTACAGGGAAGCCCTAGAGCTCCCGGCATTCCTAACCAGCATGATATCCAATATTGGCTTAGACCGACATGCCTTTGAGAGAATACTTTATCTGGCACCTATAGTCTGGGCTGGTTTCCTGTTTGGCTGGAGAGGAGCTGCCATTACTTCGCTGGCGGCACTGGCTTGCATGTTACCTCGTGCTATCTTCATTTCACCATATCCAAGCGATGCGCTTTTTGAAACCAGTGCCGTTTTCATCATTGGCAATGTATTGGCTATTAGCTTCAACGCGCTCCGCAAGGAGCGGGCATATCGCACCCAGCTTGAAGTAGCCCGCCAAGAGCTTCAAGACCATGTGCAAGTCATACAAGAAAACGAGGAGCGGCTTGCCGCCCTTCACCAGATATCAAGCACTGTCTCTCAGTCTCTGGAGCTGAGTCAGGTCTTGAGCGGCGCTATCGGCAACGTTATCGATGTCATGCAAGTTGAGATTGCTCTCGTATTTCTCTTGGATGAAGAAGCCGGTGAGCTTGCCCTGGCCGCCCACCGGGGTGTATCAGCGAGGTTTGTCCAGGGCGTGGGCAAGCTCAAACTGGGAGAAGGCTTCAACGGCAGGGTAGCTGAGACTGGGGAATCGCTATATGTAGAGGACGCCACTCAAGACCCCGGGCTCACCAAAATGGCAGTGAGGGAGGAGGGGATACGCTCCCAGCTCATCGTGCCCCTGAAATCTAAAGGAAAGGTGGTGGGCACCCTTTGTGTTGCCGCCCGCCGCCAGCGTCAAGTTCTTCCAGAAGAATTAGAGTTGGTCACCGCCATTGGCAATCAAATCGGCGTTGCTGTAGACAATGCGCGCCTCTATCAGCAGCAGCAGGCAGTCGCTGAGGAACTACGGGCGTCTGAAACAAAATATCGGGAGCTATTTGAGAATGCCCATGATGCTATCTGGCTTCATGACCTTGACGAGAATATCATTGCTGCTAACAAAGCCTGTGCTACCCTTACTGGCTATAGTGTGGAGGAATTATCTGGTGTAAAGGCAGGTGACCTGTTTGCTGAGGACTTCTTAGAGAGTATTAAGAACTTAGAAGACCTTCTGCTTAAGGACAAGGTACTTGGCCGTCTTTCTGAAGTAAAGATAGTCAGGAAGGACGGAACTGAGGCGTCTGTACAGTTGTCCACCAGCCCGGTCTTCAGCAACGGGCAAATTGTAGGCTTTCAACATATTGCCAGGGATATTACTGAACAGAAACGAATGCAGGATAACCTGCGTTTCTATTTACAACAGGTTACTAGAGCTCAGGAGGAGGAAAGAAAGCGCATCTCCCGGGAGCTACATGATGAAACCACCCAGGCTCTGGTTGCACTATCTCGTCAGTTAGATGCTCTCGCTTCCAGCGGCAAGGGGCTGTCAGAAGATAATCGCCTGCGTTTAGAGGAACTATGGCAGAAAACCAACAACATAATGCAGGGGGTGCGCCGTTTAAGCCAGGACCTACGGCCGGCGGCACTAGACCGCCTTGGTCTACTGTCAGCATTGGAATGGCTGGCATCTGACATAGCGGAGTACTCAGGAATAGAGATAAAGGTCAATGTAGTTAATACTGAACGCCGCCTCCCCGAAGAGGTAGAGCTAGTACTTTTCCGCATTACTCAGGAAGCACTGAGAAACGTGTGGCGACATTCTCAGGCAACTAGGGCTGAGATTACAGTGGAGTTTGACGAGAGTAAGACAAGGGTAACCGTCAGTGACAATGGCAAAGGGTTTAACCTTCCCGAGACAATAGGCGACCTAGCCAGAGATGGCAAGCTTGGCTTAGCTGGGATGCAGGAGCGTGCCCGGCTACTCGGTGGCAGTCTAACGGTACAATCCGAACCAGGTAGAGGGGCTACAATAACTGTAGAGTTACCAGCATAGTTGGCCAGGGATGAGAGTTTAGGCATTGAGCGGTTTTATCTCTACTATCCGGGGATACACTCCCTCTGTAGGTAGTAAAGTAGGTAATCTATCCTATTATTCGATGGTTGTCCATTCGGTGTGATGGTCAGCGAAAAGGCTGGATATTTACGCATGAGGAATACCCAGCCTTTTGTATAGTTCCGGTTTCTCAAAACTGCCTTAACTCTTCCCTATTCTGAACATCTTGGTTCCACATACAGGACACACACCCTGAGTTGCCGGCCTACCATTTTTCATGATTATGCTCTTGGCATCCTTCATTTCCCTTTTGGCCCGGCATTTCATACAGTAAGCTTGCATTTGTCTCCCTCCTTTTTGGTATGTACGATAAACTATTCTCCTCGTTAATGTCAATAGCTGACCACAGAGCCCAAGCGAACTAATCACTCCCACAAGGCAAAAGAACCCCTACCCTACACTTCAGAGGCTCTTTTGATAAAAAGTGAGATTGGGGATGTTAAGTGATTTCCATCGGCAAACAACTCTCTTCCTAATCCACTAGCTTGTTACCCAGATTGATTCAACAGTTTAACTTGGATTAGGATACAAGTTGGGAGGTAGTTTCCTAGAGCGCGATTACTTTCAAAAGCCCACCCTCTTCAGCATCTTTTCTACCCGACTTAGCAGTTCGTCAGGAGACACCGGTTTATCAATATAATCTTCTGCCTCGAGCGTAAGCCCCTCGCTGACTGGGATAGAGGTTTCCTCCTTCCTTTCCGCAAAGCTAGTCAGGATTAACACCGGGATTTTTGAATACTGTGGAGCACCTTTGAGCTGTTCGCAAACAGTAAATCCGTCCTTAGTAGGCATGATTATATCCAAGATGACAAGGTCAGGTCCCTTGTCCGGTACCTTCTGTAAACCCTCGTCTCCGTCAAAAGCAGCGCTCACTTGGTAGTTCTTACTTTCTAGAACTGCTTTTGTTGCCTGCACGAAAACAGGGTCGTCATCAACAATACAATCTTCTTATTTCTCACGTTTATCACGGCGGCGCTCCTGTTGGGAATGATCTGGATTTAGAATCTGAGGGTGAAACAATAAGTACAATAGTGAGCCAAAACAAGTAATAAACACTATTACTACCGCCCATGGCCACTTGCGCCCCCCCACTACTCTCTGCCTAGACGCTAAATCTTGTAGTAACACTCCAGCCAGTATCCAGTGAGTTATGCCAAGCAGCACAATCCTCAGAATCCATTCTGGGTCCATGCCCTTGCTCCCATCGGGTTTCCTTTCCGTGATATTATGTTTGTATTATATATTATATAGGGAAAAGAGCACATAGTGGAAAGCCTAAGGAAGTTATGCAAATATTGGGCAAGTTATAAGGATTTTGTATTGAGGTCAATGGCGCCCGTAGCTCGTGGGAGACATTGGATATAAGTTCGGATTTTAGTTAGTTGAATTCGGTGAGTTCTAGCTAGACCTTTTTACGCCAGTGATATTTCTGAACGTGGCAAGCTGGCAAACTACCCCATCGGAGTCAATATAGGGTGAAGCGAACACCTCATAAGTCCTGCCATCCGGGAGGTTATATTCCCATCTCTCAACTTCCCCAGCTATAACATTCGGTAGTTTACAGACTTGGTCGCACGGGCTATCAAGGTTATGTAGATACTTGTAGCAATGGGAGCCAATGCCCTCGCCAAAATCCCTTATCATGCTTGAATTCATAAACCTTATCCTGTAGTCCGGGCCGGTGATGAGGACTCCATCTCCCATTCTCTCCAGTATCCCCAAAAGTCTATCTTTTTCGCTTCTAACCAGGGTCTCAAGATGCCTGCGCCGTTCCAACTCATTACGGGCGATTCCGGTAAGGACACCTATGGTACCGGCAATTATGGTAAAAAGCACTGTCCTGAGTATTGGGTCTGGGAAGGGAGATATGAAAAAAGCACGGGGCAAAAAGATAGTAAAGGCCACCAGTGTAATAATTACTGCCCCCCTGACTCTAGAGACATAGCCGGCATAAATTATTGGAGCCAGAAAAAAGAGGCGATGTATATCATGCACACTGTAGAAAAATTTCCAACGCAAGGCTTCCAATCCAGCGAAGTCCACCAGTTCTCCAAAATAGTAAATTAGGCTACATAACACAAGGAGTACGGGCAGAATGAATAACTTGTAAGGATTTCGGCTAGGTGCAGCTGGCACCGCTTTGCGGCCAAAGGTAGCCTTATTCACTTCATCCTTCCTTGCCTGGCTAGAACTTGCCAGAATATTCCTTTGCTGTGACATTATTGTCAATCCGTAGAGCGAGATTGGTCAGCAGTGATTGTCTGCTTCAATGCCAGCAGCGCTCCCCCACGCTGACCACATCAGCCTTTTTTATGTTACTCCTCCTAATACAAGCATTTTACCTAACGACGGTAAACCTTCTCAGCTTCACCTACACATCTTGGCCTTCGTTTAGCTCCTCAATAACCATTTCAACGCAAAGAGGAATGGCACGCTCAACTTCAGGTGTGCACTCCTCGCTGAAAGAACTTACGTTTTCTACCTCAATGGCAAAGATGACAATCTGTTGGGGCAAAGGTAAGCCAAGCCGTTTGCCAAGCTCAAGAGCGGTGGCAAAGTTTACATCGTGGGGTGTGCTAGCATGCCGGGTGGCATCAAATGCCTCAGGCTCAAGCCGATAAACCTGCCCAGCCTTTCCTGCTTTGGTCTGAATGGCGTCAATGATGATGGCTCTATCATAGCCAGCCAGCAAGTCTAGGAAGTCCAGACCGGCCACGCTGGCCTCCATCACTGTTATCTCTGGCCGGTTAAGCCTGCCTTCCAGAGCACTGGCAACGCGAAGACCCACACCATCATCACCGAGAATTGGGTTGCCCAGCCCCAAAATGAGTGTCTTCACTCTACCGTCCTCTTAATAAACTATAGCTGTTCTTACCTCAAGTGGCTCTGAATGCCAATTGCTGGCTCAACCTCTCTACCACCTCTCCCTTGCTGTTATAGATAGTTATCTCTAGTGGCATCTGCCCGGGTAGGGTATGGGTGGCACAAGCCATGCACGGGTCGTAGGCACGAAACGCCATCTCCACCATATTTAGAAGCCCTTCTGATACCACCTTCCCCTTCTTAATTAACCCTTGAGCTGCCCTCTTGATTGACATATTCATTGCCGGATTATTCATCACTGTGGCCACAATCAGATTCACCTTCTCAACAATGCCCTGTTCATCTGTTTGATAGTGGTGAATCAGGACACCGCGAGGCGCCTCAACCATGCCGACTCCCTCGTCTGGGGTGGCAGTAGGAATGGCTCTAACTTCGGGACTGGTAATCTCTTCGTCTTGACAAAGCTCTAGGAGGCGTTCGGCAGCATATAATATTTCGATTAGCCTTGCCCAGTGGAATGCCAGCGTGGCATGCACTGGCTTACCTCCCAGGGTGTCAAACATCTTCTCATACTCAGCTTGAGCCAGGGGCGTTGCCATGCCATCAGACACATTAAGCCGAGCCAGAGAGTTCACCCGATAAACCCCGCTGTCCTTGCCGTCAACCATCCCCTTCCAGCCAACCTTCTTCAGAAAAGGGAATTTTAGATACGACCAGGGTTCAGTATGCTCAGTAT
>JABUBL010000661.1_pt1 | contig 10749 bp, 8 predicted proteins | sample 7240371 | NCBI WGS metagenome assembly JABUBL01 (sample SAMN07256343, study PRJNA390944) | subsurface metagenome | isolation source: Methane hydrate marine sediment | place: Pacific Ocean: Eastern North Pacific, ODP site 1244 | collected 2002
ACGCCAGGCTTGAAGGACTCCACTACGAAGTCAGCGGTCTTGACGAGCCTTCTGAAGATCTCCTTCCCATCGGCAGTCCCGATGTCCAGGGTTATTCCCCTCTTGTTCAGGTTGGTGAAGAACCAGAACAGGCTCTTCTCGGGGTGAGGGATGTCCTTGTAGAAGGGTCCGATGTTTCGGGCAGGGTCTCCCCCGGGAGGCTCGATCCTGATCACATCGGCTCCCATGTCGCCAAGGACCTTGCCACAGAGTAGCCCCTTCTCATCAGCAAGGTCCAAGACTCGATAACCACCCAATAAAGACTCTTCTTGCTCCACTACCTTTTTCTACCCTCCAAGATAATCGTTGATACTATTTCGGCGCCGCAAACAGCCGATGGCCAGCTAGAGCTCCACCATCGGGAACGGCGGTAGCTGAGCAAAGTCAGGGTGGTCGGTCTCAATCCCGATAGCCCTCTTGGCGGCGGCTTTGAATCGGTCCCAATCCTCCATCGCCCAGAGGGTAATCCGCTGCGCCGCCAATGACCCCTCGGCGTGGATAGTGGTAACCCCATGCTCAGAAGACGTTAACTGCTGTGCATACTGAATAGCCCGGATCCTGTGCTCTGTGGGGATGCCATCCTTGCCCCCCAGATATTTCTCGACCATGCGGCGGGTTTCGGGATTTTCGAGGTCGGCAAGGGAAGGAAGGGTGGCCGCAATTCCTCCGGTAATATCTTGCAGGTGCTTTTCCGCTTGATGGTAATTATCGGCAAAGAAAAACTTGGCCACGTTGGAATACAGGATATTGGGATAGGCGAGGCCTGACTCGGGGTCGATTACGCAATTCTGAGCGGCGGCCTTTCCCAAGGCCTCTGTACCTTCGGCGTACATGGCCAGCCAAGCCAGCTTGTCCCTCACATGGGAAGCATTCTCCAGGCCATTGTACTCAGCTAATAAGGCGGCAAGCCCGACCATGATTTCTAGCTGCATGTACTTGTAGGAGTCGGCACTGAGACGATGGTAATTCCCGAACATGTACGCTAGCTCGCCGGCAAACTGCCACTCGCCTGCCAGGAAAACCCTGTCCATGGGGACGAAAACGTCATCAAAAACCACCATGGCGTGGACACCGGTATCGGCGTTGCCTATCAAGGTAACCCCCTTGGCATTGAGGGGCAAGGCGAAGGCCACAGCGTAGTCCTTGTCCTCTTCTGACATAGCTCGGCAGGGAAGGACAATCATCTCATTACAGCAAGCTGCCCCGCTTATATGTATTTTGCAGCCCCGGACAACTATTCCGTCGCTGCCTCGATCAACGATCCTGAGGTAGTAGTCCAGATGAGTCTTTTGCCTCGATGGACGAAGGCTTCTATCGCCCTTGGCGTCAGTCATCGCCAAGGCCATAGCGGGATCGCTTTTCTGGCAGAACTTGCGGTAGTTCTCAAGCCGTTCGGCATAATTGGTGCCCAGTTGGTTGTCCATTCTCCAGGAAATAACCGCTAAGCCATTCAAGCCATCAATGCCGGTGAACTTGGCGCCACCTGGCGAACCCAGGCACAGGCGGGCCGTGGTTTGAATAATTTGCCTCCGCCTCATAAGGTCCTCGCCGCTCCGTGGCGCGACGAAAACAAAGCTGACCTCCTCTCCATCCACTTTCTCGACCAGTAGGTCGTGGTATCGAGGGTCTAGGGCCATCTTATAGTCTGAGGCGCATACTGCAGCCAACCCCTTGGTACCAGGGTGGTCCCTGGTTACATCCTTGACCCTTTTGCCGTCAACGTAGACTACTCTGTCATCCCTTACACTTTCTAGATACTCCTGCCAAGTCCTGAGAGCCATGACGCCTCCTTTCTTACTAAGCTCTCTGCCTCATCAAGACAAACCTCGCCTGCTTGATGCTAGCTTTTTCATTGTGCCATTTTATGTTCTCCTCTGGTAAACGGCAACCATCCTGGCTGTCCCAGACAATGAGTAAAATGGACAAAGCACCTCACGGTCGCTGCGTGATTTGAGCTGTGGAGAACAGCCTGACCGCTATAAAAAGGGCCACTGCACCGTGGCACGATAGTCGGAGTACGGCTAGCATAACGTGCCAATGTGCCTGTGTCAACTCACAAGGACTCGAAGAGCCACGATCCTTATCGGGGCAAAATCCGGATCCGAGTTAGCTTGACAACCAGGGGGCAGGCCTCTACCATTGCCACAAGTCAACCTCGATGGTTTCGGTGGTTCAACGAATCAGGGGTTCTTATTAACACCACATAGGAGGTGATGGCGATGGCAAAGGTATGTGGAGGAGACCTCTTTGTCAAGATGCTGAAGAGAGAGGGGGTAAAGTACATCTTCACCTTGTGCGGTGATCACATCGGCCCCATCTACAATGGCTGCATCGATGAGGGGATCGGGATCATCGACGTCCGACATGAGCAGGTGGCGGCTCACGCCGCAGCGGGCTGGGCTCGGGTCACTGGCGAACCGGGGATTGCCGTGGTGACGGCAGGGCCGGGAGTCACCGACTCGGTGACCGGGGTAGCCGAGGCCTTTATAGCAGGCTGTCCCTTGATCGAGTTTGGCGGGCGTGCTCCTCTTCGGGAGTTTGAGATCGGCTCGCTGCAGGACATGGACCAGGTGCGACTCATGGAGCCGATAACCAAGTGGGCGAAAACGGTGTATGAGGCGAGAAGGATACCGGAGTACGTCAGCATTGCCTTCAGGAAGGCGAAGAGCGGCACACCAGGCCCGGTCTATTTAGAGTGCCCCGTAGACGTCCTCAGGCAGGGTGTGGAGGAGAGCGACGTGGTCTTCCCTGAAAACTACTGCGCTGAGCAGGAGGCCAGTGGCAGCCCAGCCCTGATCAAGGAGGCGGTGGAGCTTCTGATGGCGGCGGAACGCCCTGTAGTTATTGCTGGCGAGGGGCTGTTTTGGGCCAGGGCTGATAACGAGCTCAGGGAGTTCGTGGAACTGGCGGAGATTCCAGTACAGACGTTTGGCTTCGCCCGGGGCGCTGTTCCCGAGGACCATCCCCTGGCCCTGGCTCGGGTGGGAACGCCAATGGCGGATGTGGTGCTAGCACTGGGGGTCAAGTTCGATTTCATGCTAGTGTATGGCCGCCCTCCCCTTTTCAATGCCGATGCCAAATTCATCCAAGTGGGCATCGATGCCAGCATGATTGGCTATAATCGGGGCGCCGATATCGGCATCGCGGGAAGCCCAAAAGCGGTGCTCAGGCAGATGATCGAGGAGATCAAGGGCGCAAAGAAGAAGGTGAACCGCTCGGCGTGGCTCGACACGCTAAGCTCGATAACCAAGATGACTGAGGAGCAAGCGGCTGAGAGCTACGGCGCCGAGTCGCTTCCCATTCATCCCGCCCGGCTGGCCAAGGAGGTCGCCGAATTCCTGGATAGAGATGCTGTGGTTGTCATTGACGGCGGTGACGCTGCCATTGGCTGGTTTTCACCTCGGTTTAAGGCCCAGGCCATGGGGCAGGTGCTGGGCAGTGGCGCCCTGGGTTGCCTCGGGGCTGGCACTGGCTTTGCCCTGGCGGCCAAGCTGGCAAAAAGGGATAAGCAGGTGCTCATCTACTTTGGCGATGGCTCCTTCGGCCTCAATGGGATGGAATTCGATACCTTTGTCCGCCATGCTCTGCCAGTGGTATCGGTAATCTCCAACGACAGTGCCTGGGGGATGGTCAAGCATGGGCAACGCATGACGTACGGTGAGGATCGACTTATCGGAACCCTGCTTAAACCGCGCCAGCGCTACGACAAGATGGTGGAGGCGCTGGGAGGATATGGAGAATATGTGGACAAGATCGAAGACATTAAGCCAGCCCTCGCCCGGGCCTTCGCCTCTGGAATGCCGGCTTGCATCAACGTTGAGGTAGATCCCGAGCCCGTTAGTCCGGCAACCATGGCTGTAGTGCGGCTCATGGGGGCAGCCGAGGTTTAAGCCAGGATTGTCCTTGTTGCCTGCTCTGGCACCGATTTGACAGCCAGCAAACTTTGTGCTAGGCTTCACTTGCGGCGCACGAGTTACCTGTATTGGTCTCGTGCAACTGTTTTAAGTGCAGTGATATTTGATCGTTCCCTCGAGAGAGGGACCCTCGTGCCGGGTCTTTGACCCGCCTCGATTGACACTATAAGCGTTCGCTGGCCCGAGTGCTGGCGACCCAACTAACGGTTCTACGGCGCACCGTTCCCAAGAATTTGAGGTCAGGCTTTGCCTTTGGCATTTGCAAGGAAGGGGAATCCGTTGAAGAACAAGGTCAAACTCCTGAACCTATTTCTAGTACTGCTAATTGCTCTAGTTTCCGTTATTGGCGCCGTTATCTCCTCAGCATCTCCTCCTCAAGCGGTCCAAGCTCAGTCGGTCAACTATCCGCTGGTGGAGCCTTTTGAGAATTATGAAATAGTAGTAACTTTCCCCGACCCAAATGTTGAAGCTGCCATTCGTGAGGCGATAGGAAAGCCTACCGGAGACATCTACCGGTCTGACCTTGAGGCGTTGACTGAACTTCACGCCTCGGACAAAGGCATCTCTGACCTCACTGGTCTGGAGTACTGTGTTAATCTTCAAGAGCTGTGTCTTGAGGGGAACCTGATAGGCAATCTACAGCCTCTTGCCAATCTGATAAACCTGCATTCCCTTGACCTTGATGATAATGAGATAAGTGACAGCTCACCGCTATCCTCCCTCATTAACCTAGCTGTGCTGAAGCTAGGGTACAACCAGATAGACAACCTCTCATCGCTATCTTCTCTCACCAACTTAACTGAACTCCACCTTATGAACAACGAGATAAATGATGTCTCTCCACTCTCTTCGCTTACCAATCTGAGTCGACTGTGGCTTACGAATAACCAGATAAGCCAGATATCTTCGCTGTCATCCCTTACCAGCCTGACCTATCTCATGCTTGGAAATAACGAAATAGGTGATATCTCACCTCTTGTCCCGCTCTCCAACCTGAACACTCTCCAGCTTGCAATGAACGCGATAAGCGACATCTCTCCGCTGTCAAGTCTTACCAGCCTCACTTGGCTCGACTTAATTAGCAATCAGATAAGTGACATCTCACCCTTGACGCCCCTTGCGAACCTAACGCACCTCTTCCTTTCGTGGAACCAGATAAGTGACATCTCGACACTATCCTCCCTCACCAACCTGACTAATCTCTGGCTTCAAATGAATCAGATATCGGACCTATCTCCGCTTTCCTCTCTGGTCAGGCTAACTCACCTCATCTTAAGAGAAAACCATGTAAATGACATCCTGCCTATCTCCTCACTCACGAATCTCGCGTGGCTCGACTTGACTGGCAACCAGATAAGCGACCTTTCTCCCCTGTCGAATCTCAGGAACCTAGTAGTACTACACCTTGGGCATAACCAGATAACCGATGTCTCCCCTATTGCCAACCTGACGAATTTGGGTGAGCAATGGTGCCAGTATCAACCTGCCCTAGACCTCAGTGGAAACCAGATAAGCGACATAAGTCCCCTGGTGCAAAACGAAGGACTTGATGAAGGGGATGAGATTGACCTTCGAGCAAATCCATTAAGCGCGGATTCCCTTAACATATACATACCCCAACTTCAGGCGAGGGGTGTAAATGTTCTTTATGACGTTGGTTATGCAATTATTGTAGCAGGTCAAGGAGGATGGGCGGAGAAATGGAGTTTTGACCATTGTGCTAATAATGCATACAAAGTTCTCCGTAATTTGGGATTTAACGATGACCATATCTATTATCTTAATTCTAATTATCCTCAGGATATTGATGGGGACGGAGATGATGAAATAGATGCACCTGCTTCAGTCACTGACTTCGAAAACTCCCTAAATGGAATTAGGGCTAGCACGAGTAACAATCCTGGACTGCTTGTCATATATTTGATGGGACATGGGGATGGGGCTGGCTTCCTTTTTGACCCGTCGTGTGATTGCGTTGGCCATGAGCCTGGTTGCGAGTGCCATCTCAGTGCTTTGGGGCAGTTAAAAGACATGCTTAGCGAGTTTTCAAATGAAACTCGCGTGCTTATCTTCATTAACTCGTGTTATTCGGGATGCTTCATCACCTTTATCAATGGTATTTCGGAGCCAAACAGAATCATAATTACCTCAACTCATAATGATCAGGAAAGATATGCATTCGCTTGGATCCGGTCTAGCGATCGTTTCTGGGGAGCTTTGAACAAAGGACTAAATGTTAGGGAAGCATTCACTCATAGAGCGACTTGGGGAGATAACCGTCACATGTGGCTCGATGACAACGGAGATAGAGTAGGACATCCTCCTAACAGCCTGGGAGACGATGGTGAGCTTGCAGCGGCAACACAAATAGGTGTGCCTGGAACCGAAGACTTAAGGCTAACCCCTTGGCAATTAATAGGGGTGCGTAGTCCTTGCGAGCTTCGAGTTTATGACTCGCAGAATCAACTTACTGGTCTAGTCAACGGAGAGGTTAAACAAGAGATTCCAAACTCGATCTATGATGAACAGAATGAAATTGTTGCAATCTTCTCTCCATTTGATACCTATCGCTACGAAGTAGCAGGGACAGAGGAAGAAACCTATGGATTAGACATAGCTTCTATTGAAGGCGATGAGGCTACTACTTTTGCTGCAACTGATATTCCTACAGCATCTGGGGCGGTGCATCAATACACTATGGACTGGGATGCTCTTTCTGAAGGTGAGGAGGGGGCTACTGTTCAGGTGGATTCTGATGGCGATGGCATGATTGATTGCACATTTAATAGCAATGCAACGCTCACCCAAGAAGAGTTCATAGAGCACACACGTCCTGTCGGCGGCACTATAGTTCCAACAGACAAGCTCGGACTGGCGATGCCCTGGATTTTGGCGGCAGCGCTGATAGTGGCTGCTGGCGTTTCGCTGGCAGTGTGGAACAGAAAGCGGGGGGCAGAGAGGGTATCGCGTCGCTGATGCCATGTGAAAGCGGGCTCGCCTGCAAACGGCGTGATGGCTAATTCGAACACCCCGCCTTTGGGGGCATTGAAATCATAATCTTATAGACCTCGGTTACACCCGCGCGGCAAAGTCTTCGATGAGGCGTGCCGCTTCAGATGCACCTCCATAGGCCCGCATCTTTTCCCCGAGCCGTCTGGCATTTGTGGTGAAAGAAGGGTCGGAGAGAACCTGCCTAACCTTCGCCCGTACTTCTTCCGCCGACACATGCTTCTCTCCTGAAGCGTCTTCAGTCGCCGCGACAAAGTCTCCCGCCCCCAGGGCAGCAATCCGCCGAGCATTGCTTTCGCGCTCAGAATACGTAGGGATGATGACAGCGGGAGTGCCGGTGTAAGGTCCGGTGAAGGACGCCCCCTGCCCGCCATGGTGGATCAACAGATCAGCCCTTTCTGCCATTGCGAGGCCGGGGACGAAGGACTCGTAGTGGAAATTGGCAGGCAAGGAAGAGACCTCTTCTGGCAAGGGATGATGCCCGGTGGTCAAGACCACCTGCACATCTTCATCTGCCAGCGCTGCGATGCAGGCACGCACAACGACAACCGAATCGCCCCAGGTGGGGCGGCCCGGCAGGTAGCTAGGATTCCCGGTATACACCCAAACGACGGGTCTCTCCCTGCTCAGAGCGCTGACCCAATCTGGCAACTTCGCCTCTGGGTTCTGCCACAGGATCGGGCCGATGTAGGTGACATCAGCCTTTTCTGGAAGAGGATCGGTTTCTGGCGTGCCAACAACAAGGGTCAAATCACCAACATGGAGTTCTCCCGTCTTGCTGATAGGCTGAAGGCCGTGCTCTGCAAGCACCTTGTTCACTGCCGGGACCGGTGTGGGTATATCCGTCGTTGGCTCTTTCCACCAGATGAAACCCTGACTGTCTGGATGCATATCACCCTGAAGGATAGTTACCAAAGGCTTCCGAAGCGCTCTGGCGGCAAGACAGGCGCTGATATTCCAGGAATCCACGATGACATCTGCGCCATAGTCTGTGATTAGCGCCATCATCGCTTCGCAGTCGCCACGCACGAAGTTCTCGTCCTGATATCCAAAGGCGGCCCAGAAGTGGTCCATGTTCCAGACCTCCTGTGTGGGTGGAGGGAGAATGGTCGATGCCGGTCTCGGCTTGGGCGGAAGGTTTTTAAGTCCTGCTTCCTCGATCAGTTTACTGGGTGCCGCCGCCGGACAGCAGAAGGCAATCTCATGCCCTCGTTTCGCCAACTCTCTGGCAATGGGCACAGTGCGCGTGGGCAAGCCGAGATCGTTGGTAAATAGCGTGGTGAAAAGGAACTTCTTCATCTCCATTCTCCTTTCAGGGGTGTGCTGGCAAGCATTCGGTGACCCGAGTGTATATCAGCTTTCCCCAGCTTGGGCTCCGCGTTTTGTGACCGGCCTTGCGGTATGTCTTCCTATCTGTGGTGGGCCATCCTGGACTCGAACCAGGGACCTCAGTCTTATCAGGACTGCGCTCTAACCTGCTGAGCTAATGGCCCTTTTTCGAACGGCTGCCGCTTCGGCAATCGCATCAGATACCTTTGAGGAAATAGTCCCCCGTTTGGTAGCAAACCTATGCAAGCCCATAAGCGGCTAGTGAGGGGAACTATAGTGCCTCTGAAAAAACCTTAACCCCTGGATAGTGGAAGGAAGCGATTTCGAACATTAGCGATGAGACAGGTCTGTGGCTTATGGCTTTCACCAGCCACCACAGGTCTATCCCACCGAGCTTTAGCGATGAGACAGGTCTCCTGTCCCACCGACCGACCTAGGAGATATGGGCACCAGACCTAAAAAGCCGGGCCCCTTTTTCTCCCTAGAAAGGAGGTGATCCAGCCGCAGCTTCCGCTACAGCTACCTTGTTACGACTTCGTCCCAGTCACCAGCCCCACCCTAGGCCACTGCCTCCCGAAGGTTAGCCCATGGACTTCAGGTGTTGCCAGCTTCCATGACGTGACGGGCGGTGTGTACAAGGCCCGAGAACGTATTCACCGCAGTATGCTGACCTGCGGTTACTAGCAGCTCCGACTTCATGCAGGCGAGTTTCAGCCTGCAATCCGAACTGAGGATGGCTTTTTGGGATTGGCTCCGGATTGCTCCTTGGCTTCCCTCTGTACCACCCATTGTAGCGTGTGTGTAGCCCAGGGCGTAAGGGCCGTGCTGACTTGACGTCATCCCCACCTTCCTCCCCGTTTTGCAGGGCAGTCTCGCCAGAAAATGCAACTGGCAACAGGGGTTGCGCTCGTTGCGGGACTTAACCCAACACCTCACGGCACGAGCTGACGACAGCCATGCAGCACCTGTGCACCGGTCCCGAAGGAGAGCCCAATTTCTTGAGCCTTCCAGTGCATGTCAAGCCCTGGTAAGGTTCTTCGCTTTGCATCGAATTAAACCACACGCTCCGCTGCTTGTGCGGGCCCCCGTCAATTCCTTTGAGTTTTAGCCTTGCGGCCGTAATCCCCAGGCGGGACACTTAAAGCGTTAGCTTCGGCACGGAGGGGGTCGATACCCCCCATACCTAGTGTCCATCGTTTGCGGCGTGGACTACCAGGGTATCTAATCCTGTTTGCTCCCCACGCTTTCGCGCCTCAGCGTCAGGTGCAGCCCAGGAGGCCGCCTTCGCCACTGGTGTTCCTCCCGATATCTACGTATTTCACCACTACACCGGGAATTCCACCTCCCTCTGCTGCCCTCAAGCCTTCCAGTTTCTGTGACTCCCTCCCAGTTGAGCCGGGAGATTTCATCACAGACTTAGATGGCCGCCTACTCGCCCTTTACGCCCAGTAATTCCGGATAACGCTCGCCTCCTACGTCTTACCGCGGCTGCTGGCACGTAGTTAGCCGAGACTTATTCCTGGGGTACCGTCATTCTTCTTCCCCCAGAAAAGGGGTTTACAACCCGAAGGCCTTCTTCCCCCACGCGGCGTTGCTGCGTCAGGCTTTCGCCCATTGCGCAATATCCCCTGCTGCTGCCTCCCGTAGGAGTCTGGGCCGTGTCTCAGTCCCAGTGTGGCTGATCGTCCTCTCAAACCAGCTACCCGTCATCGGCTTGGTGGGCCTTTACCCCGCCAACTACCTGATAGGACGCAAGCCCGTCCTTAAGCACCCGGAGGCTTTGGTGGGAAATCCCACTTTATGCGGTATTAGCCCCGATTTCTCGAGGTTATCCCCCACTCAAGGGTAGGTACTTACGCGTTACTCACCCGTCCGCCACTAGAAATAGGGCCGAAACCCTATCCCCCGTTCGACTTGCATGCATTAGGCACGCCGCCAGCGTTTATCCTGAGCCAGGATCAAACTCTCCGCACAAATATCCTTCCTTCCACTATCCAGTTGTTAAGGTGCTTCCCTAAGACCCCTAATATTATCATACGCCCTGTACCTTGTCAAGAATTTCTAGAGTACAGACGATTTACACCATGCCTTAGTTATGTTATAATGCTCCTTCTGGAATGAGTAACGACAAGAAGAACATTATAACGGATTTCCAGATTCACGAGGAGGACACTGGCTCCCCGGAGGTCCAGATTGCTCTCCTCACGGAGAGGATAAATCGGCTGACAGAGCACTTGAGGGTTCATCGGCATGACCAGCACACGCGGCGCGGCCTTCTCACGCTGGTGGGTCACAGGCAGAGGCAACTAGCATATCTGAGCAGGCTGGATGCCAAGCGCTATCGCGCCCTGATTAAGAGGCTTGGTCTCCGCAAGTAAGCCTAGCAGCCTTCGAATCTAGAGGGGAACTAAAAATGTCACAAATCTTCCAATGTATGATGGGCGATCGGGCCCTTCCT
>JABUBL010000662.1_pt1 | contig 10744 bp, 11 predicted proteins | sample 7240371 | NCBI WGS metagenome assembly JABUBL01 (sample SAMN07256343, study PRJNA390944) | subsurface metagenome | isolation source: Methane hydrate marine sediment | place: Pacific Ocean: Eastern North Pacific, ODP site 1244 | collected 2002
GAGGGGACATATCGGGGAGACTGCTACCATGGCCCTGGTGCCCCAAGTGGTGGATGGCGTTACAATACCGGTAGTGGCTGCGGGCGGGATTGGCGATGGGCGAGGCCTTGCTGCTGCCCTCTGTTTAGGAGCGCAAGGTGTGCAGCTTGGCACCCGCTTTGTCTGTGCTGAGGAGTGCGTGGCTCATCCCAATTTCAAGCGGAAGGTCCTCGAGGCGCGCGACCGGTCCACGGTGGCCACTGGACATGCTACCGGGCATCCGGTACGCTGTATTGAGAATAGGCTAACGCGTCAGTTTCAGGCCCTGGAGAAGGGAGGTGCCTCAGTGGAGGAGCTGGAGCTCCTTGGCCAGGGCAAGCTAGAGTTAGCCGCCCTCGAGGGCGATACCGAGGAAGGCTCGGTGATGGCGGGGCAGATCGCTGGGCTGATAGGTGAGATAAAGCCGGCGGCGGTCATCATCAAGGAAATCGTTGACCAGGCTGAGAGCATAATTGCCAGATTGAGCAATTCTTATGTAGGAGTTCGACATGGCTGAACAAGGAAGATTGGCCTATGTCTTCCCGGGCCAGGGTTCACAGCAGGTAGGCATGGGGCGCGATCTTTATCATAACTTTTCCTCAGCAAGAGAGGTATTTGAGGAGGCCGATGATGCTCTGGGATTCCCCCTCTCGCGCCTTTGCTTTGAGGGACCTGAGGAGGAACTTGCCCAGACGGTCAATGCCCAACCAGCGATCCTCACCGTAAGCTTTGCCTGCCTCAAGGCCCTTTCCCAAGTAGCTGGTCGAATGGTATGCCCTGCCTTTATGGCGGGGCATAGTCTTGGCGAGTATACGGCGCTGGTTGCTGCCCAGGTGCTTGACTTCGTGGATGCGGTTCGGCTTACCCGGGAGAGGGGAAGGTTGATGCAGGAGGCAGGGGACAGGGTGCCTGGAGGCATGGTAGCCATCATTGGCCTCGACGACGTCTCCGTGGAGCAGGTTTGTCAGGAGACCGGTGCCCAGACCGCCAACCTCAACTCACCGGGGCAGATCGTGGTCAGCGGCACCAGGGAGGCCATGGTTCGGGCCCTGGACCTGGCTCGGGCAATGGGGGCGCGCCGCACCGTACCGCTCAATGTGAGCGGCGCCTTTCATTCTCCCCTGATGCAGCCTGCCGCTGAGGGAATAGCTAACGCCATCTCCGAGCTCGACTTTCGCCACCCCTCCACCCCTATTGTGGTGAATAGCACTGCCCAGCCAGTTACCACAGCTGATGAAGTAAAGGAGGAACTCCTGCGCCAGCTCTTGCACTGCGTTCAGTGGCAAAAGAGCGTGGAGTACATGGTGGACGCTGGCGTCGACACCTTCATTGAGATCGGTCCGGGGCAGGTATTGAGCGGTCTCATTAAGAGGATTAACACCGAAGCACAGATTTTGAATCTCGAAGATGCTAGCTCTGTAAGAGAGATGAGCATCTAATTTTTTGCCTCTGTTGACGTGACCTGGTTCCCTTGAGGTGATGAGGGGCCGGTGGAGGAAGAGAAACTATTTCTGCCCCCAATCTTATCTATGGGCTCAGTTTGAGATGATGCTGCCACGCCAAGACCTATCAGCTAAAACCACTGTCAAGTGCCTGGTCTGTGGCCGGGAGTCATTTCTTATCTCCCAGGCCCTGGAGCTTTGCCCTGATTGTATCCGTTCCGATTTCGAAGCCGCTCTGCCCTATATCGAGAAGGCGCACCTCGAGGCGAGAAACCCTTTCGATCTGCCACCAACGCCCCCCAAAGATGAAGGGGGAAAGCAATGCAACCTTTGCGTCAATGAGTGCCTTATTGGTCAAGGTCGGAAAAGCTACTGCGGACTGCGCCAAAATAGGGAGGGCAGATTCATCGGAGCCAGCGCCGATAAGGGGAACGTCAGCTGGTATTATGATCCCCTGCCCACCAACTGCGTCGCCGATTGGGTCTGCCCTGGGGGGACGGGGGCCGGCTACCCCCATTTTGCTTATAGAGAGGGACCCGAACACGGCTACAAAAACCTGGCTGTTTTTTACCACGCCTGCTCTTTTGATTGCCTCTTTTGCCAGAATTGGCACTACCGCCTGGAGGCAAGCAAGGAGGCGAGGATAACGGCTTCTGAGCTCGCCGACCAGGTGGACGAAAAAACCTCTTGTATTTGCTACTTTGGCGGTGACCCTACGCCACAGCTTCCTCATTCCCTTCGCGCCTCTCGCCTTGCCCTGGAGCGAAATAAGGGCAGAATCCTGCGCATCTGCTGGGAGACCAATGGCTCGATGCATCCAGCGCTGCTGAGGCAAGCCGCCGAGCTTTCTCTGGAATCGGGAGGCTGCATCAAAGTTGACCTCAAGGCCTGGAGCGAGGAGCTTAACATCGCCCTCTGCGGTGTGAGCAACAAGAGGACGCTGGAGAATTTTCAGCTCCTGGCCCAGTATACCAGAGAGAGGCCATCGCCACCCTTCTTGGCGGCCAGCACCCTGCTCATCCCGGGATATATCGATAGGGAGGAAGTGGCGAGGCTCGCCTCGTTTATCGCCGCCCTCAATCCCGATATTCCCTATAGCCTTCTCGCATTCCATCCCCAATTTTTTATGGGCGATCTGCCCACCACCTCGCGGCGGGTTGCCTCTGAGTGCCTTGAAGTGGCAAAAGAAGCGGGGCTTAAAAGGGTGAGGATCGGAAACCTTCATCTGCTTCGGGACTACTGAGCGGGCTTGACTGCCATGAGAAGATAACGACAGGAAAAACAGCTAGTATAAAATCAGCAAATAGGGCGAAAAGGGGCGAAAAAGGGCGAAAAAATGGGGGTAAGGAGAAGGGCGAGAACGATAGCGCTTCAGGCCCTTTTTGAGGGCGACTCGGTAGCACACGATGCCGAGGAAGCCCTGGAGCGATTATTGGCTGAGGCCTCTTTGCCTGAAGCGGGGGCGAGCTTTGCCCGGGAGCTGGTGAGCGGGGTTTTGACAAACAAGGAGAGAATTGATAATATGATTCAAACCTATGCCCCGGCCTGGCCTGTGGCACAACTGGCTACTATCGATAGAAACATTTTGAGGCTTGCCATCTTTGAGATTTTGTTGAATAATAAGGTTCCGGTGAAAGCTGCCATCAATGAAGCAGTGGAGCTGGCCAAGACCTTTGGCAGTGATAATTCCCCAAAGTTCATCAACGGAGTTCTGGGCACGGTTAGTGCTCAAGCCAATAGATAGAAGGAAGGGGGGTGCAAGTTGACGACCGTCTTCGAGAGGGTGAAGAAGATCGTTATCGATCAATTGGGAGCGGAGGAGGAGCAGGTAGTTCCCTCTACCTCTTTCACCGATGACCTGAACGCTGACTCCCTGGACCTGGTGGAGCTGGTCATGGCCATAGAGGAGGAGTTCAGCAACGACAACAGGGAGCTACGAATATCTGATGAGGAAGCAGAAGGGTTAAAGACGCTTCAGGACGCCATTGACTATCTTAAGGAGAGGGGAATAGAGGACGAGTAGCTAAAAAAGACCAGGGCTGAACAGAAGCAATCCCTAATTTTTTATTTTTGTTCGCTGAGAAACTTCTCTGCGGAGAGGGCAGCGGTAGCCCCATCCCCCGCTGCGGTGATGGCCTGTCTCGGCGAATTTTGGCGAATATCGCCAGCAGCAAAAATGCCGGCGATTTCTGTTTCCATCTCCTCATTTGTGACCACGTGCCCCTGGGCATCGAGGCGTAGAAGCCCTCTAAGAAACTCAGTGTTGGGATGCAGCCCGACGTAGATAAAGACCCCTGATACCTCCAGGGTTGATCTCTGTCCCGTTTTTACATTGCGCAGGCTGAGCCCTTTAACCTTATCGTCGCCAGTGATTTCCTCCACCACCGTGTCCCACAGGAACTCCATTTTCTTGTTGGCAAAGGCCCTTTGCTGAGGGAGCTTGCTCGCGCGAAGCTGGTCACGACGGTGAATCAAAATCACCTTGGAAGCAAATCTGGTGAGTATTAGTCCCTCCTCCACCGCTGAGTCCCCACCCCCGATTACCGCTACAACCTTATCTCTGAACAGCGGGCCATCGCAGGTGGCGCAGTAAGAGACCCCGTGGCCCAATAATCTCTCCTCTCCAGGCACGCCCAGCCTGTTGGGCTCAGCGCCTGTGGCCAGGATCAATGCCTTCGCCAGGTATTCGCCTTCTGTGGTCTTTACCACCTTGCCTTTCTCCGTCAGCTCGATAGCGGTGACTGCGGCGGCAACTGTCTCCAGTCCGTATTTGGTCGCCTGCTGGTGCATTGCTTGACCAAGCTCAAAGCCGGAGATGCCCTCAGGAAAGCCGGGATAGTTCTCCACATGCCCTACATTGGCGATCTGACCGCCGAGGATGCCCTTTTCAATAAGCAGCGTGCTCAGGCTGGCTCTGGCAGCATATAGCCCGGCGCTCAAGCCCGCTGGCCCTCCCCCGATGACGATCACATCGTAGGCCCTATCCATAGCAAACCTCCCTCCTGCCGTGGGGATTAGGTGAGGGTCTGGTCCAGAGCCTTCTTCAGCTCAGCTTTGGGCCGGTAGCCCACGATCTGCGAAACGGGCTTTCCCCCATTAAAGATGATGAGGTTGGGGATGGCGGAAATGCCATACCTTGAGGCAAGTGTGGGGGCGTCATCAACATTGAGCCTGGCAATGCCTATTTTCCCCTCATACTCTGCGGCGAGCTCCTCCAGTATCGGGGCCACCGCCACGCAAGGGGCGCACCATGGGGCCCAAAAATCCACCAGCACTGGTGTTTTTGCCTTAAGCACCATTTGGTCGAAGTTTTCTTCAGTAACAGTGACCGAATTTGCCATAATCGCTCCTTCTCTTCATTTTATCCCTGTTCTCAGTGCCTCCAAAACTCCCTGTTCCACCGCCTGTTTGGCCATGAAGACGGCGTTTCTGATTGCCTTGGCGTTGCTTCTTCCATGAGCAATGATCACATTTCCATTCACCCCCAGCAGGGGCGCCCCGCCGTGTTCGGAATAGTCCAAGCCCTTGATGGCGTGGCGCAGAGCAGACCCAAAAAAGAAGGCTGCAATCCTGAGGCGAGGTCTCCCCGCTAGCGTTCGCCGCAGCGAATGGAGCACCAGCTCGCCCAGGCCTTCGCCTTCCTTGATCATCACATTGCCGGTGAAGCCATCGGTGACCACCACATCTGCCTTCCCGGTGACTACGTCATTGCCTTCCACATTGCCAATAAAGTTTAGGCTGGTGTTTTTGAGCAGCTGGTGGCACTCCCGCACTAGCTGGTTCCCCTTGTTTTCCTCCTCCCCATTGCTGAGGAGTCCAATTTTGGGGCGCTCCAAAGCGAACACCCGCTCCATATAGACGCTGCCCATTTGAGCAAACTGAACCAGAAAGCTTGGTTTGCAATCGGCATTGGCCCCCACATCCAGCAGAAGAACGGGATGCTCAGGAGCGGAGAACAGGAACCCTAGGGCGGGGCGCTCGATCCCCTCGATGCTGCCCAGGATAAGGAGTGCTGCCGCCATCACCGCCCCGCTATTACCGGCGGAGACGAAGGCAGAGACATCGCCCTTCTTGAGCAGGTTCATGGCCACGACAATGGATGAGTCCTGCTTTTGCCGCACTGCCTGTGCCGGATGCTCATGCAACTCGACCACTTCATTGGCGTCAACAATGGAGAGGTCTAAGTCTCTGGGGTGGTAGTTTGCCAGTTCAGAGCGGAGGGTGCTCTCCTTGCCCACCAGCACTATTTCTCCACAATGATCGCGGCACGCCATCATTGCCCCCCTCACCACCTCTTGGGGAGCATGCTCACCCCCCATAGCGTCAACAGCGATTCTCATCTTCTCCTCAGGTGCATGTCATTATATCCCATATATCGCAGCGTCCTCCCCATCGGGCGAGCACCTTGCCATCGAGGAAGAGCTGGGCGACCTCACACATACTGGGGCAGGCTTTGCATTCGAAGGAGGAGGTGCGGAAATGGGCGTCAGCTACTCCAAACCCCTTGAACTTGGTGCCGTCGCCGCGCGCCGCCATCTCCTCGTGGACCAGGAGCGCTGCCCCAATGGCCCCCATCACCTCATGGTGGGGGAGGACAGTGACCTTGGCCTCTAGGATTTCCTCCAGGGCCCTGACAATGCCTTGGTTAAAGGCAACGCCCCCCTGAAACACTATGGGGGCTAGAATTTCCTTCCCCAAACCGACGTTGTTCAGGTAGTTTCGCACCAGTGCCTGGCAAAGCCCGTAGATGATATCCTCAATGCGGTGCCCCATTTGCTGCTTGTGGATCATGTCTGACTCAGCAAAAACGGTGCACCGCCCGGTGATGCGCACCGGCTTTTTGCTCTCAAGCGCTCTCTCCCCAAAATCCTCGATCCTCATGTTCAGCCGTGATGCCTGCTGGTCGAGGAAGCTTCCTGTGCCCGCAGCGCACACTGTGTTCATGCCAAAGTCGGTAATGATACCGTTGCGGATTATGATGATCTTGCTATCCTGCCCCCCGATCTCGATCACTGTTTGCACCTCGGGGAAGTATTGAAGCGCGGCCACAGCCTGGCAAGTGACCTCGTTCTTAATTACATCGGCGCTGACAATCACACCCGCCAGGTAGCGGGCGCTCCCTGTGGTGCCCACACCCTTGATCTGGACATCTGATGATAATCGCCGGGCAATCTCTCTCAGACCCTCCTGCACCACAGCGATTGGCTTACCCGCGGTGCGCAGATAGAGAGCATCGATAAGCTGGTCCTCTTTGTCCAGCACAGCAAGTTTGGTGGTCACCGAGCCAACATCGATACCGAGGTAGACCTCCATCACTTGTGTCCCCTGCCTTACCCATTTATTCCGAAGCGAGGAATTCCTCCCTGACCTTGTCCATGGCCTCAGGCTGGGCGATCAGGTCGACCACGGTCATGGCCAAAGCCTTCGCTCCGTCTATAAGCCCCCGATGTCCTGCTTCCGAAGCAGCGGCGGAGGCAAACTCCGGCGAATGGGCTAGAACCTCGATAGGGGCTATGGCTATCATAGGATGAATGCTGGGCACCACGGCGCTGACATTACCCATGTCGGTGCTGCCGAAAGCCCGCCTCATGGGTGGTGCCACCTTGCGCCCCAAAGCCTCCATATTTTTGGTGAACAACTCTGCCAGAGCATGGTTGATACGCATCGGGGCGTAATATACCTCCGACCACTTATACTCCAGGCGAGCCCCGCTAGCTAGGGAAGCTGCTTGGAAACAGTTTAGCACCTTTCCCTTTAATGCATCAAGATAGGCCTCATCCTCAGCGCGCACAAGGAAGCTCCCCGCAGTATAGGAGGGGACGATATTTGCTGCCTCTCCCCCACGGGTGATGATACCATGGATGCGGGCCCGATCCCTAATGTGTTGCCTCAGGGAGTTGATCCCGTTGAAGGACTGGATCATGGCCTCCAGGGCATTGATCCCCTCCTCGGGGCGGGCTGCGGCATGAGCTGCTTTGCCCCAGAATTCCACCTCCAGGCCGATGCAGGCCAGGGCCCGGGAGCTGGCAGTGTCGAGCACGCTGGGATGCACTATCAGGGCGGCATCCACATCATCGAAAGCGCCCCTGTTGACCATGATTCCCTTGCCCCCATGAAGCTCTTCAGCGGGGGTGCCGATAACCAAAACAGTGCCTCCCAGTTGGTCAATGGCGTCTCTTGAGGCAATGCCAGCACCGACAGCGATGGCAGCTATTATATTGTGACCGCAGGCATGTCCCATCTGGGGCAGGGCATCATATTCAGCAAGCAGCGCTATCCTCGGTTTCCCCGAGCCATATTCCCCTTTGAAGGCTGTGGCCAGCTGGCAAATCCCTTTTTCGACCTTAAAGCCGTTTCGTTTAAGGTAGGAAGTTAGCCATTGGGATGCCTTTTTCTCTTGGAACCCTAGTTCCGGGTTTTGGTGAATCTTGAGGCTGAGCTTGATAAGCTCCTCCTGGCGAGCCTCCACCTCTTGTGCTACCGTGGCCTTTAATTTTTTTCTGTCCAAGGTTCCCATCCTTGAGAAATATCGGCGTATTACAGACCAGGAGAATTTGTTTCCCGCCGAAGCACTCTTAAGTCCGTAACTCTTGCAGCCTGTAGGCAAACTGGATCACATTTTCGCGCAAGATGAGCCCCAACATCCTCCCCTCCTCTACCACTGTTACCAGGTTTAGAGTCCCCTCCTCCATTCGCTCCAGCATGCTGATAACGTCATCGCTAGGCTTGACTGCCTTCAGTTTTTCCACCGGGGTCATCGCCTGCCCCACAGTGGTAATGTCCCAATCCTCCCTGGGCAATTCCTTTATTTGGTGCAGGGTCAAAACCCCCTCCAATCTTTCCCCATCGGCAACCAGAAAGCAGGGACTGCTGCTGATGAGAAGCTGACTTTGAACCAGTTCCTTGATGGTGAGGTTGCGGGGAATCGAGGGCAAGCCCTTGGTCATCACATCCCTCGCCACGAACCCCTTGAGGGCATCGCGGACCATAGACTGGCGGTAGCTCGATCTAGCTGCGCTATTAAGGAAAAAGCCAATAAACACCAGCCACAGCCCGTTAAGCAAGCCGAAAAAGAAAAAGATGGCGATGCCGCCGAGGATAAATAGATAGGAGGTGCCATAGCCGGTCATGGTGGCGATGCGGGTAGCCCGCCGGTAGTTTGATGTAATCATCCACAGGATGGAGCGCAGCACCCTGCCTCCGTCCAGGGGGAAGCCCGGTATCATATTGAAGACGGCGAGCATGCCGTTAATTATCGCCAGGTACCAGGCTAGAGCGGACAGGTGAACGCTGAAGTCCCGGCTCACCCACCATAAACCACTAAATAAGCCGCAGAGTGCTATGCTGCATAGGGGTCCAGCGGCAGCCATTTTTAGTTCGCTTGCGGGGTGTGTTACCTCGCGGGCTATGTGGGCCACGCCGCCGAAAATGAAGAGGGTGATGCTCTTTACCGGGATGCCGCTCCTGATGCTAACAGCGCTATGTGCCAGTTCGTGGGCCACCACCGAGGCAAAGAAGAGGAGACTGGTGGCAATGCCCACAATCCAGTACTGCGCTGCACCCCAATCGGGATAGGCGTCAGGGAAAATGAAAAGAGAGAGGGATGTGGTTATGAGCAGGAAGATGACAAACCAGCTGTAGTCAATACGGAAAGGGATGCCGAATATCTTGCCTAATTGAAGCCCTCTACCCATTTTTGACCTTGATCGCGCTCTCTATCCATTCACATTACATTAATGGATAGCTGGTGTCAATGAGGCCAGCTTAAGGCACAGTGGTCTCGATAGCGGAAACAGGCCTCTCCACCACAGGGGATTAGGTCGAAAAAGCGGAAACAGGCTTCTCTACCACAGGGGATTAGGACGAAAAGGTCGAAAAACCGATGAGCTTATAGGCCAGTTTGGCGGCGAGGAAGGCGCATGAGACTGAACTTAAACAAAGAGGCGTTTAATGAATTTTTGGAAGTCTTCGTTGTAGTACCTTTTCAAAGCCTTGTATTGCTCTCTAAAACCTGGGCGGTTAGAAGTTTGTTTGATTTCTTGTTCCCAACCTGTCCATAGTTCCTCCGCTATTACACCTTTGTTATGCTGGTAGTGAATATTCTCATACAGATCCAGATACCAGGATACGAGCCATTTTTGCTTGATCTTACAGTCGCCTGTTGGGGATTTATCGTCGAGCAACAAGTCGAGTTCGGGATGCTCTATAAAAAGCTGATCAAGGGCATGGAGGTCGGCTGTAATGCTCTGAATAGGCTTGGCTGCGGCTGGCATTACGCATACTACGTAACTGACGCCATGCAAGAAGGAAAGCTCCTGGTGCCGCTATTGCCGAGCACCCCGGTAAAAAATGCCGTCACCCATAGAGCAATGTCAGAGCAGTCCATGTGCTAGGTACTCGCCTATACAAAATATGTTCTTGGGATGGGAAAGCCGTTAAACCGAGAGGCGTAACTAGTAGTATAAGCGCCTGCCGACATTATATAGACCTGGTCTCCTATTTCTGGCTCTGAAAGCTCTACATCAGCAGAGATTACATCAAAGCTATCACAGGAAGGCCCTGCCAACACCCATTCGCTTGCTGGGCCGTTCTTCACTGTACCTATGGGGTAACGAATGCCACCTATGCTTTCCATCAAGCCATGGAACACACCGGCATCTAAATAGAGCCACCTTTGCCCGTTTCGCACAGCTTTTCCTATTACGGTAGTCACCAATATGCCAGCCTCACCTACAAGGGCTCTTCCGGGCTCGACAAAAATTTCCACGCCTTTAGGGAAGCTATTCTCTATGGCGTCCCTGACCACATGGGCAAGCCGGGAGATGGATGGCACAGATTCTGTATATCGGATGGGAAAGCCGCCACCTATATTCAACATTTGCAGTTCTATACCCCGGTTTTTTGCCAATTCCCAAACTATTCTGCTCTTTTCGATTGCTTTTACCCAAGTTACAGGATCCGTACATTGCGAGCCAACATGGAAGGTGATGCCATATGGTTCAAGATGCATTTCTGACGCCCGTGCCAGCAGGTCCACTGCATCCTCTATGTCAACACCAAATTTCTTGGCCAACGGCCACTGGCTCCCCTCATTGGATACAGAAATGCGTGCGTAGACCTTGCTGTTGGGGGCAAACTCCGATAGTTTTTCAATTTCGCTATAGGAGTCAAAAGCGAAAAGCCTTACGCCAGCAGAATAGGCCCCCTTAATGAAAGTGTTGCTTTTTACCGGGTTGCTGGAAATGATTCTCTGTGGCGGGACCCTGTGGCGAAGCAAGGAACGC
>JABUBL010000664.1_pt1 | contig 10719 bp, 8 predicted proteins | sample 7240371 | NCBI WGS metagenome assembly JABUBL01 (sample SAMN07256343, study PRJNA390944) | subsurface metagenome | isolation source: Methane hydrate marine sediment | place: Pacific Ocean: Eastern North Pacific, ODP site 1244 | collected 2002
CTACGGCCATCTTTGAGGCCCTGCACGTGGCCGGTGGCGTGCTCACGTATGGCATTCCCGAATTCAGATTGCCCAAGGATATTGTCCAGGGTGAGGTGGGTTACGTCGCTTCACTGGGCGTGGAGATAAAGCTCGACTCTATCGTCGGCAAGCTGATGACCATTGACGAGCTGCTCAAGGGCGGCTATGACGCCGTTTTTCTGGGGACGGGCGCCGGTCTGCCCATGTTCCTTGGCTGCCCCGGAGAGAACCTGAACGGCATTTATTCGGCCAACGAATTTCTCACCCGGGTCAATCTGATGAAGGCATACCAGTTTCCCGAGTATGATACGCCGGTCAGGATCGGGCGGAGGGTGGCGGTGATCGGCGGCGGGAACGTGGCCATGGATTCGGCACGCTGTGCCCTCAGACTTGGCGCCGAGAAGGTGTACATCGTCTACCGGCGTTCCGAGGTCGAACTTCCCGCCCGGCGCGAGGAGGTGGAGAATGCCAAAGAGGAGGGCATCATTTTCAAGCTGCTGACCAACCCCTTGCAATTCATTGGTGACGAGCAGAACAACGTCTGCCAGATGGAGTGCCACGAAATGGAGCTTGGTGAGCCCGACGAGAGCGGTCGGCGCCGGCCCATCGTGAAAGAGGGCACCGAGTTCATGATTGACGTTGATGTGGCTATAATTGCGCTGGGCACGACGCCCAATCCCCTCATCGCCCAGACGACGCCTGGCCTGGAGACCGGCAAACGGGGCACGGTGGTGGCGGATGAGGAGACGGGCCGGACAAAGAAAGATAAAGTCTGGGCGGGTGGCGACATCGTTACTGGGTCCGCTACCGTCATCAGCGCCATGGGTGCGGCGAAAAGGGCGGTGGCGGATATAGACAAGTATTTGAAGGGCAAATGAGTCTATAGCTTGGTTAAGGAGTAGAAGAGGGGCTTGACGCCCCTCTTTTTATTACCCCATATGCTGCCCACCGAGCACATTTATTCTGGTTCCGGTGACAAATGCTGAGAGGTCGGAGGCAAAGTAGAGCACGGCATTGGCGATGTCCTCGGGCTTGCACAGTATCTCCGTTTCCACCCCACCCCGCCGGAATGGAATCATCCTGCTCAGGGCTTCAATCTGCGCCGGGCCGAAGGCGGTGCCCTCAGTCAGTACCGGGCCGGGATTGACCACATTGACGTTGATGCCGTACTTGCCCAGCCACCTTGCCGCCAGCATGCTCATGCCCATGAGGCCTGCCTTGGAAGCCACATAGGAAGGTGAGGAGAAATAGCCGCCGGTTACCCCGGCCACCGAGCCTATATTTATAATCTTCCCCGAACGCTGTTCAATCATCGGTTTGATGACCGCCCGCATGCAGTAAAACACGCCACTCAGGTCGATGGCAATCTCCTCCGCCCAGCGCTCGTCGGTTAAATCCAAGAAAGGGTTTACCTTGGAAGGGTCAGCAACGCTGGTCGTCTGGGGTAGAATGCCGGCGTTGTTTACCAGGATGTCTATTTCCCCCCACGTATCAAGCACCTGCTGCGTGGAACGGTTGACCCACGCACTGTCCGAGACATCGGTTTCTACGGGCAGTACCTCTCCTCCATGTGTTCCCATTTCTTTGGCAACACGTTCCAGCAGTTCCGGAGGTGGCGCCCATATCGATACTCTGGCGCCTTCTCTGACCAGGGTCATCGCAATCGCCTTGCCGATACCCCGGCTGCCGCCGGTAACAATGGCTACCTTGTCTTTGACTAACATGCTGCCTCCTTTCGTCATTCTATATTACGCTGAACTACCAGAGTTGATTAATGTTCATTTACCGTAACCTGCCTGATTTTATCAAATTACCAAATTTTAGTATAGAGAACTAACCAAATAATAAAACTCACGTTATATATATTGAAAGATTATAAAGCGGGAGGCTGAAAATGGCGAGAGACAGGTCACTGAGTATGTTGTTAATGGCCTTGTTTGGTATCTCTGGCACCCTCATTCTGGTATTCACCTGGCTGCAGCCCATGCCGGGGATGGAGAGGGTACTGAGCACCGTTCTCGGTGCCATCGGGCTTGGTGTGGCCGTCAGCTGTATTCCGCGGTTGAAGTTCCCAAAAGCAGGGACGGGAGCGGAAGAGGTCCCGGTCGAGGTTAAAGCCCGGGACTGAAGGCCGTTTTGTTTGGTCGCCGGCTTTTTTAATAGGGGGAAGCGATACATCGCTTCCCTTTTTTTTGCCCGGCAATTCTAGTAGAATAAGCTTGTCATGGGCGAGCGTGCGACGCCAATCCGGCAGCAGTATCTCAGGATAAAGCGACGATACCCCAATGCCATCGTCCTCTTCCGCCTCGGCGACTTCTATGAGACTTTTGATGAGGACGCGAAGATTGCCTCGCGCGAGCTGGAAATTGTCCTGACGTCTCGTGAACTGGGCAAGGGAAACAAGGTGCCGCTGGCGGGCATTCCGTACCACGCGCTGGACAACTACCTGGCCCGACTGATAAATCGCGGCTACAAGGTGGCCATCTGCGAGCAGATTACCAAACCGGGCGAGACGAAAGGCATTGTGCAAAGGGAAGTGGTACGTCTGGTCACGCCGGGTACGGTGGTTGAGCCGGGTCTCCTCGACAGCAAGAAGAACAATTACCTGGTCAGCCTGGTGCTGGGGGAGGAAAAGGCGGGGCTTGCCTGCGTTGACATCACCACCAGCGAATTTTCAACCACCGAGCTACCGTTATCACGGTTGACCACGGAACTGGAAAGGCTCCAGCCATCGGAGGTAATCGCTGCCCAGAATGCCGACCTGTCGGCTCTGGAATTGACCATGCCGGTAAGCCGACTTGACGATTACCGGTATGAGGTTGAGGTGGCGCGGCAGGCACTGCTGGACCACTTCGGCGTGAACACACTCGATGGGTTTGGCTGTGCCGGTCTGCCCCTGGCGGTAAGCGCCGCCGGTGCTGCCATCCACTATATTCAGGAGACACAGAAAAGCGGCCTCGGGCAGATAACCGGCCTGTCAACGTACTCTGCGGAAGCATACATGGCGCTGGACACGCAGACGCAGCGTAATCTGGAGATATTTCAGGCCAGCCGTAGCGGTAATGTACCGGGCTCGCTGCTTTCGATTATCGACCTCACCCGGGCGGCAGGAGGGGGTCGGCTGCTCAAACGGTGGCTGGGCCAGCCGTTACTCGACATAAAAATGTTGAACTGGAGGCAGGACGCCGTTGACTGGTTCAGCGACCATACTCTGGCGCGCACCCGGGCGGTGTCGCTGCTGGGGGAAGTATCCGACCTGGAAAGATTGACCAACCGGGTACGGGGCGGCATTGCCATCCCCCGCGAGCTGGTCACCTTGCGTCGCAGCCTTGAGGTGATACCCGAGATAAAAGAGGTACTGGCGGAGGAAAGCGGAAAACAGGTTGGCTGGCTGAAAGACGAGCTTAAACCATGTCAGGACACGGTCGACCTGATTGCCCGGGCGCTGGTTGACGACCCCTCCTCGACCATGGGAGAGGGGGAGGTCATCCGGCAGGGATTTGCCGAGGAACTTGACCGCCTGCGTGAGACGTCGAGAAACGCCAGGCAGTACCTGGCCAATCTCGAGCGTAAAGAGCGGGAACAGACAGGAATAAAGTCGCTGAAAATCGGCTTCAACAACGTATTCGGCTACTACATCGAGGTGTCCAGGTCCAACCTTAGCCAGGTGCCCTCTGACTATATCCGCAAGCAGACGCTGGTCGGTGGGGAGAGGTTCTTCACCGCCGAACTGAAGGAGTACGAGTCGTTAATCCTGAACGCCAAAGACCGCATCATCGACCTTGAGACATCGCTTTTTCAACAGGTATGCCGGCAGGTGGCGGCGGCCAGCGAGCGCATCATGGCCGTAGCCGTTGCCCTCGCCCACCTCGATGTTTTCTCCAGCCTGGCCGAGGTCGCGGTGCGCTACCACTACATCCGCCCCGCATTGAACGACGGGAATGAGATTAACATCAGGCAGGGACGCCACCCGGTGGTGGAGCAGACGCTGGTAGACGCCCACTTTGTGCCCAACGATACATTTCTGTCCAACGATGACGCCCAGCTTATCGTGCTCACCGGCCCGAATATGTCGGGCAAGTCCACCTATCTGCGGCAGGTGGCCCTGATTGTGCTGCTCGCCCAGGTGGGCAGCTTTGTACCCGCCGAGCAGGCCAGTATCGGCATCGCCGACCGCATCTTCACCCGCATCGGCGCCGGGGAGGACATCGCCGCCGGACAATCCACGTTTATGGTGGAGATGGTCGAGACAGCGAATATATTGCACAATGCCACCCCCCGCTCTTTGATTATCCTCGATGAAATCGGACGGGGCACCAGCACCTACGACGGCCTCTCCATCGCTAGGGCGGTGGCCGAGTATATTCATAACAGCCCCCGGCTCGGCGCCAAGACGCTCTTTGCCACCCACTACCACGAGATGGTGGAGCTGGCCGGTTATTTACCCCGGGTGAAGAACTTTAACGTGGCGGTGAGGGAAGAGGGACAGGAGGTCATCTTTTTATATAAGATAGAGCCCGGCGGCGTCGGCCGCAGCTACGGGATACACGTTGCCCGGCTGGCTGGCCTGCCGCGCTCGGTGGTTCACCGCGCCCGCGAGGTCCTGGAAGATTTGGAAGGGGACAGCCGCACGGCCAGGCCATTATCAAAGAAGCGCCGCAGGGAAGCGGCGCAGCAGCTATCATTTTTAACCCCCAAATCCCCCCTCCTTGAGGAGCTGGAAAAGCTGGACCTGGACGCCATGAACCCCCTGGAAGCGCTGAACAAGCTGTATGAGATGAAGAAGAGGGTGGGGGAGTAGTAAAAACTCCCCCTCTCCTTTCAAGGAGAGGGGGACACAGGGGGTGAGGTCAGAGAGTCCAGGGTTATCTATGCGTGGGAAAGCTTCATTTAGTGCTTCTAAGTCCTCTAGTTACAAAAATCCAACATATAGTTACTGATTAGACATATTATATCAAATTTACCTCTACCCCCACTTACAAATCCTCCAAAACGCGCCATAATAACGGGATAGGTTCTAAACAAAGGAGAAGACGGTAATGACAGGAGGAAAAACGGTGGCCAGGAGTCCGCAGGGCCAGCCTCGAAAAAGTTTTTGGGACCGAAGTTGGGGGAATGACTCCCCGAGCTGGACTCGAACCAACAACTTGCCGGTTGTGCGACCTACTTGGTGTTCACTTGAGACTTCAACGCGACATATAAAACCGGCGGTTTTTTGGACTTGTCTAGCTTGAGCGCAAATGTCTCCGGATAATCCTTGATAAGCGATTGTAGCTTGGGGTGATTGTATGTCCGGGAATCAAACGCCGAATCCAATTGCCGAAGAGCGCTACCCATTGATGCCAAATGAACCCACACCTCCTCCTTCGCAGCCAACTCAAATCCTTGAATTAGAAGAGGTAGAGGGTCAGGTGTATCAACCCTCTCTTCTTTTTTCGGCTTTTCCCCTGTTTTCTTTCTCGGCTCCCTGGTTACGGCCAGATTCTCGCTATATATAAATTGGTTGCAGGCGTTCCTAAAGGCTTCCGGAGTCTTCTTTTCTCCCACTCCAATGACGATAAGCCCTTCCTCCCTGATTCTTGTCGCCAGCCGTGTGTAATCGCTGTCACTGGAGACTATACAAAAGCCGTCAACATCGTTACTGTGGAGTATATCCATTGCATCGATTATCATCGCGCTATCCGTTGCGTTCTTGCCTACTGTATTTCTGAACTGTTGCATGGGCTGAATGGCGTGTTTGTGAAGTGAATCCTTCCAGCTTTTCATCTCTGTTGTGGTCCAGTCTCCGTATATCCGCTTAATCGTTATCAGGCCGGCCTTACTGACTTCAGCCAGGATTTGGGGAAGAAGAGACGCCTGAGCATTGTCGCCATCAATCAGGACTGCGAACTTCTCTTTTTCAGATTGCTCACTCACATTGCACCTCTCTGCTTATCATTTGATGCCTAACAATTAATTATACAACATAAGTTCCTGTATAACACTTCAAGTTAGACAATAACCTTAGCATGTGCCGCTTACAAACCCGCAACAACGCGCCATAATAACGGCACAAGCCAGGTGGTGATGATGATGAAAGTGATGAGTAGCGTGGCGGGTGGCAGCACAAAGAGCAGTAGCAGCAGCGCAAAGCCAGTAGGGGCTTCATAGTTTGGAGGATAGCAGGTAAGCTAGTAGTGTTACTGAGCCAGCAGGTAAATAGGCTTTGCCAGGCACGTTAAAATGCAACACAATTGCAATTACAGAGTAAGCTAGTATAAAAGGCTTAGTTGGTTTTGTTAATACAGGGCGACCTATCGTCAGTGCATATGATAATCGTTTCTTTGGTGTTTCTATGCACGACTGGGCCGAGTTTTTGGCTCCGAGATGGATATTGACAACCAAGTGTCACGAAATATATTATTGGTGACAAGAGTGAGAAGGGATCAAGGTACCTCATCGCAAGTTGAAATTGGAAATCCCAATTGTGCATCCATTGGTCCATCTACTACAATGTGGGGCGGCAATCAAGGCAGGCTTGTATGGAGTTAACAGAAAAGGCAATCGTACTAAATAAAAAAGACAATGTAGCCACGGCTCTGGCTGACCTGGAGGCGGGAAGCAGCGTTGAGCTCGATGCTGGCGATAAACTGCTGACCGTGAAATTGACGTCAAAGATACCCTTTGGCCACAAGTTCAGCCTGACACACATTGAAACCGGTACCCCGGTCATCAAGTATGGTGAGGCCATTGGCAATGCCAGCGCGACAATCAACGCGGGCGACTATGTACACGTTCACAACGTGGTGAGCACCCGGGGCAGTGCCGGGGCTGAGGGAGGTGCAAAATAGGCTTTCTAGGCTATCCACGCCCGGACGGTTCCGTGGGCGTGCGTAACTATGTCGGCGTCATCTCGACCGTGGGCTGTGCCAACGACGTGGCTCACTGGATTGCCCGGCAGATTAAAGGAACAGCGCCTTTCCTGCATCAGGCAGGCTGCGGTCAGTTGCAGCCTGACCTTGAAATCGCCACCCGTACGCTTATCTCCATCGGCCAGAATCCGAACTTGGCCGGTGTCCTGCTGGTAAGCCTGGGCTGCGAGGGGGTCGATGCTGACCGGATAGAGCGAGAGATTGCCGCCACTGGCAGACCGGTGAAAAAGGTGGTCGTTCAGAAAGCCGGGGCAACGGTTGCCTTGAATGAGGGCCTGCTCATCGCTCAGGCGCTCGTCAGTGAGGCTTCTCAGATAAAACAGCAGGAATTTGATGATTCCCACCTCGTTATCGGGGTCAAGTGCGGCGGCTCGGATACCACCTCAGGACTGGCCTCAAACCCGGCGGTTGGCGCCACCTGCGATATTGCACTGGATAACGGGGGCACGTGCATCTTCGGCGAGACCACGGAGTTTCTGGGGGCTGAGCACATCCTGGCCCGGCGTGCCGTCAGCAAAAGCGTTGCCGATAAAATATTTAATATCGTTGCTAACATGGAGAAACGGGCGAGGGCGAGCGGGGGTGATATGCGCGGAGGTAACCCGAGTGCCGGTAATATCGCCGGTGGACTGACCACTATTGAAGAGAAATCGCTCGGGGCAATAGTTAAAAGCGGTACCAGGCCAATTCAAGATGTCTATAACTATGGCGAGCGTGTCCAGGGGAAGGGCCTGTTCATCGTCGACTCTCCAGGACGTGAACCGGAGTTTCTCACCGCTCTGGCGGCGGCGGGTACTCAGGTCATCCTCTTCTCAACAGGTTTGGGTGTGCCGCAGGGCTTTCCCTTTGTTCCCGTAATCAAGGTAACGGGAAACCCGGTTACCTTTCAGCGTCTTCCCGATCATATTGATATGCTCGTCGAAATGACGGCGGTGAAAGGCTCTGGCCTGAAAGCGACTGGCCAGGGAATATATCAGGAAGTATTGGCGGTGGCCTCAGGCAAGCAGACCAAGGCGGAAATCCTGGGCTATGGCAACTTTTCCGGCCTCTATACACTTGGCCCGATAGTCTAAGCAGTACCTGGCCTGCCCCCATACACTATACCACTTTCTAAGTTAGCCCCATCGGCATATGAAACATTCTGACTAACTGTGCCACTGGAGCACGGACTTACCAGGCATTTTGCCAAATACGCCTGACATCATCCAAAGTGAGTGGCTTCGGGTTATTGACTAGGATCCTGTTAATATCCATAGTCGCTACCGCCATTTCCTCTAATGCTTCCTTGGGTACCCCGAGGTCCCGCAGGTGTGTGGGAATACCGATATCAGCAGCAAGCGCTTCAGCCGCGCTTACTCCTCTTTCGGCTGCCTCCTGGAGAGACAGCCCCTTCGTTTCTACTCCCAGCATATTTGCGATGACAGCAAATTTAGGGAGGTTGGCGGACAGGTTACACTCCATTACATATGGTAACAAAAGCCCATTGGCCACTCCATGAGGCACATGAAAGCGCGAACCAAGGGGATAAGCAAGAGCATGAACAGCGGTGACACTGGAGTTTCCGAAGGCAATCCCGGCAATAAGTGCCCCCTCAGACATATACTTGCGTGCTTCCTTATCTGAGCCATTTTTGACCACAGTTCTTAGGTTACCGACAATAAGTCGCATCGCCTCGAGAGCTAAAGCATCACTGAAGTCGTTGGCCTTAATGCTGGTATAGCATTCAACAACATGCACCAGAGCATCCATTCCGCAAGCTGCAGTCACCTTTGGTGGACATCCATAGGTTAGTGATGGGTCAACAAGAGCCAATCGTGCCAGCAGGTAGGGACTTACGATTGCTGATTTAACCTTTTTCTCCGGGTCGCCAAAAACGGCAATCATAGTCGTTTCACTCCCTGTTCCGGCGGTTGTTGGCAAGGCAAAAACCGGGATGCCGGGTTTGGGCACTCTATTAACACCCAGGTAATCCTGGCCGTTGCCGCCATGGGCTAAAAGGACGGAGAGCCCCTTGGCTGTGTCTATACTTGAGCCACCACCGACGCCCACCAAGAGATCATAATTATACTTACGAAGATCTTCAGCTATGGCATTTAACCTGGGCAAAGTTGGTTCTGGTTCTGCTTCAGAAAAAACATCCACGGAAAGATTAATACGAGATAACTGTTCCTTAACCGGGTATACCAGTCCCGCTTCATAAACCCCGGGGTCGGTAATAATAAGAGCGTGCTCAGCGGCCAGTTCTTTAGCCTCATCACCAATAGTATCCAGGCAACCAACACCAAAGCGAATTTTGCGTGGAAGCATAACGTGGTAAATATCCATAGCCGTAACTGCCTCCTTCTTTATGAAACTACCGCCACTATCGTCTGCCTGGCATTTGCTGCCATGCCACCATAAAGGATACCACTTCTTAAGTTAGAGTTACTATCATTTGGAGGCGCCTACCATTTCACCCAGAAAAAGATATGTCGGCCGCCAGATTACGTTCCAGCACTGCCGACACCCTTAATCATCAGCGATTTTATTTGTCGCTTCCAATTCAAATTCGCATAGGTAAGTGTATTATAATGCAGTTCAAATATTTGTCAATGCGCAAATAACCCCCCCCCCGAGACCTTTTACTCAATCTTGGTTGGTGGGCAAAAGAGGGGGTGGTGGCGGTGAGTAGATACCTTTCTCATTACTTTAATAGTTCGTATATGATTATCTGCTTTGTGGTGCTATACTGCCAGTTGAAGAACATCCTGGCGTGGGGTAGTGATAAATGCGAGTTCTCTTTAGATTATTCCTGCGTAAATTCAAACGATTACGTTATAGTTTATCGCTTGGCGTTACGATACTTCCCATAATATACAAAATACTTAAATACATATTTATAGGTATTGCAGATGAGGCTTTATTTGATAAAATACTACAATTTATCACAGGCGAAACAGGGAGCACTATGTTAACGGAAAATATGGTGCTAATAGGTATCCCTTTAGTAGGTATATTTGGAATATTGCTATGGATGTATTTTGATGCTAGGAAAGAATATAGAAGTGCCAATCTGATTAATACATTGAACGAAATGCACTCTATGATGACAGAGGCAGCCAAAGAGAGAATTAGGCATAAGGTGAAGATGCAGGATGTAGAGGATGCTGCGCCAATGTTGATGAACAGGCTTGGGATAGTGGAATTGCAGAAATATGAAAGGTTCAGGGCAAATATAAAAAGAAGAATTAAACGATTAATCCCTAGAAAACCCCCAAGGAATAAAATTTGGTATTTTAGAGTTCTAGCCAAAGCTGATGAAATACATAAGGAACTTGTTGGATTAAAGGAATGGGAAGTAAGCGATGGATTAATAGCATGTAAATGGTTTGATGAGCACCATTGGGGAGTGGGAGAACTTCGTGATAAAAACAAAAAATGGTGGGCACGATATAACTCAATTCGTCCATATCTAGTTGACCCTAAGCTTAAGGAGTTGATTGAGGAGCATTTCAACTATTCGTATATCGCTTGCAGCAATATGTTAATAACTGCCTATTCAGCGAAGTGGTCTAAGACTAAGTTTTCAAAGTTGTTATGTTCCGTACTTATTACATCAATAGACCGAATGGAAATAGAATCAGGCTTAAACAATATTATTGTAGATATATCGAAACGACTAAAAGTTGTGGAGAAGAAGAAAAATGAACAAGTTAGTGTGTAAATACTGCCAATCAGAAAACGTAATCAAATACGGATTATATAAAGACGTACAGAGATACTTCTGCAAAGACTGTAAGCGTAAGTT
>JABUBL010000665.1_pt1 | contig 10718 bp, 10 predicted proteins | sample 7240371 | NCBI WGS metagenome assembly JABUBL01 (sample SAMN07256343, study PRJNA390944) | subsurface metagenome | isolation source: Methane hydrate marine sediment | place: Pacific Ocean: Eastern North Pacific, ODP site 1244 | collected 2002
CTATGGAGCATTACCGTTATCAAGGGCTGAGCTTGCTGCGTGAGGCCGACACGCAGCAAGCTCAGCCCTTGATAACGGTAATGCTCCATAGAGGCGTCAATGCCATCAACCCCAGCGTCACTCTGATGGACACCGTCAAGTACTGGGCTCCACTGCTTTTCGCCCTCTCACTCATCCCGATTTTCCTGATCGGCAAGGAGCTGGGGGGCGATGTTGGGGGCTATGCGGCAGCGTTCTTCGGGGCCGTTTTAACATCATCAATTTACTGGATGAAAGTTGGAGCGTATGACCGAGAGCCCATCCAGTTGATCTTGGGGGCATGGACCATTTATCTCACCATAAAGCTGTTCAAGGCCCCCCGGAGCGAGATACCCAAGTTTGCACTTTTGGCCGGGTTGGTGTACGGGCTTTTCGGGCTGGCATGGAGTGGGGCGCTCTTCATCGCCCCCATCGTGGTCGGTGGATTATTGTTCGTTCTGCTAACTGGATTTCTGGGTAGGTTGATTCGTAAAACCAATGATTTATCCGGCGCCCTGTTTTCAGCCATCCGTGGACATTTGAGTTTGATAGCTGGCGTGCTGGGCATGTTAGCAGTAATGACGCTCGCGCTCTGGGTAATTGGTGGGCAGAACCCAATGTTGTGGGTAAGTTTCGCCCAATCCCTTCTGGGATATGTTGGGATCGGAGGCGGCGGAGGGATTTCATTTTCTAGGTACGCAGGAGAGATGGCTGCGCCGAACTCGTGGAGCGATACAATCAATAAATTTTATGGCATGAACATCTTGACTACATTTATTCTCATTTTAATCGCTTTAGCATTAATCAAGTTCTGTTGGTCGAGAAAGCGCTGGGAACTGCTAACCTTTCCATGGCTCATCGTTATCGCGGCAATGGTCTGGCCAGGACAGGGACAGGCGCGTTTCGAACGGATGTGGTGGCCCTTTGTACCGGTCTTGGCGGGCGTGGGTGTGGCAGTGCTTGCTTCGCTGGTTCGGCGAGTATCATTCGAGCAGTTCGGAGAATGGCTGAAACATTTTCGGACGCCAATCGTGGTTGCGCTTAGCGCCAGCATCGTTGTCACACCATTCGTTTTTAATGCGTATGCTGTCGCTGAGCAAACAACGCCCCCAACCGAGTGGCATGGTGTCAGGGGTTTGGATGAAGGGTTCATGGAGGCTTTCGATTGGCTTCGAGAAAATACGTCGGATAATTCGGTCGTTTCCATCCAATGGTCGTTTGGACACCTACTAACGGGCGCCTCTGAACGAGCGTCGGTGACTGATGGCGCCGAGGTTATGGGTGAAGAAGGCAAGTGGGAGAACGATCCATCGTTTGTTCCCCGTCCACCCGATTATATCTACTATGTGCGCGACACTAGTGGCATTATCTATGGTGTGAACGTGCCTGCCATATCATATCAGGTTAACGGCAGGCGAGTCGATGTCCAACGCTTCCCAACGATGGATGAAAATGAGTTTCGTTGGATTATCCGCACCTATCGCGAGAATTACGATATTAGAATTGATTACGTAGTCTTTAGCTTCGACGAATATTATTATGCGCAGCAAAGTTATCAGGAACGCTATCAATATGAGGTTGCGAGCACGCTTTGGGGAGCTGAGAACAAGGCATTCGCCAGTACGTGGTGGAGTGAGAACAACAACATCATATTCGATTTTGGTGAAAATCGAGAAAATGTCGTGTTTGACATGAACGCTTGGAACGCTTACTTAAAAGTCGATGAAAATATTAGATATTTTGATGGGTATACGGTCTTTGTTGTCGATGCGCAAGGTGATCTCATAGAATCACTTGGCTTTCAACCGTATCTACATCCAGACATTCAAGAAACTTTAGCTGTTCACGTTAACGAGACTGGAAATGTAATGAGCGCGCGTCTGATTTCCTCAGCCACGGAATTGATTGGCTCGATCGAGGTCTCCGCCCCAGTGGGTGTGAGGGTATTCCAAGGGGATTTGGAAAACATTGATTATCTAAAAGTCGTTTTCACGAGTTCTAATAATCTGGTAAAAATTTCAGAAATCATTCACGAAAACATTTGGTGATACCCACGCAAAAACCGAAAGGAACGCGCGATTTGCTGGGTAAAGAACTGGCGAGCATTCGTCACGTCACCCACGTGATGAACGACGCGTTCAAGCGCTACGGCTACGAGGAAATCGAAACTCCTACCTTTGAGTACCTTGAGCTGTTTGAGAAGAAAAGCGGCGAAGTGGTGGTTAAACAACTTTACTCTTTCAAGGACAAATCGGGTCGTGCACTTGCCCTTCGCCCGGAGTTAACCGTGCCCGCCATCAGACTTTATCTTACCCACCTCAAATCAGCGCCCAAACCTGTGAAACTATGTTATTTCGGTGGCTGCTTCCGGTACGAGGAGCCTCAGGCGCAGCGATGGAGGCAATTCTTTCAATCCGGAGTAGAGATCATCGGCTCGCCCCGACCTGAAGCGGATGCCGAGGTAGTCGCACTTGCTGATGACATAATGCAAGAGCTTGGATTGTCGGGCTATGAACTCCGCATCGGTCACATTCGCTTGCTCCGCGAGGTGCTTGCCCACGCGGGGGTGAAGGTTGATGCTCAAGACCCCATCATGAGAGCAATTGATCGCCACGACGAAACAAGGCTTCAGGGAGCGCTCAGCCGCATGCACATAAAAGCTAAGGACGAAGAGCTGCTTCGATCCTTGATTGCATTACGCGGCAGCACGAAAGTGTTGAAACAGGCGGAGAAACTTGTCGCGAGTTTACCCAAAGCTAAAATAGCGCTGAAGAACCTACATGAAATCCTTGAGCATGTTCGCTCGTTTGGAGTCGGGAAATTTACGATAGACTTCGGAATCGCCCGTGGGCTGGAATATTACACAGACCTCGTGTTCGAGCTCTATGTCGATGGGGTTCAAGTTGCAGGGGGTGGCCGTTATGATGAACTCGTTGAGCTCTTGGGGGGCGATTCCTGCCCAGCCGTCGGTGTCGGCTTCGGCGTAGATCGCATTGCTCGGACCCTTTTAAAGCAGGGGATGATAGTTCCGCGCGAGCGATTGGATTGCATGGTCCTCCCCGCGAGCGAAGGGATGCTCAGTGAATGCCTGAAGATAGTGGGGGAGCTGCGCAGAGCTGGCCTGCTTGTCGATGTCGATCTAATGAGGCGACGATTGTCCAAGGCCATAGCGTATGCTAACGCTTGTGGCGCTAAACATTCAATCATAGTCGGTGCTAAAGACCTAGCAGCTGGAAAGGTCACGCTTCGGAACATGCACACTGGCAATCAAGTGCAAGTATCGCGGCAGGAACTAGTTGCTAAGTTAAAATCAACAAATAAGTAAGTGGAATAAATTTATCCTAGAAAAACAGTTAGCGTAGCGATCAAGCCCGCGTTTTCTCAACAACTTTTTTGATTTATTTTTTGGCATGTTCCAAATTCGCTCCGCAAGAACTGCAAAACTTATTCCCTACTTCTACTTCCGCTCCGCACTCAGGACAATGTCTGGTTTCACGTTTTTCGTGACGATATTCAAATCTTATTATTTTCTTGCCCTTCCCTTGTACCTTTTCAGCGATTTTTCTGATAGATAGGCCGATACCATATAGCCAAATCAAGCCACCAACAAATCCTCCAATTATCGTCCAAGTGCTAAAGCCAAATAGATAAATACTCAGCAATAAACCGCCAATACTCGAAAACAGAACGGCGAGTACCACTATTGCAGTCAAGCCTATCCCGCCAAAAATGACAAGGATTACTATCGCGATAATTAGAAACATTTGGGGATTTTCCGCCAGGCTGCTAAGAAATGGGATCTTATCCAGTGCATCCCACAGGGCCAAGTTCACTAGACAGCCTACCCCTAAACCGATGAAAACACCGACTTTTCTAAACATCAAACATAGAGGACCCAAGATAAGGAGTAAACCGGCAAAGGGGACAAGCGTGTTATAAAGTTGGCTTAAGATATCTGGGATCCCCATGTAATCATTCGCTTTTTTTTGCTCGCGCCCTAATTTTTTCGTATATCTTCTCCGAAATCAGCCCTACGTTCACGGCATCTCGCCAGCATTGAAAGCAGCGGGCCCGAGTTGTCAACCCGTTAACTAAGTAGACCCATGTCACCCGCCCGCAAACGACGCACTGGCCCCACTCCGTGCTAATCATTGGCATCGTCTATCCCCCCAACCACTCGCGCAGTATGCATGCATGTAACCGCCACGAATTAGTCCTAAATTAATATTTCACTCAAACTGTATTAATAAGCGCCGCAAGATTAATCTTCTAAGCGATTAATTTTTCTGGGTTTTTCTTTATTTCTCCCCGTATATCACCTATCGTCGGCGCATTACGGATTTTTCACCGAGTCAGTATCTACCACCATTTTTTGACGAGGGGCATGGCGATAACTTCGCGTATTTCTAATCGTCTCCCGATATCTTTTCCCAATACATCGTCGGGAAGTGCAGCCTTCACAATTAATGCTGTATCGGCTCCTTTGCCAGTCCCCCCAACTCCAATCACATCCTCGCCAGACTTCACAGCTCCCTCGGATGCAGCCATGACCACAACTTCTACGGCGACCTTGAAACCCTGCCCCAACGTGTAATAGGTGTTTTTCATGTGCTCCAAATTTTTTGCTCGAAAGGCTGGAATGCAATTTTCGTAGATGATAGTGCCCATTTTTTCGAGAGCGGCTCGGACGTCCTTCGCCACGGGTTCCATTGAAATAACGACGAGTTTGGCCTTGCCATCGATCTTCTTGCCAAGTTCCAATGCCGTCTCACCCGAATCGCTGGCGACCACTACAGTTTTTATTCCTGTTTCCTCTAGCCTTTTTGACAGAGCCTCCACGACATCTTTGGTATTATCTGGCCCGGGTTTCTCGAAGTAATAATCACTCCTAACAATTCTTCCCAACTACATCACCCTACAAAATAACTGCTTTGAATAATAAATACCCGAGTTATCCCCCATTATTGGACGACATCCAAAACCTTTGCCATGGTCGGGCCGGATACTGGGGCCGCGAACTCGTGAGATTACGGAGGAGATAAGCGAAGCTCGGGGAACTCGCCAACAGATTAAAATTCGTATCCTAACTTTTCGAAGATCCGCTTCATTTCTAGCGAGTCCTGTTCTAAAATCGGCGACTCGGAAATTAAAGTGATGTTGACTTTTCGCTTGAGAATCTCGCGCGCGAGTGGCTCGAAGGGTGGCTTGTTTACCTTGAATTCGAGGTGACGTCGTTCGTTGCCTTCCCACGGCGCTTTGGCAGGCGTCCATTCCATACCCGTGAAGTGCGCGTGCAAGTGCTTCAACTTTAGCGGCTTCAGTTTTTCGAATATCCAATCGTAATTTATTCTGCCGGCTTGGCGCGCGTAAATGTGCGCAAAGTCGACTACGGGTGTGCAACCCTTCACCTTCTTACAAAGCTTGACGGTTTCATCAAGCCTGCCGAACTGACTGACCTTGCCTGTGGTCTCCAATCCTAGCCGAACCCCTTTTATTTCATTCACGCGCATTCGATCGAGCATATTCCGGCAGGCGTCCTCCACAGCCTTGAATGCTGTGTCATGCGCTAAAAGACCGTAGAAGCCTGGGTGGAACACTGCGACATCAGCCCCCATGTGGAAGGCTCGCTCCGTCGAATCGAGGATGCGCCTCTTTGAAGCCTCGAGCTTCGCGGATTCCTGTGAGCAGAGGTTGACGAAATAGGGGCAGTGCACCGATAAATGCACACCAAGCTCCTTTGCGACCCTTCCCGCTTCCTCCGCCATCTCGTTGCTCATCCCAATGTGCCTAACGAATTCTACTTCGAATGCGGTAAGTTTGAGTTCGGCAACGCATTTTATGCCCCCTATCGTCGTCCGCTCCCTGCTCACGGTCGGGATGCCTGCGGGACCAAGATATATCATGCACTCCCCAAAAACACTTATGACGGTGGACAAAAATCCTTTGTGCTGGAGGCGTGCCCATGCTGAGTCGAATTCGAGATCAGATAAATCATCTAATGGAGCCCACAGCTAAAGCCTTTGCACGGACAGGCTTCACTCCGAACCTCTTTACTTTGATCGGGTTAGCGGTGGGTGTTGTTGCGGCTTTCCTTTTTGCTTACGGACTGCAACTTTGGGCCGGGGTTGTCCTTCTCATTTGTGGGTTTTTTGATCTCATCGATGGGGCGGTTGCTAGGGTGATTGGTAGAGCAACAGCGTTTGGGGGAGTGCTAGACTCAGTAGTTGATCGGTATGTAGATTTCTTGATTTTTGTGGGCATCATTTACGCGTTCATCAGCGGCCAGCTTGCTGAGGTGGGTTTTCTGCCTGGTTGGGCGTGGGGGATTCTAGCAGTCTTTGGAAGCTTGATGGTCAGCTACACTCGCGCTAGGGCAGAGGCAGCTGGCTCGGGCAAGCTCGATATAGGGATAGCCGAGCGGGGTGAGCGAATCCTCATCCTAGCCATCGGGGCATTAATTGGATATACGCAATACGCAGTGGTTCTAATAGTGATTCTGACTCACCTTACCTTTGCTCAGAGGTTGTTTGCTGCAAAACTTCGATTATCTTAGTACCTTCAGGAAAATTTCGCGGAAAGTTCCTTCAAGTATTTTTTGCCTTCTTCGAGCAACTTCTCGCCTTTCTTTGTTATTCTGTAGTATTTGCGTGCGGGCTTTCCTCGCTGTTCGCGCCACTCCTTCGCCACATAGCCCTTGCGCTGGAGGCGGTAGAGCACGACGTACGAGGTAACGGTAGGTGGTTTCCACCCGAATCGCTTTTTTGTCTCCTGTCGCAGCTCGTACCCATACATCGGGCGCTCTTTCAGCAACTTCAGGAAGTAGGGCCAGACCATTTCAGCGGTCGTCTTCTTCTTCATTCTCGCTATAGCCACAGGAAAACCCACTTTGTTTCAGCCGGAAAGCTTAAATAGTAAATTCCCTGATATATTTCCTAGGTTGAAATATGGTTGTAACAACAATACGCTGCCAAAGTTGTGGATACGAGTGGAAACCTAGAGGGGAAAGCAAGAGATGCCCCTCTTGTCTTCGCGTGTTGGGAGAAACTAAGACCCGCAAGTGGGAGCGGGCGGAAGCAAAATTGGCGAAACTGCTTGCTTTTCGCGGTTGGAGCGTGAAACCGGTCGGCAAAAAGAAGGCGATTGATATACAAGCTGGAAGGGACGGGAAGAAACTCTTCATAGACGTTAAATCAGGTCACAATTATCTAATCAGGAGTTCGCAGCTGAAAAACTTGCTTGAGTACTGGGGCAAGAAAAACGATGTAGGTTTCGCATGCGAGATGGACGGAAAATTTTATCTTCTCACGTTGAAAGAAATTCTCTAAATCTTCGGGTGACCAAACTACGGAGTGATTATGATGTCTAAAATAAAAGTTGCAATCGTGGGTGTGGGCAACTGCGCGTCGTCATTGGTGCAAGGTGTTCAGTACTACAAGGATGCGCGCGAGGATCAGTTCGTCCCAGGTCTGATGCATGTGAACTTCGGTGGCTATCACATTCGGGACATCGAGTTCGTTGCTGCTTTTGATGTCGATGCAAACAAGGTGGGGAAAGACTTGGCGGAGGCCATCTTTGCACCCCCAAACTGCACAATCAAGTTCAGCGGCGTCCCGAAGCTGGGGGTTGAGGTCACAAAAGGGCCGGTGCTAGATGGCATCGGCAGATATCTAAGGCCTGTGGTTCCAGTAGACCCGACTCAAAAACCCGCCGAAGTCGCAAAAGTACTGGAGGACGCGGGGGCCGATATTCTAATCAGTTACCTGCCAGTGGGGAGCTACGAGGCTTCGCGTTATTATGCCCAACAAGCGATTGAAACAGGGGTCGGATACATAAATTGCATTCCCGAGTTTCTAGTATCGAGTAAAGAGTGGGGCAAACGATTTGAAGACGCTAAGTTGCCTTGCGCAGGCGACGACATCAAGTCTCAAGTTGGAGCGACAATCCTGCACCGTATGCTCGCGAGGCTGCTAATCGACCGCGGGGTTAAGCTGGAAGAGAGTTACCAGCTGAACATCGGAGGAAATTGCGATTTTTTGAACATGCTTGAGGAGGAGCGCCTGAGTTCGAAGCGCGTGAGCAAGACAGAGGCAGTTTCGAGTCAAGTGCCCTACGAAGTGCCACTTAGGATCGGCCCCAGCGATTATGTTTCATTCCTCAAGGACAACAAAGTGTGCTACATTCACATGCGGGGACGAAAGTTCGGGGATGTGCCGCTCGCCATAGACGTGAAGCTCTCTGTCGAGGATTCCCCGAACAGCGCCGGTGTGGTTATTGACGCAATCCGTGCGGTGAAGCTTGCGCTTGATCGTGGCATAGGCGGGCCACTTATCGGTGTTTCAGCTTACTTTTTTAAACACCCGCCAGTGCAAATGGTAGATACTAAAGCGAAAGAAGCGGTCGAAGACTTTATCACAGGCAAAAGGGAGAGATGATGAGAAATCTTGAATTTGATGTCGTGGTGGTTGGGCACGTTGCAATCGATGTCAACGTGTTGCCATGGGGAGTCATCGAAAACGCACTCGGTGGTGCCCCGACTTATGCTGGGCTAGCGTTCGTTGCACTGAAAAAAAGTGTTGGGGTTGTTTCAAAGGTTGGAGTCGACTTTTTGGAAAAGTTTCCACCGATATATCGCAGGTTTGGTCTCGATACCGAAGGCATTTTAGTTGGTGGAGAACACACGACCACATTTGAAAACACTTACGACGAAGCAGGCAATCGTACACAAGTTTGCAAACATGTCGCACCGAGGATCTTACCCGATGATATTCCCACAGCATATGAGAATGTTCACAGTTTTTACGTTTCACCGATAGCTGGCGAGATAACGCCCGAATTGCTCAAGGCGCTCAAACACGAAACGAATTTAGTCATGCTCGACCCCCAAGGGATTTTCAGACGGATAAGCGAAGAGGGAAAGGTGGAGATTGAACCTCGAGATGACCTGGCAGACTTTTTGAAACACGTCGATGTGATAAAAATAGGAAAAGAGGAAGCCAAAGCGTTGCGAGGCGAGGTCAAAGAAGTTTTGCAAGAGCTGCGCAAAATGGGGCCGAAAATCGCCATCCTGACAAAAGCTGAAAAGGGTTATGCTGTGCTTTCGGATGAAGGGTTCGAAGAGGTTGACGCCATAAAAGTCGATGCAAAAGACTTAACAGGTGCGGGTGATGTTTTTGGGGCTGCTTTTTTGGCGAAGTATTTGCAGACGCGCGAAGTCTCCGCATCGGCAAAATTTGCGAACGCGGCGGCTGGTCTAAAAATAAGATACAAGGGTCCTACGGGTTTCTCCCCCGAGAAAGAGGTTCTAGAAGCTTTTAGTAAGTCCGGGCAATCAGCACATTAGCTTTCGCCCGTTTTGAGCAAATTGGGCAAACTCCAGTCGGGGCCTTACCATCGAATTCCTCTCCAAGCAAGTTCCCACCCGTTTGTTTCTCGAATGCCTTCCCACATGCTTCTCCCCCGCACCAAGGCACGCGAGCTATCCCTCCGCGTTTTTCCATCATCCGCTTTACCGTTTCCATGTCAGAAGCACTCTTCACAGACTCGTGAAAGAGCCTCCACGCTCGCTTGCACATATCACGGGTAATCTCCTCGAGCAGTTGCTTGACTTTAGTCTTGAGCACCTCCCTACCGATCGCCTGCTTTTCACCCGTGTCGCGCCTGACCGCAGTCACCTGCTTCTTCTTCACATCTTCGGGCCCTATCTCGAGCCTCAGTGGCACCCCGCGGCGTTCCCAATAGTAAAATTTGTTACCGGGACGGAGGTCGCGCTCATCGATGTGAACCCTCACACCGGCCGCCGAGAGTTCATTTTTGATTTCGGTTGCAATCTGTTCAATTGGCGCTTCCTTAGCCTTGTAGAGGATTGGCACGATCGCGACCTGAATTGGTGCAATATGGGGGGGCAGGCACAGGCCAATGTCATCGCCGTGCGCCATTACCACCGCAGCTATCACCCGCTCGGAAATGCCATAGCACGTTTGATAGACGTGATGGTGCTTCCCGCTGGGGGCTTCGTATTTAAGATCATATACCTTCGCAAAGTTCTGCCCGAGGTTGTGGACCGTGCCCACCTGCAGCGTCCGCCCATCTGGGGCTAACGTGTCGAATGCAAGTGAATACTCGGCACCAGCGAAGGTGTCCCACGGGGGGCGCTTGGTCACGACGTAAGGCACGCCAAGTTCATCGAAGAAGCGCTTGTAAATTTGCACCGCTTCCTGCACTTGCGCTTCTGCTTCCTCGGTTTTGGCGTGGGCGGTGTGGGCCTCCTTGAAAGTCGTCACCTCCCGCAAGCGGATCATCGGTTTGGTCATTTTCGTCTCATAGCGGAAAATGTTGACAATCTGGTAGATTTTGATTGGGAGGTCTGCATGGGAACGGATCCAGAGCGCGAACATGGGATAAATGGAGGTTTCGCTCGTCGGACGAAGCGCGAGCTTGACATCGAGCTTGTCTCGCCCGCCGTGCGTCACCCAATAGACCTCGTTTTCAAATCCTCGGATGTGTTCAGCCTCTTTTTTGAAGAGATTCTCTGGGATTAAAAGTGGGAAGAGCACTTCTCGGTGCCCAGTTTGCTCCAGCAACCTGCGAATTATAGCGAGCACGTGGTTGCGCAGCTGCAGCCCGTGGGGAAGCCAGACGTAGAGTCCTTTGACCGGATAGCGGGTCTCCATGATATCGGCGCTGCGCAGAATGCCGCTGAA
>JABUBL010000666.1_pt1 | contig 10703 bp, 11 predicted proteins | sample 7240371 | NCBI WGS metagenome assembly JABUBL01 (sample SAMN07256343, study PRJNA390944) | subsurface metagenome | isolation source: Methane hydrate marine sediment | place: Pacific Ocean: Eastern North Pacific, ODP site 1244 | collected 2002
ATACACTACCGCTGACGGGCTCGTCATTCCGGAACCAAACATGAAAATAATTGTAGCCCACCCGGGGGTTCTCTTTTTCCGGGTAAGAGTAATGGGGAAGCCAGCCCACGCCGGAGTTGCCCATACTGGCGTAAACGCCATCGGCAAAATGAATAAAGTTTATCAGGCACTGGTAGAGTTGGATGAGAAACGAGCTCGGGAAAAGCATTATCCGCTTTTTGAGATAGATTCCGAACGGTCGTGCCATCTCAATATTGGTACCTACCGGGCCGGCGACTGGATTTCCACAGTAGCTGGTTGGGCCGAGATCGAGTGCCGGATGTCACACCTTCCGGGCGAAGACGTTGACGAAGTCAAGAATCAGGTTCAGCAGGCGATAGACGACGTTGCCCGGCGCGACGAATGGCTGAGACATCACCCACCGGAGATAGTTTGGCTGGAAAGGAGAGCCGAGGCCTGGGAGCAAGACCCAAACGACCCGTTTGTCTTCGCTTTCAAATCTTCTGCGGATAAGGTTTTGGCGTCAAATAACCCCGTTACTGGTGCCACCTGGGGGATGGACACACGATTTGCGCCGTACTTCAATATGCCGGCGATTTCTTTCGGACCTGATGGCGGAAACATCCATGGGGTCAATGAATATGTCGATTTAGACTCATTGATAGACTGCACCAAGGTTCTGGCTTCATTCATCATAGAATGGTGTGGTGTGTAAACGACTAATCGCCTCAGTCCTGGGCAATCGGGTACCGGCCGTACTCTTTTCCGGCTTCGTACATCGCGATGATGTTTTTCACCGGCACATCAGGCTGAATATCGTGCACTGCCGACAGGATATATCCGCCGCCAGGCGCAAAGTCCCTGATGCGTTGCCTGACTTCAGCCTTTACCTCCTCGGTGGTTCCTGTAGGCAATACTTTCTGGGTATCGATACCACCCCAGAAACTCAATCTATCGCCAAATTCCGGTGCCAGTATACTGGAATCCATATCTTTGGCCGCTACCTGTACCGGATGAATGACATCGACCCCGAGCTCAATGAAGTCCGGTAATAGCTTATAGATAGAACCACAGCAGTGAAAGTGAACAAAAGCGGAAGTGTATTTCTTAACCGTATCAAAGAATTTTTGGTGGCGGGGCTTGAATAGCTGGCGGTAAAGTTCAGGGGAAACCATCGGCCCATTCTGAAACCCCATGTCGTCACTGGTATACACCACATCAGCGAGGTCACCCCCCACTTTCAGGATTTCTTCAGCCAAGGCGGTGCTCTGTTCTGTGGCCGCATCGAATAAGGCGCCAGCCAATTTTTTATCTGCGGCTAGGTCCATAAACCAGTCTTCAAAGCCGCGTAGATACTGGGTGATATGCACAAACACGGAAGGGAGGCGCAACACGATGGCATAATCAGTGTTCTCTCGGTAGTGCAAAAGTCGCTCGCGTAGCCCTCGAGTATAGCCAGGGTCAGTAGGGTCAGGCATGGGAAAGTTAACGATGTCCTGAATTGTTATTGGCCCCGCCAGCGGAGACTTCACTAGGTCATAATAGAGAGAACTGGGGGGTTTGCGGCGTATCACTCCCCATTCATCTTGATAACCGTCCTCGCCAACTGGTATATCTGGCTTGTTGTCTGATGTTCCTGGACTCACATAGCGTAGGTCAATGTCTAGTGCTTGAAGGATAGGCTCATGCACTGCCACTGTCTGCATCATCCTGTGGATAATGGTATCCTGGGCCTCAATTCCAAAATAGGCCTTTAATTTTTGATACCCCAATACGTGGATACTGCTATTCGCCGTGCTGCCGAGGTCGAAAGGTACTCTGTCTGGCTCTTGGTGGCTAAGCGCCTTGATGACTCTTTCCCGGTGACTTAAAGACATACCACCACCTCCTTGGAAAACTATATGATGACATTATAATAGCATTCTTATTACTAAACCAACTTACTATCGCACCAATATGGATGATATCGGCAAATTTCGGGGAGTTAGAACCCGCCTCTTTACCCCTCCCATGCCCGCCGGCACCGGTGCCCCAATGACCTCCTTTGCCATCTAAAAACCTCCTTAATTGATGAAACTAGGTAATTGAACCGGTATTTTCAGTTACCTCTTTGGCCTCTTAGTTTTATCCTCTAATTCATTCCGGGGTTTCTTTGGTTTGCCAAAATCAACAAACCACCTTTTGGCATATAACTTTGTTTCCGATGGCAGAGTTTTTATCCTAGACGGGAGTTTTGGTCTCTGCAGTGAAGAAATCCAGTCGTAAGCATTCGATAGTTTTGGTCTCGGCAACAGAAAAACCCAGCCGTAAAAATCGGACAATTTGTGTGGAGAAAAAATCCAGTCGTAAGCATTGGATAGCTTTGTCTTTCCCAGCAGTAAAAGAAGCAGGGAAGTCATCACGATACTTAATAGAACTACGCCGTAGGTAACATTCTTGATTAGTTCCCCACCGATAACCCCTTGCTGGAAGGGTATTGAAGCTAAAACCGCCGCCGCCAACCCTTTCGGTACCATAATCGCCATAATCGAAGCGTCTTTTACCGGAATCGATTTATTCACCGTAACTTTAACCGCCGGAATACGAAGGATAAAAACCAGAACCGTGAGAATTACGGCCAGCTGAATTAACCAGCCACTTATCAATTCCAGAGATATTCCCAGATAGACGAAAAAGAAAGTTTTCAATAAGAAAGCAACCTCGCTGAAGAAAGCTCGCTCCGTTTGGCTCAGGCCCATTGGCTCATTGGCTTGGGGCTTTCGGAAAACGTAGAACCGAATTGATTCCACATTGCCTATGGTAATACCGAAAGCTAAGGCGGCAATGGCACCGTTAAAACCCAGTATCTCGACAATACCAAAAATGACAAAAACAAAGGCGGCTGTAGTAAACATGGTATCTTTAATGGCGTGTATTCTATTGAGGAACCTTGACCAGATAAAAGCCCCGACAACACCAAACACAATCGCTACCAGAAAAGAGGCAATCAGGTTGCCGGCAACCGCAGCAATTTTAAACTCACCCAGTTTATAGGCTTCGATGAGAGCCAGCGTAATGACAATGCTGAGGACATCATTTGCTGATGACTCTATCGATAGCATGGTCTGGCTGTCTTTTCGCATTCTAAGTTGCTTGACCATAGGAATGACTATTGCCTCTGATATAGAGCCAACAATCGCCCCCAGAATAAAGGCGGGTATTAACTCTAGGTCGGTGAGCCAGAGGGCGAACCCGGCGACAGCTAGCATCGAAAGAAAGAAACTCGTCATGGTCAGCGCCATGGCGCCGCCGACAGCTGAGCGCAAGGTAACCAGTTCTAGAGCCGTGCCGCTTTCAAACAGGATAATAATCAGGGTAACGGTGGTCAGAATCGCTCCTGCGGTGCCAAACTCGGTCGGGGAAACTAGCCCCAGAATGGGACCGATACATATGCCGATAATAATTAACCAGAGAACGTCGGGGACTCTAGTCCGACTGAAAATAGCCGTAAAAAGATGTGCCAGAAAAACTAGGACGCCCACGAAAACTATTACCGGAGCAATATCTTGCATCAGTATTTACCCTTTATATCGAGCAGTATATTACAACCAATCAGTAATGGATACTTTAGGTAGCTGAGCCGTCTTTGTCAAGAGCCGCCAGTCCGTTAAACATTTCGTCAGAAGGTGCTGTTCAGGTCATGGTTGACGACAATATATAACCCATCTACAATGGCATTAGGAGAACTGGGTTGGCGTTAAGCAGAGAACGGACCTACTACAAAGCAGTGCGTAGGGCGGTAGCCGCTTTAAATTCCTCGACAAGCGTCAAAGAAAAGCTTGAGGTTATCGTTAGGGGCACCGCCAGGTCTATGAAGGCCGGGACCTCGCTGGTACTCCTTGACGCCAATAGAAAGAAGCTAATCCATAGCTCTTCGAGGGGGCTACCCCAGTTCTATCTGCGCAAGGGTGTGCTCGATGCCGACGTGAGCCTCTCTGAAGTTATCACCGGCCAGCCTGTTATCATACCTGAAGTGGCTGAGGACAGCCGCATCCAATTTCCCGAAATCGCCGCCAAAGCTGGCATCGTCTCAATAGTGGGCATTCCGGTAATGCTCGGTGGGCAAGCGGTGGGCAGCCTTAGAATCTACACTAAGGAGCGCAATGAGTTCAGCAATCGTGATATTAACTTCGTGACTACTATGGCCAATATGGCTGCCTTGGCCATTAGCGGTGGCTTGTCACCTGGAGAGGGAGAAGAAGTGGGGGTGATAAAGCGAGGGGACTTGGTTGAGGCGACACCGTTGCGCAAAGCGCGGTCGGTTACTTTTGCTCATCCTAGTGAGGAGGAATTTGCCCGAATACTTGACTTCTACAATATAGAGTGGGTGTATGAGCCCCGCTCTTTTCTGCTGAGGTGGGAGGGTGAGAGAGCCACTGAAATGTTTACTCCTGACTTTTATCTGCCCGATCTTGATTTGTACCTCGAGCTGACCACTCTCAAGCAGAGTTTGGTCACTGAGAAGAACCGCAAGTTGCGGCGGCTCAGGGATCTGTACCCGGAAGTCAAGGTAACCCTGCTTTACAAAAAAGACTACGACCACTTGTTGGCCAAGTACGGTGCCGGTCCGCTGGCGCAGGCCCGGGCTCACGGCATCAGTCGCGTGCTTTATGCTACCTCCGAAATTAATGAGAGAGTGCGGGCGCTGGCCGGTCAAATATCCCGGGACTATGCTGACCGTCGCCCTGTCCTGGTAGGTGTGCAGCGAGGTTTTCTCTGCTTCATGGCTGACTTAATTCGGCAGATAACCATTCCCATTGATTTGGACTTCATGGCGATATCGTATTACGGTGGTGACGACAACTCGGTAGTTAAAATCACCAAGGATATGGACCTCAATGTGGCGGGCAGGCATGTTATTATGGTGGAAGATATCGTTGATACCGGCATGACCCTCAATTATATCCTCAACCACTTGCGCGCCAAGGGACCGGCCAGCCTATCGGTTTGCACTCTGCTGGACAGGCGGGTGCGTCGAATACTGGATGTTCCTCTTGACTATATCGGCTTCGAAGTTCCCGATGAATTTGTCGTTGGTTACGGATTGGACTACCGGGAGGAGTACCGGAACCTGCCTTTTATCGGCATCCCCCGCATTGAGAAGAAACCAAAGAGGAAAATTAGTCGCCAAAAAGATTAACCTGAGGCTAAAACTGGTGCCTAAAAAAGCGCCCCAGGTAACCTTTACTTTCGCGGTAGCCCACTTCCTGACTCCCTTTGAGATTGCTCCTACTCAGTTGCCCCTTAGTGGATTACCACTACTGCTTCAGTTACCTGGAGCATCATAAATATGCCACAAGCTGCCACAATTGTCAAGGCAATTGATGGGCCAAAAATCGACGGTAGAGGGGTTGGACGAGAAAATTCATCCTCGACCACGCTAACAAAGTGCTTTTTTCTATCTTTTTTGAAAGAAGGGAGAGCAGGGGTTTTACTTGACATAAAGTAAAGGAAAATAGATACGGAATAGGTGGTAAAGCATCACTCTATATTAACGCTGATTACCTCCTGCCGGGCAATCACTGGTCCTTCTAAGGTCGCCCGACGATAGACAAGCATTATTTCGGTTTTACCTTTTTTTAGTGCCTTGAATCGGAAAACCTGAAGTAGCACAATCTTCGTATCTCCCCGTTTTTCTGTGTCTATCGTGCTCTCTATGAGCTCAAGCATGCGCTCATCGTAGTCTTCCCGCCACATGTAGCCAGAGTTAAGGTCGAATACCCGGGCGACACTAAACTCTTGATTAACGCCAGTGCTGATTGTTTCCACGACGTTAACACCAGTCCTTGTGTCGACATCTGTCTTTGACTCACCGCTACAGCCAGCTATCAGACCGACCGCTACTGTAAATGCTATAAACGGAAGCAAAAGCCTCTTCATCGAGCTCTCCTTTGCTTGGTTACACGGTCGAAGTTTATCGCTTGTGAGTGTGGCACGTCAAGCATTTGCCAGTTCTGAAACTTTAAGCCCGCCACCTGCTTCAGTTGACTCTCCTTCTGAAGATAAACCTTGCCTATCACAGATTGGCTGGGTTAAAATAACTTATAGTTGGACAGGGTAATACCGGGAGCTGGAATTCATTTCAGGAGCCGGTTGTTGGCAAAGGCGGGAGAAGATGAGCGAGCCCAAAATCTCAGTTATAATACCGACACTGAATGCTGCCGCTAAGATCGAGAGATGCTTGGAGGCGATTTTCTCTCAATCAACCAAACCTTATGAGGTCATCGTTGTCGATGGGCGGTCCACAGATGAGACGGTAGAAAAATCCAGGAAATTCCCGGTGGAGGTGTTTTTTCAAGACTACGGTGCCTGTGGTGCGGCGCGGCAGATAGGGTTGCAGAATGCGCAAGGAGAATTTATCGCCTTTACTGATGCTGACTGCATCCCAAGCAAAGACTGGTTGCGCAATCTACTCGCCGGGCTTGGAGAGGGTATTGTTGGTGTTGGTGGCAGGATTGAAAACATAGGGGAAGGGAGATGGACCCGCTCTATCAACTTGGCATTTGCCACCTTTCTGGGAAGCGGGAGGTCGATACAGGGGAGAACTTTCAAGACCAGGAAATTTGTCAAAAGTGTCAGTGCCTCCAATAGTATGTACCGTAGGAGTGACCTGATTAAGATCGGCGGTTTTAATCCTGACCTATCCGGCGCCGACGAGATAGAACTAAACGCCAGGCTGCTTAAGGTTGGCAAGTTGTTGTATGTCCCGGAGGCTGCTATCCTTCATGACCACGGCAGAGATTTAAAGGAGTTTGCCCAAAATATGTACTACTATGGTGGATGGCGAAAGGAAAGCGGCGTCTGGGACTTGCCGTCGATTCCCCCTTTGCTTGCCCCCCTGCTGCTGCTCACACTGCTCATCAACTGCTGGATTCTGCTCGCTTTCATTGGTGCCTATCTGGTCATAATCGGAGCCATCGGTTTAAGATTCGCTATCCAGGAAAGAAACATTATTTACTTTGTGTCAGTACCCATTATTTATCTCGTTGAGCACTTTTGCTACACCATTGGTTTCTGGAAAGAAATAATTCGCCCCCCTCTGGCTGGCCTATGCTGCCGGAGTTCTTGACCAGAATGGTTTTCCGGTCAATCTCATTGACGCGCCCGCAGACGGACTTTCTACCGCTGACGTTATCGAAAGAGCAAGGAATGCCCCACCACGACTCATTGTTATCGACACCAGTACCCCCAGCATCCATAGCGATATCGCAGTAGCTGAGCAACTAAAAGAGACCTTCCCCTCCTCATTTGTCATTCTGGTGGGTACCCACCCGTCCGCACTACCTGAGGAAACCCTGCGGTTGAGCGATAAGGTTGATGCTGTCGCCGTGGGTGAGTATGATTACACCTTGCGCGACCTTGCTTTCTGCCTGGATAAAGAAGATGCCTTGAGAACCGTGGATGGGCTTGTCTTTAGAGAAGGCAACCATATCGTGCGAAATAAACCTCGTGCTCTTATCGAAGATTTGGATGAGCTTCCCTTTGTCAGCGAAGTTTATCGGAAACACCTTAATATTAATCATTACTTTTTCGCCGCCTCTGATTACCCTATGGTAATGCTCATTACCGGCCGAGGCTGCCCGTATAAGTGTTTCTTCTGTGTCTATCCGCAGACTTTTCACAGTCGAAAATACCGGCCCCGCAGCGCCGCCGATGTAGTGGCTGAGTTCCAATATATCGTGGACAACCTCCCCCGGGTAAGAGAAATCGGGATAGAGGATGATACCTTTACCGTTGATGCGCCAAGAGTGAAAGAAATGTGTCGCCTCATAATTGAGAAACACATTAAAATAAAGTGGTATTGCAATGTGAGAGTCAACCTGGATTTAGAGACGATGAGATGGATGAGGCAAGCTGGTTGTCGGCTGGTTACCGTGGGGTTTGAGAGCGCCGACCAGGAGTTGCTGAACCGGATGCACAAAGGAATAACGGTAGCCCAGATTCGGCAGTTTGTCCATAACACCAGAGAAGCCGGCTTATTGGTTCACGGTTGCTTCATCGTCGGCAGTCCCGGCGAGACCAGAGAGACGATGGAAAAGAGCCTCAAATTGGCCAAGGAGCTTGACTGTGATAGCATGCAATTCTATCCCTTGCTCGTTTATCCGGGAACGGAGGCCTATACATGGGCAAAAGAAAGCGGCTATCTTATTTCCGAGAACTATGCTGACTGGGCTGATGAATATGGTATGTATCACAGCGTGCTGAATATACCCGAACTGCCGCGCCAAGCAGTTGAAGCCTTCTGCCGGCGGGCTAACCGTGAGTATTATCTTAGACCACGATACATCTTAATGAAACTGAAACAGATGTTTCTTCACCCGAGCGAAATAAGGCGGACATTGATTGGCGCCAGAACCTATTTCAAGATGCTCCCCAGAAGCTATCGGTGATATGTCGTAATTGCCTCGCGTATTAGTGCCTTCACATTGGACCCTCCGCACCCGCCGGTCTTAGTAACGAGACCAGTACCAAACCTGCCAGAGTTACCAGAGCGCAAACCAGGAAAGCCAGACTGTAGCCGCCGGTAACATCAAATATATGACCGGCCAGGACGGGTCCGCTGGCTTCCCCGATAGTAGCGCTAAACAAGATAACCCCCAGAATCGCACCATGCGACCCCAACCCAAATAGCTCAGCTACGGTGGGTGAGAGCAGGGCAGCGGTGCCACCGTAGCCAAAGCCAAAGATAGCCGCAAAGAGATAGAGCATCCACAGCTCTTTGGCTGCCAGTAGCCAGAAAAGAGCCATTGAAACTAAAACGAAGCAAATAATTAAAGCTAACTTATTCCCAATCCGGTCACTGGCACCACCCATTATGACTCTACCAATCGTACTCAGTCCGCCGGTAACCGCTAAAATAGTGGCTGCATTGCTTGTCGAGATTCCCAGGTCGGTAGCATGGGGAACAATATGTACTAGAACCGCCTCTATGCCCAGAAAGAAACACACTAAGGCTGCACCAAGCAGCCAGAGTTGCCGGGTGCGAATTGCCTCCCTGAGAGAAAATCCGATTTTTTGTAAATCATCTTTCTCCCCCGCCGTATTCTCACTATATGGTAATTGCCCTGACTGCCTCGGGAAATTCCTGAGTAGCTGGGCTGGTATTATCACCAGTGCTAAAATTATGATACCGACAATAATATAGGAAGTGCGCCAGCCATACGTAGCGATAAGCCAGTTGGCGACCGGAGACATAATCAGCATGCCTACACCCAAACCAGAAATAGCAATCCCGGTCATCATCCCCCTTCGCTTGGAAAACCACCTGGCTATTGTGGACAGCAATGGCACGACAGAACCGCTCATGCCGGCACCGATAAATGCCCCGTAAAATAGATATAGTTGCCAGATAGTACTGACCTGCGACATCAACACATAGCCTAAACCCAGAAAGAGGCCACAAACCGCAACCACAATTCTGGGACCAAATCGGTCAGTCAATCTGCCGGTAACAATGCCAAGAAGGCCCAGCAGGAGGAAAGACACGGAGAAGGCACCCGAGGTCATTGCCCTCGTCCAGCCAAGTTCGGTGGATAATGGTTTGAGAAAGATACCAAAAGAGTGGAAAGTTCCCCACATTATGGCGATAATAAGGAAAGCAGTGGCGACTATAATGTAGCCATAGAAGAAACTCGGCTTTTTGCTTTCCGCTGAACTTAAAACAACGCGTTTGTCCACAACGAACCTCTTCTGGTGTCCGTGCCAGGTGCACCGGTGAGCTACCTAATGCTAGGTGATTGTGAATAATAAATCAACGATTTTAGGCTCTTGAGTTAAGATAGAAGTTGAATTGAAATCGAAAACGGCATCACTTAAAATGAGGGGAGATAGTCGAGTAAGCAAGGTTCGAAAAGAATTATGCGCCATAAGCATTGGATAAGTGTGGGTGCAAGCATAGCCTTGGGGCTAATTTTTTTGGTCGCCGGTCTGGGCAAATTGCTCCACCAACCCGACGCGGTTAGGCTTTTCTTTATCCCTTTGCCAGATTTTTTAACCCTAACTTTGACCAAAGCTGTTTTCAATTTGCTTCCTTACCTGGAACTTATGATTGGCTTACTATTGGTTACCGGCATCGCGGCCAAGTTTGCGGCTACTTTTTCCTCGGTGCTGATTGCTGGCTTCATCACTCACGGTAGCTTTTTGATAAGACGCGGACTGGGGCCCTTGCCCTGTGGCTGTTTTGGCAAGTGGAAAACAGTACCATACACCGAGCTCTCAGTTATTGGTTCACTGTATTTGGATATAGTAATGCTGGCTTTAGTCTTAATCATATTGTTCTGGTATCAGCGGAGTTTCTTCAGTGTTTATCCTTGGTTTTTAGCCAGAGGTAAAATTGCGGAGAAGAAAGATAGGCCGATGCCAAACACAAAGTAATTTCTTGGCGAAATTTTTGCCTTAAAATGTAAAATATATGGAGGTAACTGTGAAAACTAATTCTGGCCCGGGTGACCGGACACTCAAAACGCTGTTGCTAGGGAGACGCGAAATCGAAGAGCTCCTTGGCATGAGTGAAGTATTGAAAGTTGTTGAAAATGCTTTCAAACTCAAAGCCCGGGGTAAGACTATTATGCCCCCCAAGATATATTTAAACCTGTCAGAGTATCATGGTGATTTTAGAGCCATGCCGGCCTACATTGATGGCAGTGCCGGAATGAAATTGGTAA
>JABUBL010000667.1_pt1 | contig 10691 bp, 10 predicted proteins | sample 7240371 | NCBI WGS metagenome assembly JABUBL01 (sample SAMN07256343, study PRJNA390944) | subsurface metagenome | isolation source: Methane hydrate marine sediment | place: Pacific Ocean: Eastern North Pacific, ODP site 1244 | collected 2002
CCGATAGTATCTTCTGCCAGGGCGGCAAAACTGATATTCCAATATTGGGGGAGGAACTACAATCATGTACCTGATGCCGTGGTTGTTGAGGGCCCATTAGCCGGGGGACACCTCGGATTTAAGAAAGAGCAGATCAATAATCCTGACTATGCGTTGGAAAAGATACTGCCGGAAGTAATCTCTGTGCTGAAGCCCTATGAGGAGAGTTTTAATAAAAGCATTCCCGTAATCGCCGCCGGGGGTGTGTATACAGGTGCCGATATTTATAAGTTTATCCAATCAGGGGCTCAGGGAGTGCAGATGGCAACCAGGTTTGTAGCAACTCACGAGTGCGATGCTTCCACAGCGTTTAAAGAGGCATATGTGAAGTGTAAAAAGGAGGACCTTACCATAATTGACAGCCCCGTTGGATTGCCGGGAAGAGCCATAAAGAACAAGTTTCTTGAGGATATAATAGCGGGAATTAGAAAACCAATTAAATGCCCCTGGAAGTGTCTGAAAACCTGCGATGTTGACAGATCGCCGTACTGCATTTGTGCTGCCTTGACCAATGCCAAAAAGGGCATACTTAAAAAAGGATTCGCCTTTGCCGGGGCTAATGCCTACAGGATAAATACAATAACCTCCGTTAGAGAGCTTATTAAGACGTTACTAATAGAATATAAAAGGGCAGCTGCCATTGGAGAACGCATCACAACATAAGCCCATACTAAAAGTGTAGCGGCCGACTACCCGGAAGCACCGGTACAACTTGAACGAAAGCACTGAAGTATCAAAGTCACCATTATGCGGAAGACCCGATTGCTAACATTTTTGCTAACCAACTTCTGCACATTGTGATTTAGTATTTGGCAACCCTCCCCCTTTATCCCCCTCCCTTTATAAGGGAGGGGGAATTATACGTAAGAGGGGCTAACGCCCCTCTTAAACACCCTTTAGCTTTTAATTAAATATCAATAGTCAGAAATACTAATATTGTTATATAATATTGGTATATAATCACTAACACCTGTGCTGACGAGGAAAATGCAATGGAAAAGAAATCAATACAAGGTTACTTCTTTTTTGGCACCGCTGTAAGATACCTGCAAGATATATCTACTGGAACTAACATATTTGGAGAAGGTTATATACTAGAAAATATCAACAGGTGTTTAGATGAACTAGATAAACTTGGACTTAAGGTAACAAAGATCGCCTCTTGGAAATTGATTAAGTTCAGAGATGAATTGACGAGAATTAGTGATAAAAATTCATTATTATCTAAGGAACAATCCGAGGAGTTAGAAGAAATATGCCATGAACTACGAAGCACTTTGGAAGCTGAATTACAGACACATGAAGCTTTTATTGTTACACCAAAAAGGTTTGATATTGATAAGCTTCTTGATGATATTGGTTCGCTTATGAGCCCTGGTGTTTTTTCATCATTACCGGAAATATCGCGATTTGATTTGGTGGAAGCTGGTAAGTGCATTGCATTCGAAAGACCAACGGCTGCTGCTTTTCACCTCTTGCGAGCTACAGAGGCAGTATTACGATATTTCTATTGCACTCTCATACGTACAAAACGCGTACCCAACTTACTCTGGGGAGATATTGTTCTAGACTTAAGAAGTCGGCAAAAGACTAAGCATCATACAACTCTTTACAATAACTTGGATAACCTTCGTCATTCTTATAGAAATCCCACCCAACATCCGGAGGCTATTTATGACATACACGAGGTTCAAGACTTATTACCCTTGTGCTTTGAAGTCATAAATAGAATGATTAAAATAATACAAGCGTTATGATTATTTATATTCTCCAATACCTATTTCGCTTATCTGCTAATATTTTTGCCGCCACACTACAACTTAATATAAAATGACATAAGTAACTTAAATAACACCCTATGGAATTCACCTGCACAAAGGAGGGATATAATGGTTAGTCAGCCTGAAGGTGCAAAGTTAGGTCTGCCTGAAGAAGCAATGTCACGAATGCTAAAGAAGAACGTACCTGAACGGTCATACAGTGGAGAAATTGACTTCGTAAGTAAATATCTAATACCCAATATTGTTGAAGTTATTTCAGCTAATAATGAAGCAATTCTCTTTCAGCTAAAAGATGAATCATCAACGTATGATTCTAAATATTAACTCATATTAGTTTGCTAACATTTTTTCATTAACTTGATTTATTATTCCGAAAATCGTTTGTATCGGAGATAAGAAATGAGAAATAGAAAAAAGCCTGGTTTAATTAATAGTTTTATTAAGTCTTTGGCAGAACAAATTGATTCTAAAAATAGACAAGGTATACGCACAAATAGACGGGTAACAAGCACAAATAGACAGGGGGCCGTAATAAAAACTTGCCGTTATTGGAATTGTAACAGGAACATTAGGGCTAACCATTTCCTTTGTGCTGAACACTATGAGGATTGGGAAGATTATGTAATAGATAAATGCCCTGAATGCGGGCGCTATAAAGACGTGGAGTATGATACTTGTAAAGATTGTTATGATACCTTAACAAAGAAAAACACTGTCAAGAAATCGAATTCACAGTTCAGAAAAGAGCATTCCAAAGCTTGGGACAAGGGGGATAAGGGTGTCGAAAGATTCTTTATATATATACTCAAAACAGAAAAAGGTGAATTCTATGTCGGGCAGACAAGGGATTTGAGACTTAGACTTGGAGAACACAGAGATGGGAAGACAAAATCTATTTCTGGTCGAGACTTAAAATTACAATATTACGAGGAAGTTAGTAGTAGGAAATCCGCAGAATTAAGAGAAGTAGAACTAAAAAAATTGTTACATTCCAATGAGCGTATAATACGTAAGATGATTCAAGATTTTCAGGATAGAGTTCGAGAAGTACAAATCAACTAGAAATATTAAGGTTGTTCAGTTTTTGCTAACATTTTTGCTAACGAACTTTTTACTCCCCCACCCTCTTTTCAGTTTTTAAGGCGTCTTCTTACCCTAGAAACCTTGTCAGCAGCCGGGAGAACTCCCCGACATTGTCTCTATAGACGCTGTGCCCGCTGTCTTCAAAGACCTTTACCCTGCAAACTTTTCAGACGGTTGCTTCCTCCCTCCTCTTGCAATTTGCAATTTTTAGTGTAAAAATCCCAATACATAGTAAAAAAAGGGGGGAACAACAATGAAGGTAGGAAACACACATCATATCCTGGCTTATTTGGCAGCGGCTGCGGCTGCGGTCAGCGTAATTCTGGCTGCAATCTCCGGACTCACCAGGCAAGTCATCGTAATCGCACCAGGCTCATATATGATATTCGCTACCGTGGCAATTCTGTTTGCCATCTATTTCTTGGTCGAAGGGGCAGTATACTCCGCCAAAAAGAGCTAAATAGAACCCCCGCCCTTCTTTTGCCTTCTCTTGCAGCTCGTAGAGCTTGTTTAGAGCTTCATGCTTCGAGCTTTCTGGAACGTGCCCCTGCGTAAAAGATGGGTATCAAAAGAAGCGCAGCCATTGAAGAGACCATCATTGCTACCCACATCACCGACGCTGCCTGCATGTGGATTCTCAAGGGAGAGAAGAAGAGTACGGAAAGCCCGATAGCCAGACCAAAGGCATTAGCCAGAATCGGTCGGGAAACGCTTGACAGAGCTGAATCGACCGACTCTCCCACGCCGAGTCCCTGTTTTCGGAAATAATAAATGCCGGATATCAGGTGAATGGAATAATCCACGCCCACACCAACGGCGATGGCAGACAGGTTGGCGGTTAGAATATTTAAATTGAACCCGGTCATGACTAACATGCCCAGAATAGCAGTGATAGTAATGACTATCGGTATCAAGGCAATAAGAGCCGCTCCAAATCTTCTTATCGTTACCAGAAGCATGATAAAAATTAAGGCAAGCGCCAGACCCAAGCTCCGAATCTGACTTTGTACCACCAACCGGTTCATCTCTTCAAAAAGCACCGGCATGCCGCTAATCAATCGAATCTCAGGATGCTCGGCAACAAAAATCTCCAGTTTATCCATATCCACAGATTCCAGGTCTTCAGTTCTAATCATCATCCTCAGGCCATCATCCGAAACCCAGGTTGCCATGTCCTCGTCATCTATCTGCATCAAGAACCTCCGGATAACCAGAGGGCCTTCTGGATACTCATCCCGACCGGTCGCCATCTCGTTGATGCCAGCTACCATGTCAAAAATTGATAAAACGCTCTTTACCCCGGGTAATCTTTCCATATCCCTTTCCATATCCAAAACATCTTCCGCAAAATTGTAGTCCCTTAAAGTGTCTACGCCTCTATCAGAAGCTATCTCCCCGGTAAGGTATAAGGCACCGCCGAAATATTTTTCCACCTTATCAAAGGTCTGCCTGATTTGTGAACCCTCCTTGAAGAACATCAGTTGATTGGATACAACATCAAGCCGTGGTATGTTGAAGGCAGAAACGAGCACAATAACCAGAAAAACCACCACAATCAAGGTCCTGTGTCTCGATGCTGCCAGGACAAGCCCTGTCAAGCGACTCTCTCGGGTTTGCGGCGGTTGTGCAGGTAACTTTATTCTGGACAGCACCGCCGGCAGAAAGAAAAGAGCGATAAACCCGGCATAGCCAATACCCAAAGAAACAAATATTCCCATCTGCCTCATGGGTAACAATCCTGTCCAGGTCAGGGAAGCAAACCCCGCAATAGTGGTTATAGTCGCCAGGAATATCGGAGTGCCAACCATGCTCAAGGTTTCTACAGTCAATTGGCGGCGGTCCGAGTATCTGGGTATGTTGTCCATGAAATGACTGACATAATGAAGTCCGTAGGCCGAGCCAATCACTAAAACGAATATCGGACTGATGACCGTCACCAGATTTAGTTCCTGCCCGCTCCAGAAAATTGTGCCGAAGGTCCACAAGACGGCAAGCCCCGCTGGAATTACTGCTAGTATGGTGAATTTGCGACTTCTGATAATCAAAAAGAAAACCAGCAGTACCAGGATGCCGGCACAGGGCGGCAGGATAAAGATTATCCTTATCAGGTAGCTCCAGAGGGTATCCTTGATGATTTCGTTACCAGCCAGAGATAGGGTCAGGCGCTCTTCATTTTGAATTATCTCCTCTATTGACTCCACCACACTTCCAGCCTCAGCATCAAATTCCAGGGTAGCGATAATAGCGCCCTTGCTCCTGTCAGAAGAAAGAAACTGGTCGGTGAGAAAATACTTGTCCTCAATGAAGTCTTCCAATAAGTCGGAGTGCTTATCAATGAAACCTCCAATGTCAGTAACAGTGTGAGCTCCCAAGGAGATTTCTTCCGGAATAAAACTCTTTACTGCGTAGATGCCATCCAGTTCTTCAATTTTACTTTGCAGTCGGTAAACTGCCTCAAGATTCTCCTGGTTCAGGAGAGACTCATCCTGCTCGATGAGAACTGAGATAGCTTCGCCAATCTGATATTTTTCATTCAGCCGGTTATATTCTTCTGTCTTAGGATTTCCCTCGGTAAAAAGACTCAGAAAATCCGTATCAAGTTCAAATCGGAAGAAAGAAGCCAGAGCGACAATATTCAAGATAGCTACCAGAGCGATAATTAGCCTGGACTTGTTGTAGATAAAGCCAGCAATTCTTCCCACAGTGTTAATCCTTCCCGTCTAGCTCTCTCCCCCCCCTCGCCTTCTTTTGCAATTCGTAGAGTTTATTTAGGGCTTCCAGCGGGGTCAGGGCACTAATGTCCAGCTTCTCCAGTTCCTCTACTACCGGGGGTATTTGCCCGAAGAATGATAGCTGCTCGACTTCTGCCTCTTTACGGCGTCGCCTCGGTGAGGGCTTAGCCGCCACCGTCTGCTTATCCCCCTCTAGCTCCTCCAAGACCTCCCGGGCACGGTGCACTACTGACTTCGGCAACCCGGCTAACTGGGCTACGTGAATACCATAGCTCTTATCGACACCGCCGGGCACAATCTTATACAAAAAGGTAACCTCCCCACCCTCCTCGGTTACCGCCACATTGAAATTCTTTACCCGTGGCAGGAAACTGGCTAACTCAACCATCTCATGATAATGGGTGGCAAACAGGGTCTTCGCCCCGAGCCGGGGATAATTGTGGATATACTCGGTAACCGCCCGGGCGATGGAAAGTCCGTCATAAGTGCTGGTGCCCCGCCCAATCTCATCAAGAATAATTAACGAGCGTGGCGTGGCGTTATTCAGGATATTGGCTGTCTCCACCATCTCCACCATAAAGGTAGATTGACCGGCAGCTATATCTTCTCCGGCACCGATTCGGGTAAAGATACGGTCAACAATTCCAATAGTAGCCGAGTCTGCCGGCACAAAGCTACCAATCTGAGAGAGAAGCACAATCAGGGCTACCTGTCTCAGGTAGGTTGACTTCCCTGACATATTAGGCCCGGTGAGCACAATAAGCTGGGCGTCATCATTGGACAAAAAAGTATCATTGGGCACAAAGCTGCTATCAATCAGACTCCTCTCTACCACCGGGTGGCGCCCCTGCTTTATACTAATCTCATTTCCTGTGGTCAACTCGGGGCGCACATAGTTATGGCGTACGGCTACCTCAGCCAGGCTGGAGAAGACATCTATATTAGCCAGAGCATTAGCCACCGCCAGAATACGCTCGCTGGCAGTGGCTACCTGGCAGCATACTCGCTGAAACAGCGTCGTCTCCAGCTCAGCAATCCTGTCCCGGGCATTCAAAATCAGCGACTCATATTCCTTTAGCTCTGGGGTGAAGAAGCGCTCGCCACCGACCAATGTCTGCTTCCTGATATAATCCTGAGGCACCTGACCGAGATTAGCTTTGGATACCTCAATATAATAGCCAAAGACATTATTAAAACCTATCTTGAGCGACTTAATCCCGGTTCTTTCTCGCTCCTGACGCTCCAGATTAGCTAGATATTGCTTGGCATTTTTAGATGCCAGGCGAAGGCTATCCAGTTCCTCGGAAAAACCATCCTTTATTACACCACCTTCACCCAGACTGGAGGACGGTTCATCTACTATAGCCTCGGCAACCAGGTCAACAACATCCTGGCGGGGCTTGAGCTCATTCTTCAACCAATCTATCGACTTATTATTCCCGCTCTCAAATATTTCCCTCAGTTTGGGAATTAACTCCAGACTGCGCCTTAGGGCAACTAACTCACGAGGTGTAGCAATGTTACCTCTCACCCGATTAATCAGCCGCTCAAGGTCAGCCACCTCACCCAGCAAGGAAATAGCCTGGTTACGAGCCAGGGTATTATCATAGAACCAGCCAATGGCATCCTGTCGCTTAACTAGCTCTGTTATGTCAAGTAGGGGCTGGCCCAGCCACCTTTTTAACAATCTCCCCCCGATTGCGGTTTTGGTAAGGTCAATAATTGATAGGAGCGAGTTGCCGGTAGTTCCGTAACGACCACCCTGGAAAAGCTCCAGGTTTCTCTGTGCCTGCACATCCAGTGCCATAAATGACTCAGTGGAATAGGTAGAAAGGTGCGTTAGCTGTCCCAGAGCTCCTTTCTGTGTCTCCTTAATATAATGAATGACAGCGCCAGCAGCGCTTATCGCCAGGGGCAGGTGGGCACAGCCATAGCCATCAAGAGTAGCCACACCAAAATGGTCAAGCAATGTTTGCTGAGCTACCTCCAGTTCAAACCAGTAATTGTCAAGACGGGTTACCGGTGCCGGTAAGTCTAGACCGGATAATTCGGCACCTCCTGCCGTAATAATCTCCGACGGTTTAAGTCGCTCCAGTTCCGTAACTAATCGTGACAGTGGCAGCTGAGTGGTGTCAAATTCGCTGGTGGTTATGTCAACATAGGCAAGCCCTGCTTCTTCCTCACCCAAAACCAGGCCAGTTAAATAGTTATTTTTCTTGCTGTCAAGTAGGCCGGGCTCGACTACTGTCCCTGGTGTTACCAGGCGGATGACTTCCCGCTCAACCAACCCTTTAGTCTCACCTGGCTTGGTTACCTGCTCACAGATAGCCACCTTGTAACCACGATTGATTAGCCTTGCCAGATAGCTATCCAGAGCATGATAAGGGATGCCCGCCATCGGCACCTTATTCCCCTTACCCATCCCCCTGGAAGTCAGGACAATCTCCAGCTCCCGTGAGGTAATCCTGGCATCCTCATCAAAGGTCTCGTAGAAATCTCCCAGACGGAAGAAGACAATTGCCTGGGGATACTTCCGCTTAATCCTGAGGTATTGCTGCCGGATAGGAGTTGAACCTTCTTTCATCGCCACTATTCTACTAGAATTTTAGGCTAAAAAGAAGGGGTGGGGGATATAGGCTCTAAAGGCGGCTCGTGGGTGGGAGGGTGGGAAGAAAAAGTTTCCCAAAACCCGTGAATTCAAATCTACCTCACCCCCTTAATCCCCCTCTCCTATCAAGGAGAGGGGGAAGAGAATTATAAAGAGGGGCTTCGCCCCTCTTAGACACCCCTGATAAATGACTCGTGTGGTATAATAATATGTAAAGGGAAACTTATAGGAGGAAGCCGATGAGTGAAGAGCCAGAAAAGGAAGAAGAACAAGAAAAAGAAGAGGAAAAGCCGTTTGAGATATTCAAAGAGACTGAGTATCGTAAACCACCTGATGAAGAGCCGCCAGAGCCGCCACCTCCTCTGCCACGTTCCGACCAAGCATCAGACGAAGAGTCAAGCGAAGATTAGGAGATGGGGTGAGCTAGAATGGGCTTAGAATCACTGCCTTCAGTGGTATTTCTACTGTTACCAGGATTTCTAAGTTGGTTTATTTTCTGCTGGGGGACTGTAACTCGTAAAATAAGTCAAGTTCAACATCTATTTATTAGTCTTCTTCTTAGTGTATTAGCCTTCAGTATAGCTTATCCGCTTATTAATCTTTTTAAGTTGCTTGCTATAAACACCTTTGCTCCGTCATGGAATATTAAGATATTCCCAGGATACATGGGAATACTTAGTAATCCTGAAATGTTATCTCTTGAATTACTCATTGCTATATATGTTCTCGCAGTTCTTTTGGGCTTCCTGTTAATAAGAATGTACAAAAAGGAAAGTGTAACAAGGCTGTTTAATCAAGTGGGCCTAGATTTACATACACACGAGGATGCTTGGTATAGATTATTTCATAAAAATGACGACTATGTTACTGTTTATCTTAAAGACGGAAACATTGTATCCGGTTGGCCAACATATTATTCACAAAGTGGAGATAAAGAAACTGCCGAGTTATATCTTAGCAAAATGCACTACTACCAAAAGGATAAACAACGCTGGGTTAAGTCTAGCAGATCTGTGGAAGGGTTACTGATTAATACAGATTCAATTTCCCATATAGAATTCAGGAAACCGGAAGTAGTCAGGGAAACAGAAACAGGAGGAAGTCAAGCTATGAAAGATACGTGGCAACCATGGCTCGAGTATTGTGCTAGATTTATCGTATGGATTGGTGGGTTACTCTTTGCAACGATGACTGTTTTAGGATGGATACCTATACTGCCCGAAGATACCTCTATCCAGCTAATGCTCTTCCTGTACCTATTTCTTATCGCTGCACTGATAACATGGCTCTTCGATATCTATCAATCGTACCCACCTAGAAGAAAGCGAGCTAAGAAGTAAGACTATAATCCCCTAAGATACTCTATTACACCGGGATTCCCGGGCTAAAATAAAAGGAGGCGGGGAAAAACCCGCCTCCTTATTAATTGCGGATGACTGGAATAACTTAAGGCTTATCTTTTAACCTCTACCGTAACCTGTTCAGCTTCTGTCCTTGCCTTTGAGGACCTGAGCAGCAGTCCCCGACTCAACGCCACAAAGAGTCCGGTTGAGCCTATGATAGCGGCCAAGATTCTCTCCGACGCCGGCATCTGCCACAACCATGCCAGCATCAGGATAGCTATGCCCGATATGCCGAATAACACCATCAGAAATATGCTCAGTGACTTGTCTCCCATCATCTTTAGCCTCCGCTTGAATTTCCTCTACTATATAAAACGAAAAGTAAGTTATTTGGTTAGTGGTATTTTGAAAAAAAATCAAATTTTTTCAGTCTGTGGGGCCAGCTTCTTAGGTTGAAACAACTTTTTAGTCATATAGAAAATCCATTTCCAGTGCAAAGCCAGGTGTATAATAATTACCGCCACAATCGCCACCGCTGCCCAGTCGTGGATGTCAAGCCAGGTATGTCTTGACAATGACCAGAAACTATATTCCCCACCCGCCAGTTTGCCCACACGCCAGCCACCGCCCCGGGGCAAAGCAAACCACAATACGAAGCCAGACACGGCTTGAACAAGGCCAAGTAGAGCCAAGAAGGCAAATACCATATAGTTTTTCATTGATTTTTTCACGATACCAACTCCTAATTTGAATGAATTTTGCGGTTATATAAACACCTGCTATATATAACGAACTCTAGAGCAAAAAGTTAGATGATAACTAATGAGAAATAAAAAAGAGGGGCTTCGCCCCTCTTGGACACCCCAGCCAATATTAAAACTATCCCCTCAAATACGCATCTATATCGGCGGCGGCGCACTTGGCGGCGCCCATGGCGCTAATCACCGTCGCTGCCCCGGTAACTATATCACCACCCGCCCAGACCTTGTCTTTCACCGTCTTACCGGTAGCCTCGTCAGCCACCACCGTGCCCCACTTGGTTGTCTCCAGACCCTTGGTGGTGGAGGCAATGAGGGGGTTGGGGGTAGTGCCCAGGGCAAAGCAA
>JABUBL010000668.1_pt1 | contig 10675 bp, 12 predicted proteins | sample 7240371 | NCBI WGS metagenome assembly JABUBL01 (sample SAMN07256343, study PRJNA390944) | subsurface metagenome | isolation source: Methane hydrate marine sediment | place: Pacific Ocean: Eastern North Pacific, ODP site 1244 | collected 2002
AAGAGAACCGTTTAATCAGATTATGGAAAGACTTAAAAATTTAGAAAAGGATGTAAAGGAAATAGAAAAAGGAATATCAGATTTTGTTGAAAAAACCGAAAAGGGGATGATAAAGAAAAAAGCTTTTGTGCTATTTGCCGAGGAACTAAAAACGAAGGTAGCTGCTTTAGCAAAATTTAGGTAAGGAAAGGAGAAAAGAATATGGCAGGAATAAGTTTCATTCAACTGGCAAGGACAAGCTGGGCAATAGACCTGTTGCTTGCGCTTTCCGTCTTTGCGGTAGCGGTTATTATTGACAGAATCTGGGCTTACAGGGGATTAAAAGTTAATGAGGAAAGGTTAATGGAAAGAATACGCTCTGCTCTGAAAAGAAAAAAGAGTGATGAAGCGATTTATATATGTGAATCTGCAAATAATCCTCTTGCTGAAGTTCTCAAGGTTGCCATAAAAAACAAAGACCTTCCAATTGAGGATGTGGCGGAATTGGTTGATGGTGCTATGTTAAGGACAAAAACCATTCTTGAAAAGAGGTTAAGTATTCTAAGTACGATCAGTTTTATTGCACCACTGCTTGGTCTACTTGGAACAGTCCTTGGTATCATTCGTGCTTTCAGGGACCTTGCTATCTCCGGTAGTGGAGGTCCAAGCGTTGTAATGATGGGAGTTGCTGAAGCCCTTGTGACGACAGTTTTGGGAATTCTTATAGCAATCCCAGCTTCTATAGGATACAATTTCTTCATCAATCATGTTAGGACTTATATGGTAAGGGTAGAAATAGCAGCAAAAGAACTTCTTGCCTTTGTTGATGTAATTGAAAGGGAGGAAAGGGGTTTAGGAAGAAAAGGGAAGGGTATTGATCTTTCTGATGTTTTGGAGGAGAAGTTAAGATGAAAAGAAGATTTCCAAAACCAGAAGTAGAGCCCGATGCACCCGAAGTACCAATTGCACCTACAATAAATGTTGCTCTTCTATTAGTGCTCTTTTTTATGATGAGTGCACCCATGATTTATCATTCAGGAATTACCATTTCTGCACCTTCATTAAAAAAAGCGAGTGGTCAAAAAAAGGAAACAGAAGTTAAGGTTAATGTGCATATAACAGAGGAGGGTCAGATTCTGCTAAACAACGAATCTGTAGGTGAGGAGGAATTCCCACAACTTCTCGCAGAACTTCTTGCAAGGAGCACATCGAGAATTGTCATTGTAAGTGCTGATGAAAATGTTCCCCATCAGAGCGTCGTAACAATACTTGACCTTGCAAAACAGAAAGGTGCTCTAAAGTTAGCACTCTTAAAAAGGAAAAGAGGGAAACGGAAATAATCTAATGTGTTGTATAGGAAGTAAAAGGAGGTTACTGGTATGAAAAGAGTAACAAGGATACCAAAAGCAGAAATAATGATTACCCCACTCGCTGATGTATCGTTTACATTACTTGTTGTTCTTATGGTGACCACACCTATTATGATGATTACATCTCCGTTGAATATTATACTTCCAAAGGCTGCAACAGTAGAGCCACGGCAGACTGCAAATATAACGGTGACAATAACTCCAGCCCTGAGTCCCGATAATATAAACAAGATTTCCATCAATGAAAAGGTGGTTCCTTTTGAAAATTATTCAGTGTATCTGAAGAAGGAAATTGATGCACATCCAGATAGGCTGGTTATAATAAAGGCAGACAGGGCAGTAAGACACGGTGTTGTGATATCTGTTATATCAACAACAAAAAAACTTGGTGCACAACGTATCTCTGTTGGAACTGTGCAGAGAAGATAAAGGGGGCGATGAGATATGCGTTTAACACTCGGATTTTATGAAAGGTCATTTATTTTCAATTTCTTCCTCTCTATCACATTCCATTGCTTTCTCTTCTTTCTTATAATCCACAGGCAGAGTACTGTTCCACTTGAGAGGCTTGAGATTGTAGAGTTTATTGACGAAACATTACCGCCGAGTTCTGTAAAAGCACCACCTACAATAAGTCCACTTCAGGCATTAAAGAATATCTTCTCAAAGGAAAAGGATGTGTCCGCCACACATGATGAAGTTAGTGAGATGTTAAAATCCCTACCACCCGTTCCAGGTGTGGATGAGACAAAAGGTATAGACCTTTCAAGTAAAGATATCGATCGGTCACAAACAGCTATTGACTTAGAGGCTTATGATGACTTTGAGGGAGCAGAGGGTGGTGTGACTGACATTATCAGGGTTGGAACCTCACAAAAAACAACGGAAGAGATACTGTCAGCACCCCCCATTGTTATAAAGGAAAAAGGGGGAGGACCAAGAAGAGGACAGCTTGGTCTTTTCACTACTCCAGGCGGAAGCGGAATAGAAGCACCGCTTGAGCTGGAAAAAGAACCGGTTTCCAAGATGCCTGAAAGAGTGGCTGTTGCCCCCATTACAAGAAAAAAAGATGAGGGAATGAAAATCAAGGATGCAGGAAAATATTCCGGTCCAACCGTTAGTATTACTGGTCCGCTTTCAAGCAGAAAGATACTTAAAAAGGTTTTACCACCGTACCCTGAATGGGCTGAGGAAAGAGGGATATCAGCAGTTGTACAGCTAAGGTTCTGGGTAACACCAGGCGGTATTGTGAAAAGGAATGCATTTATAGAAAGAACGAGTGGTTCTGCTTCATGGGACAATTCTGCTAAGAAAGCATTGGAACAGTGGAAGTTTGCAGCACTTCCTACCGATGTTATTCAGGAGACCCAATGGGGTGTGATTACTATAAGGTTTGTGATAAAGTAACAAAAGGAGAGATGTATGAGAAAAAAGATAATATTTAGTTTATTAATATCATTCGCACTGTTAGTATCTTATCCTCTTCTGTTAGCACAGGGAACAGAGGAAGAAGGGGGTGAAGGTGTGGGAACCTTTGAAGAAGAGGTAAGAGGAGAATACAGAGGGACTATTGATGAAATAAAACCCGAAATGCTGCTCGACTTTGATATCTTTGAAATCATAGGATCCTTTGCAGGGGAAAAAGGATTTATATATGATAAAGAGCTAATAAAAAATTCTGATATTGCAAGTACACCGCTTCCAACACTGGCGAGTGACCAGCTCTACCATCCTTGGCTTACGGGAATCAGTAATAGTGAGGTAGCACTTTTTCATCCACTCTATGGACACGATGTTGCAGAATGGGAACTAGTAATAACTGACGCAGCAGGGACGGTTTTCAAGACATTTTCACAGGAGGGAAGGCCAACAAAGAGGATTTACTGGGATGGTCGTGGAGATAAAGGCGTAATGATAGATGTTGGTTCAACATTCACGTACTATGCTACAGCAGTAGACAAACTTGGTAATAGGTCAAGGGTGTTAGGAAGGGCAATCAGAGTCCAGGGAATACTCTATAAGGAACAATTGGATTGGATCATAAGGCTTGACGGAAGGGTGGTCTTTGAACCTAATTCATCTGACATTAGGAGTGAAGCAATGAATCTCTTGACAGAGGCTTGCGATATAGTAAGGAAAAAATTCATTAGAAGAATATCAGTGAAAGCATACTCCACAGATGAGACGGTATCACAAAAGAGAGCTAATAATATAGCGAAGATTCTGAGCGAAAAAATCATTCTACCAAAAGGTGTGGTAATTTACACAGCCGGCTATGCTTCCGTCGGTAAGGTAAAGACAAACAGGGTAGATATCTTTGTAAGATGAACCAAAATTTGGGCATAAGTTTAAAGATACAAAGAAAAAATTTCGAAATTTACCCATTAGCATCCTTTAAATAGAACTAATTTTTTTTTGAAGCGTTCTTTTCTAATTTCCTTTTTGAAAGTTATTGCAAGAGCAGACCCATGTGTCTGCCCTTTTGCGTATTGCTATTAGTAAATGGCTTATGTTTTAATCAATCATCTATAAGCTATCAGCCATAAGCAATAAGCCAATCCGAGTAAATGGATTTTGGTAGCTGCAGGCTTTAGCCTGACATAAGATATACCAACAGTAGATTTCAATCTGAGAAGAGATTGAGTCAGTCATCGAATCCTGGACGTTTGAATGTGTGGTGACCAGGAAATTCTTTATCGACGCCTTTGCGAAGTTTTTCAATTTCAACCAGTAGTGTTAATGCACTATCCTTAAGATCTTCATCCCAGTCATAAATAACCTTTAAGGCATTCATTGATTTCGTAATCGCTATATAAGCGACTTTTGCACTTCCATCTGCATCACTTTGTGAAAACTCGCCTGTATGCCTTTCCATTTTACTTTTCAATGCACGGTGAATCTTAACAGGTAGAAGTGTATGATACCATGATATAACTTCATAGCTTGAGATAATTTCCTTGAGTGTTGCCATATCGCCTTTGGCAGATGGTATTATTTCAATCCTTCTGGTAAGATCTACTCCCTCCTTTTGTATTGTTTCCCTTATATTTTCAAGGAATTTTCGTGCCACATTTAAGTAGCCATTAGCAGTTTTCATAAGAGGGTGATTACTGGGGTCATATTTTTTATATTCTTCTTCTGGTAATGCATTAAGGTCAATTCCTTGTTCTTCTTCAATCTTATATAGTAGCTTTAGAGTTTCGTCAAAGTCTTCTTTGATATCCTGCATCACGGTGTTCCAGTCATAAGGTTCTTCACCTTTAGCTTGGTGCCTGGCAAGTCGTTTCTGCTCTTTGGCATACAGCAAACATTTATGGCCGAAAAGGCATCTTTCACACCACCTGTCACAATAATTGTAAATACCTGGAATATATTTATCTTGCTTCAAATTTCTTCCTTTTTTCTTCTTTTTCCTTAATCAAAAAACTAGGATCAGACTCAGATATAAGAAATAAAATTCTCAGAATTTTCTTTCGTTCCAAGTTCTGAGTTTACTTTCTCTCATTTTTTCTCGAATTGATATTTTATAACATAGATTTATATGAAATGCAAGCAAAATTTGACTGGGGCAGGCAGGTTTAGAAGATACTTTAATCCTGAACATCCTGTTATCCTGTCAAATAAGGAGTGGAGGAAAAGGATGTGAGGGGATTTTTTCCTTGACGAAATTATAAAAATCTTTTATAATAGAATGTAAAAAGTTAATTGGAGGTGGATAGGGGCTGGTGTCTCTACTGGACTTCAAATCCAGCTGTCCTCAGTCGGGGACGGTAGGTTCGATTCCTACACACCTCCGCCAGACTGCACTAAAGCTTCGTCTGGCAGGTCAGAATACGGAAGCAAATGGCATATGGCTTATAGCCGTTAGCGTATGGCTTGTAGCTAATGGAAAAGAAAAAAGATAGAAAACAGAAGACAGAGAAGGGAGTAGAGAGTTGAGAGAAAAAGAGTAAGATATGTAGGATGTATGATGTATGATAGAAAACCGAGATTGCTTCTGTAGAGAATATGAGAGATTACTCGCCCTATGAAATAGAAACTGGAAGAAAAATGATAGTATTTCACGGGGCGAGCAATGACAACATCCACCGCAGTGATGAATGTTTAATAAATAATAACTTTACGTTATCTTTGCGATGAAGAACAAAAAAATAAACGAGGGGGCTAAAGTTATGAAAAAAAAGAGATTATTTAGAGGAATAGTAGATCTTCTTCAAGAGAATGAACAAACTCAGGAGTGGCTGATTGATAAGGTAAGAGCAATTATGAAACAGAATGGAGATAGAGTGTTTTCGAATCTCTTGAATGTTTTTACACATTTAGATATTGAGCCGAAAGAAGCGGAGATAATATGGACTGACATTCTTAAACATAGAAGGGAAATGAGTGAAACTCTTGGGAGACCGGTTGGTTTAAGGGTTGGTATGCTTGATTACTTCATCGCAGTCAACAAGCAAATGAGAAATCCCAAGATAATAGAGATAGAGATGTTTGAGAAACTTGAGAAGTCATTAATTACAGATGAACTTACCGGTCTATACAATAAACGGTTTTTCTCTGAAACTTTATACAGGGAGATTCAAAGAGCAAAAAGATACAGGCTCGACCTCTCTATAATGCTTGTAGATATTGATGATTTCAAAAAATGCAATGAACTGAAAGGTCGTGCATTTGGAGATAAGGTTCTAAGGAGATTCGCAGAGAGCATCAAAGCGGGATTGCGAGAGGTTGATTATCCCTGTCGATTCGAGGATGACAAATTCGCAATTATATTACCTGAGACAAGGGGCTTAAAAGCAGTAAAAGCAGCGGAGAGATTAAGAACAAATATTGCAAAAGTGAACTTTCTCCCTGAAGAAGATTATTACCTCACTGTTAGTGCTGGCGTTGCCAGTTTTGGGATTGATGGAAGTACACCGGAAGGAGTTGTGGAAAACGCAGATACAGCACTTTTAAGTGCAAAAAATGATGGGAAAAACAGGGCATATGTCTTCTTCAGAGAAAAGAGGGAATTTTCCCGCAGTGCCGCAGACTGGGATATTTTATACAAGATAGTGGATGAAACAACGGTGAAGACTGGGAAGATGAAAAATGTTGGTGGTGGAGGGCTGCTTTTTGAACATGAAAAACCAATACCAATCTCTTCCATCCTCGATATTACAATTAAATTACCTTTAAAGAAAAAGAAGATTTCCGCACAAGCAAAGGTGGTAAGGTTGGAGGTAAAGGAGAGTGGTGCGTTTGATATTGGAATCTTCTTTACCAAAATTACCCCTGAAGATCAAAAAATGATACTAAAGTATTCTAAACAGGAATAAATTTATAAACCTAACAGGGATTGGAAGAAAATATAAGAGTTAAGAAAACAAAAAAATTAAAACATTTTTTCCAATCTCTTTTCATCCCTGTTGATATATGGTTTAGTGTTTTCCCTTTGACATAGACATCTTTCATTCAAATCCTCATATTCAAAATTTCTTCCTTTCCCATTTTCTCAATAATTATAGACACTTCCTCATTCTTTTTCTGCCAGTATACTACCTTTCCTCCTTCTTTTTCACAATCACTGTATCTAAGACAGATAGAGGCAGCATTTTCTAAATCCGTTTTTCCTGTTGACCTGAGGAGTAATGTTATGGGACCAGGGACAATATCTGCTTCTAAACATATGGAAGATAGATGCTTGAAAGCGAGTATAATACTGTTTTCTTTCTCATTCCTCCCAACAATTACCTTGGACCCACTGGAGAGCCTGAAATGCCTTCCATATTTAAGCAGGTTAATCTCGTTCAGAGAATCTTCGTTATGCTTAAATGCGTCACGTATTCTCTTCGCAAAATTTGAGTTAGTTAAAAGACACCCTCCCGCAGGAGTGGGATAATTAGATATACCAAGCTCTCTCGCGAATTTTATCTGCAGTTTTCTTGAGCGACCCTCAATGGCAAGGAGTTTTTCCCTTTTCACCTTTCCTTGTTGTTCTGGAATTGCAGGTTCAAGTAATTTTGCAGAGAGCGGTCTCACTATTTTTCCTTCAAGTTCCGATTTTGTTTCAATAAGTTTCATTGACTTTTTATTCTGAGTCATTGGACGCTCTCCTAATACTTCTCCAGTAATAATGAATTCAGCACCCATTTCTTCCATATACTTCTTTGCTTTTCGTAACATTAGAATTCGGCAATCTATGCAAGGGTTCATATTTTTTCCGTATCCATGACGAGGGTTTTTTACTAATTCGATGAATTCTTTTCCTAAAAACTTGACCTTTAATGGAATTCCTAATTTTTCGCATATTCTTCTTGGTGCGGTTTCACATCCGTATTTTATGGTGCCAGAGAAAGGAGTTAAATAAGTTATTGGATAAACATCGATTCCCAACTCAAGCATAATCTTCACGGAAAGTATGCTGTCCAGACCACCTGAAAACAGAGCAACAGCTTTAGTCTTTGACATTTTAATTATCTTAACATCTTTTATTTATTGTTAAATACCATAGTTTACTTCAATAAGCAAGTGAAAAAAATATCGAGACTGAGAAGTCTCTCCTACATAATAGTTGTGGCATATGGTTTTGGGCTAAGAAAAAATAGAGTAATTATATGAGAGGGTTTTAAAATGAAAGAGGGGAGTGTTTGATACACTCCCCTCTTCTTTCTTCATAAAGTCTTTAGTTAAGGAGTATTAGTTTTCCCTGTGCTTCCATTCCTTCTGCTTTTAATCGAATAAAGTATATTCCCTGAGGAACTTTCACACCTTTGTTATCTTTCCTGTTCCAGACGATGCTGTGGGTACCGCTGTTAAATTCACCGTTGACAATCGTTGAAACCTTTCTTCCTGTTACATTATATACATCCAGGGAAATATGTCCTTTCCGAGGAAGTGAGAATCTTACCGAAGCTGCGTTTCTCGACGGGTTTGGATAACATCTAATAGAGTAAGCAACAGGTACTGTCTTTATATCAGGTTCTTCCTCTACAACAACTGCTGCATTTACAGCATCAAGAGCATTTATTAAACCAGTACCATAATAATTGTCCTTTCCAGCGGTCCCAAGGTCAAGACAGGTTTCCTCGATAATGCTATCTAACTCCTCCGGTGTAAGGCTCGGGTCTTTCGAAAGCATAAGAGCAATTGTTCCAGTAACATGTGGACATGACATTGATGTTCCCTGCCAGGCATATCCTCCGACATATCCCGTATTGTTGTTATAACGGAAGTGAAGTTATACCAGGACTTCCTCCCGGAGCTGCAACATCGGGTTTTATCAAACCTGGTGGGTATGAATATTCATACCAGGGGCTGAAGAACCACTGTGTTGCTCCGCGGCTCGAGAATGAAGATACTGAATTATTCTGATTAGTTGAACCAACTGCCATGCAGGAACTGTGTCCAGAACTACCATACCAGGGGGCAGGAATATTAGCAGGTATACCTATGTCGTAAGGGATTGAATAGTGACCGCCCATATTATCACCATTCCCTGCTGATGTTACGAAGACAACACCTGCAGTCAAACAGTTGTTAAGCACATATCGATCCTGTGTGCTCAGATAATTCCAGCTTGCTCCTGCATTGGCACTATCCCATCCTGCTGACATAGTCATGACATCAGCATCATGGTTGAGTGCAAAATTAACTGCGTTCTGGAAAATAGTTAAACCCCCAAGTGCCTTTAGGATCATAATCTGCGCATCGGGGGCAACACCTGTCTCTGTTCCAGCGGTTCCGTCACCAGCGACAGTGCCTGCAGTATGGGTACCATGACCATGATCATCCATTGGGTTATTATCATTGTTGTCAAAATCCCATCCGTGATTTGGATATGAAGCACCACCATCCCAGAGATGGTCAGCGAGGTCTACATGGTTGTAGTTTACACCCGTATCTATGTGTCCGACGATAATATTTTGTCCCGTGTAACCAAGAGGCCATACCAGATGTGCATTTATCTTTTGGACGTTCCAGACGACCGCTCTCGATTCAGGGATGCTTTCGATATTAGAAAATTCATTTCCAGTGACAACATGGGGTATCAAAGGTTTATCATCCAGCCAGATAAGTGCAACTATTGGATATTTTGATACCTCATTAATTACTGATTTTGTGGCTTTCATCCCAATGGAATTTGTTAACCACAACTGACTGAGGCGATCAACCTTTCCTGCGTTTTCCATGCTCTCAAGGTATTCATACACATCTTCCTGATATGAAGTTGTGAACTCCTGCAGGGTATTAATTGTAAAAGCTCTTCTTTCTGCCTTACCCATTCCTTTTACCAGACTGTATAGAAAATCCGTATCAATAAGTTTATCACACTCAATTATTACAGGAAGAAGTTCCTCTGGGGATACATTCTCCATCTTTTCCATAAGTCTTTCGTCAATCTTCTCCGGATAATTTCTGTAGGTAAATTCAAGGGAATTGGAATAGGCTTTTGCAGAAACATCCAGTGGGTTACCTGCCCAGACAACACTACTAAATAAAGTCAAAATGATTAAACTTAAAATTAATTTCTTGACCATTCTTTCCTCCTTGCCTTTGGTTGGAAAATAGAAATCCACCTCCTTTCTCTCTTATTATAATATGTTTTCAGGATTCGTCTTACCATTATCAATATTTTCCTCTCTCTTCTTACCAAAAATCCATACATATAGAATTACAATAATTCCTATGGTTACAAAAGAATCTGCAATATTGAAGACAGGCCATTTGAATCTTTTTATTCCGATCTCAATAAAATCAATTACCTGTCTCATTCTAAATCGGTCGATGAGGTTTCCAATTGCACCACCTATTATGAGCACAAGACCTATATTAAAAAGAATTCCTTCTTCTTTTATTCTAAAAAAATAGACTATTAAAAGGATGGTGGCAATTGAAGTTAATACCATCATCAGGAGAGGAGACCCCACAGGGATTCCAAATGCAACATTCGGGTTTCTAAGATACGTGATGCGGAAGAATGAACCAATAACTCTTATAGATTGACCTATATACATTGTTTTGGAAACAATATATTTGGATAGCTGGTCACAAAATATAACCGTCAGGGAGACAAAAGTAAAAATTTTCCATTTTCTTCTCATCTTCCGGTTGCTAATTTTTCTTCTATTTCCTTACAGTTGACACATAACTTCGCGTAATGTTTTACCTTAAGTCTTTCTCGTTCAATTCGCTTTCCACATTTTTCACACGTTCCATATGTTTTGCTACGAATCTTCTCAAGAGCTTCTTCAATGAGTAGTAACCGATCTCCAATACTCGTAACGATAATGGATTCCTCTTCTTTCTCAGCTGTCTCTGTTCCCAGGTCAGCCATATGGTAGGGA
>JABUBL010000669.1_pt1 | contig 10664 bp, 10 predicted proteins | sample 7240371 | NCBI WGS metagenome assembly JABUBL01 (sample SAMN07256343, study PRJNA390944) | subsurface metagenome | isolation source: Methane hydrate marine sediment | place: Pacific Ocean: Eastern North Pacific, ODP site 1244 | collected 2002
AGCGCTCAGCACAAGCCGGTAGTCTCGTTATTACTGCTAGCGATGTGCTGTCAGGAATAGAACGTGGTGGCAGTATTGCCGTTAATGGGGTATGCCTGACAGTAACCGATTTTAATAATAACTCGTTTTCCGTTGATGTAATGCCGGAGACACTAAAGCGGACTAACCTTGGCCTGCTGAGCGCTGGAGATAGAGTTAACCTGGAACGCCCGCTGGCTCTGGGCGAACGGTTAGGCGGGCATCTGGTGCAGGGTCATATTGATGATACCGGAAGGGTAGCCTCGGTTGTATGGGAAGGTGAGGCAATGCTCTTCGGGTTTGAAGCTCCTCCTGAAGTGATGCGCTTTACGGTAGAGAAGGGTTTTATTGCCATTGATGGGGTCAGCCTAACTATTACGACCAAAGATGCCAGCTCATTCCGGGTTTCGGTGGTTGATTATACCCGGAAGCATACTACTCTGGGTAGCCAACAGGTGGGTGACCCGGTTAACCTGGAAGTGGACATCATTGCCAAATATGTGGAACAACTCAGCCAGGCTCACCAAACAGGTATAACCGTTGATTTTTTGCAGGAACACGGCTTCCTGGTAAAGTAATCTATCATGATTAGGAAGAGGCAAATATGGGAATAGCCAAGATTTCGGAAGCTATTGAGGACATAAAGGCGGGCAAGTTCATCATTATAGTTGATGATGAGGACAGGGAGAACGAAGGTGACCTAGCCATAGCTGCGGAGAAGGTTACCGCCGAAGCTGTTAACTTTATGGCACTGCATGGTAGGGGATTGATTTGCCTGCCCACTACCGGCAAGCGGTTGGACGAATTGAAGATTCCCCTGATGGTAGATAGGGATAGAAATACTTCTAAGTTTTCCACCGCCTTTACCATATCTATTGAGGCTAAACACAGGGTAAGCACCGGCATTTCGGCAGCAGACAGAGCCGAGACAATAAAAGCGGTAATCAACCCGGCGACCAAGCCTGAAGATATAACTCAGCCGGGGCACACGTTCCCACTGCGAGCGAGGGAAGGTGGTGTTCTGGCGCGGGCGGGACACACCGAGGCTATAGTTGATTTAGCCCGACTAGCTGGTATTTATCCTGCCGGGGTTATCTGTGAGATTTTAAGTGAAGATGGCTCTATGGCACGGCTGCCTCAGCTCAAGGTAATGGCAAAGCGATTTGGAATTAAGATTGTAACGGTAGCCGACCTTATTGCCTACCGCTACCGCCACGAGCGACTGGTGCACCGGGTAGCTGAAGCCAAATTGCCGACAGTTTACGGTGAGTTCACAGCTATTGCCTATAAGAGTGATATAGACCCTGATGAACACTTGGCACTGGTGATGGGGGATATAGCCATTGATGAATCAGTATTAACCCGAGTTCATAGTGAATGTATTACCGGTGAAGTATTTGGCAGTCTTCGCTGTGATTGTGGTGAGCAGATTACTATGGCAATGAAAGCGATCGCCGAGGAAGGGCGAGGTGTCCTCTTATATATGAGGCAGGAAGGGCGAGGCATTGGTATCCATAATAAGATTCGCGCTTATGCCCTTCAGGATAAAGGGCTGGACACTGTGGAGGCTAATCTATCCTTGGGCTTTGCTCCGGACCTGCGGGACTACGGCATAGGTGCCCAAATCCTAGCCGAACTGGGCTTGCATAATATCCGCTTGCTCACCAACAACCCCAAAAAGGTGATAGGTTTAGAGAGTTTCGGGCTAAAGGTGGTAGAGACAGTACCTATTATTGCCTCTCCCAATCCATATAACTACAATTATCTGGAGACAAAACAGAAAAAATTAGGCCATACCTTGAAAGTACCAAAGGCTACCGATAATTAGGGGTACATAAATAAAGACAAAGGAGAATTATGATGAGCAAAAGCTTTGAGGGCATGCTACTGGGGAAAGGGCTGAAGTTTGGGTTGATTGTCTCCCGTTTTAACGAGTTCTTTACCAAGAAACTACTGGAGGGAGCACAAGATGCTCTGCTTCGGCACGGTGTTAACGAGGAAGACGTAGAGGTTGCCTGGGTGCCGGGTTCATTTGAAATTCCACTAATTGCCCTGAAATTAGCTCAGACCAAGAAGTATGACGCTGTTATCTGCCTGGCGGCTGTGGTCCGTGGTGACACACCTCACTTTGAATACATTGCCACCGAGGTTACCAAGGGTATTGCCAGGGTAGGCATGGAGACCGGTCTGCCGATTCTAAATGGTGTAATTACCACTGATACGTTGGAACAAGCTGTGGAACGGGCTGGAACCAAAGCGGGAAACAAAGGCTTTGAAGCTGCGGTGAATGCCATTGAAATGGCTAACCTCGTCAAGACCATAAGCTAATCATTTGGATTCAAAACTCGTAAAAATCCGACAATAGTTAACCGTAGTAGTTAACTCAATGGCATTTAATCTCAGACAGGATTTCCAGATGCTGAGAATTACCTCACCAAGATTTTCACTCAGATGCGCTGAAAGAAAGGTAACGATAAGGATAGTAGATTTACCCTCAGCCACCAGTTCAGTCGGTAACTTTATAGACTGTGTCCCCTCGTCTCACCCGCTCGCTAACCTTGACTCCTATTGAATCCCCGGCTTTAGCTTCATTAACATTCGCATTGTCGATCTGCATTGAGTTGACAGTAAATTCCATATCAGACGTGTGCCCCTTGATATGGATTGTGTCACCCACTTTCAGAGTTCCGGTTAGCTCAATGCCGGCTACCACGGGGTGGGCAAAGAAGTCGCTTACATTTCCAATCACTTCCTCAGGCATTTGACTCCCTCCTTAATGTTTAATGCAGTATGAGGTAACTCCGCTATTTTTTGAAATTATACCCCCCTAACTTGTATAAATCAATATTAGAAGGTAGTCAAATGGAGTGGATTTTAGGAAACCTAGCCGAAGTGGTAAAATCTTTTAATTCTTCACACACTTTAAGGTAGCAGTATTGACACTGCAGCCGTCGGGCTCATGATTGTTGCAGGTTTTTCCTATACTGTTTTAAATACCTCACCGCATATTCATCCCTACCTTTAATCAAGTCGGCAGTCAGAACCGTCTCAACCAGTCCCTTACTGCCCGGGTTGACGATGGGGGCATTCACTCCGCACCAGATTGCCATAGCTAAGAAGCTATTATTGATAAGGTATCGGTTGGGAAGGCCGAAAGACAAATTGCTGGTTCCCGTAGTCATGTTCAGTCCCAGCCTTTCGTAGATTAGTTGGGCAGTTACTAAGCATACAAGCCCGGCTCTGGCTTCAGCAGCGACCGCAAGGACTAGAGGGTCAATGATGATGTCGTTCTCTTCAATACCATAACTTTTTGCCCTGTCCAGTATTTTTTGAGCCACCTCAAGACGTTGCTCGGGCTCCTGGGCAATTCCACTTTCACTTTGACAAAGGCCGATTACTGCTGCCCCGTATTCTTTAGCCAAGGGCAGGATAACTGATAGTGATGCTTCCTCGCCGGTAGTACTATTTATTATAGGTTTCCCTTCGCACACCCGAAGTGCCGCCTCCAAAGCCTGAGGGTTTGATGAATCGATGCATAGTGGGGCTCCCGTCGCCTCCGACACCGCTTTCACTGCTTCGGGGAGGAGTACCACCTCATCGATACCCATAGCCCCAACATTGACATCAATGACTCTTGCCCCCTGGGCTATCTGAGTGATGGCTTCCTGTCTCAGGACATCCCAGTCCCTTTTCTCAAGAGCGGCAACAATCCTGGGTTTACCCGTAGGATTAATTCGTTCCCCAATGATGACCGTAGGTCCCTCAGGTGAGATCTCCACTTTTTCTTTTGTTCCCCGGAGTGTAGTAATCATAACTTCAACCGCTGGCATTCAGCCAGTCTTGACCGGTATCCCCTTTTCCTTGAGGTATCTTTTGGCTTCAGGTATGGATATTTCCCCGAAATGAAAGATGGAAGCAGCTAAAACTGCGGCTGCCTTGCCGGTGGTTACCGCCTGATAAAGGTGTTCCAGTTTGCCAGCGCCACCGGAAGCGATAACCGGTATGGTTACCGCTTCGGCAACGGCTCTTGTCATCTCCAGGTCATAGCCCTCTCTGGTGCCATCAGCATCTTTGCTGGTGAGCAATATTTCCCCGGCTCCCAGGTCCTCCACCTGCTTTGCCCAATTAACAATCTCCAGTCCGGTGGACTCAGTGCCGCTTTTCACGACTACCTCAAGTCGGGAAAGTCCGCTACCTGGAGGATTCTTACGGCCATCAATGGCAACAACCAGCCTTTCCTTGCCAAACTTTTGGGAGGCTTCCTTAATAAATTGGGGATTCCTGACTGCTGCCGTATTTATCGAGACTTTGTCCACACCAAGGTCAATTAGTGCTGCCATATCCTCAATACCGCCAATGCCACCACCGACGGCGAAGGGGATAGTAACCACATCGCAGACTTTTTTGACCCATTCCAGTCTTGTCTTCCTGTTCTCTACGGTAGCGAAAATATCAAGGAAGACAAGCTCATCAGCCCCCTCCCGACAGTAAGCTTCGGCTGCCTCCACCGGGTCGCGGGCATCCCTCAGGTTGACAAAGTTTACCCCTTTGACCACCCGCCCATCCTTAACGTCCAGGCAGGGTATAATTCTTACCACTTTCATCCTGCAACTCCTAAAATGGGGGAAGGTTTTGATATTCAATGACGGTGCTCACGTGCCATCCTATTCTATAATCAGACAAATCGGCCCGTCAACTCCGACAGGTGTCCTCAATGGTGGATTGTGGGGTAGTGCAAATGGGGTTTAGATATGGTAAGATATTGCCCAAAGGTTATAGCGAAACAATAAAGAGGGGTAAAAATTGGTAAACAGAAGCAGGGAAGAAGGCAAAGAATACGTTCTGAAGATGGTCAAGGAGCAAAATGTAAAATTTATCAGGCTGTGGTTTACTGACATCCTTGGTTTTTTGAAAAGTTTTGCTATCACCGTAGAGGAACTGGAAAGGGCTCTGGAGGAGGGGATGGGCTTCGATGGCTCTTCAATTGAAGGGTTTGCCCGCATTGATGAAAGTGATATGGTGGCTCTGCCCGACCCCGATACCTTCCGGTTGATTCCCTGGCATCCCCAGGAGCACCACGCTGTAGCCAGAGTGTTCTGCGACATTTTGATGCCCGGCGGTGAGCCTTTTGAAGGCGACCCCAGGAATGTCCTGAAGAGAAACCTTAAGCGGGCAGCGGACATAGGCTACACCTTTTATGTCGGGCCAGAGCTGGAGTACTTCTACTTTCGGGATTCCCAAGGAACCGAGCCCCTAGACCAGGGGGGCTACTTTGACCTGACCCCCCGGGATGCAGCCACTGACATGAGGAGAGAAACAGTTCTCACTCTGGAGGAGATGGGCATCGGCATTGAATATTCCCACCACGAGGGTGCTGCCAGCCAGCACGAGATAGATATGAGGTACACTGATGCCCTGACCATGGCCGATAACGTAATGACCTACCGCTTGGTGGTCAAAGAAGTAGCCCTGAGGTACGGAGTTTATGCTACCTTTATGCCCAAGCCAGTTTTCGGCATCAACGGCAGTGGTATGCATGTGCACCAGTCACTATTCAAGGGTGACAGGAATGCCTTCTTTGATAAAGGCGATGAATATCACCTGTCTAAAGTAGGCAAGTGCTACATAGCCGGACTACTCAAGCATGCTCCTGAAATTACAGCGGTTACCAACCAGTGGGTCAATTCTTATAAGCGGCTGGTTCCTGGCTATGAGGCACCGGTATATCTTTCCTGGGCACGGCGCAACCGCTCCGACCTGATACGAGTCCCGGAGTACAGACCGGGAAGAGAAAAATCGACCAGGCTTGAATTCAGGTCTCCCGATCCTGCCTGCAATCCTTACCTTGTCTTCAGCGTGATGCTGGCGGCTGGGCTGGAAGGGATTGAGAAGGGATACGAAGTTCCCCCTCCGGTGGAAGAAAACGTGTATGAGATGACCGAGGAGGAGAGAATGAGAAGGGGGATAGGAACTCTGCCTGGCAGTCTTCTTGAGGCTACCCTGCTCACTGAAAAAAGCGAGGTAGTGCGAAGGGCACTTGGCAACCACGTTTTTGACGCTTTCATCAAGAACAAGAAAATAGAGTGGGACCAGTACCGAACCCAAGTTACCGACTATGAGCTTAACAGATACTTGCCAATCTTGTGAGTCCAATTCAGTGCCCTGCATCGGGGGTTAGCACTGTTTATCCCTGCTTAACTTTTGACATACTGTCAGCTGATACGTATAATTAGGCTAATTACAATCTCGGGGAGGGGCAGTCTTGGCGAAGAAGAATGAACCCAGCCTGGTAAACGAAAAGCTAGAAGTAGATATTGAACGCCTCAAACAGCGCCTGGGTATGCTTGACCAGCGTTTAGACAATATCGACTCGGTGGTTACCGCAGTTGTGGAACGGGTAATGAGGCAGCCGATTACTTTTAATGTGACCTGCTCAAAGTGCGGCCAGAATATAGAAATTGCCCTCATCGGTATTGAGAAGCCAAACAAATAAAGCTGATTTCACACTTTATCAGGCAAAACCCCTCTTTATATTAAATCCCTCCAAACAATCCACCTAATAGTATCAAACTCTGGTTAGTGGCTTGACGGCTAGCGTAAAATAGGAAGAAGTTAAAATGACCGAGCTCATAATTATTATCCTCTATTTTTTAGGCATGCTTGCCATAGGAGTGGTGAGCAGAAGGAAGTCGAGAGAGGCTGATGATTTTTTTGTCGCTGGCAGGAAGAGTTCTTCTTTATTCATTACCGGTTCATTATTAGCCACCATCATTGGTGGTTCAGCCACGGTGGGCATGGCCGGGTTGGGTTTTAAACAGGGTCTAACCGGGGCATGGTGGTTGCTGGTAGGTAGCATTGGTCTGGTGTTTCTAGGGCTATTTTTTGCCAAAAAAGTAAGAAGGCTGGCGCTTTATACCCTCCCCGAGCTGGTAGAAAAACAATATGACCGGCGAATGGCTCTGGCCTCCTCAGTCCTTATTGTCGTTGCCTGGGTAGGAATTACAGCCGCCCAAATCATAGCTGCCGGAAAAATATTGAGCATCATAGGAATAGGCAGTCCGGCTCTGTGGATGGTGATTTTCACCGTTATCTTTGTCGCTTACACCGTGTTGGGCGGGCAGTACGCCATCATCCGCACCGATACTATCCAGGCGGTGATAATTTTCGCCGGGATTTCCGGTGGACTGGCACTGCTCCTTTCACGCCTGGGGGGGTGGGCTGGACTACAGAGTTCCCTTCCCCCAGAACAGTTTGCTTTTCCACTCAGCTCCCAGTTTGGCGGCACCGAGCTAGTCACGCTCCTCCTGCTTGTCGGCTTAACCTACGTGGTTGGGCCAGACATGTATTCCCGGCTATTTTGCGCCAAGGATGATAGGACAGCCAGGGCATCTACATTCTGGACAGCGCTGTTTATTATACCCGTTGCCTTTGCCATTACCTTAATCGGCATGGGGGCAGCCGCCTTATTTCCCGAGATTGCACCAGAGCAAGCTCTACCCATGGTAATAAAAGAGGTTTTCTCACCACTTCTTGGCGGAATAGTTCTGGCTGCCTTACTTTGTGCGGTTATGTCCTCGGCGGATACCACTTTATTAAGTGCCAGCACAATATTAATGGTAGACATAGTTAGATGGTTTAGACCCTCAGTTAACCAGAGCAAAGTCATACCTCGCTCTCGCTGGGTGATAGTGCTTTTGGGTATATGCTCTCTAATCGTGGCATTAGCCCTCAAAGGGGTAATAAGCGCTCTCCTTTTTGCCTATACGATATATACCTGCGGGGTGATTCTACCGGTAATTGCCGGATTCTTCAAGAATAAATTAAAAGTTACCCCCTCAGGAGCGCTGGCAGCACTCATCGGTGGTGGTTCGGCAGGTCTTATCAGCAAATTGCTGGGGATACAATACCTTGATTTGGGAGCATTACTGCTCAGTGGCCTCTTCTTTTTCGTAGTTAGCTTCGTTGACAACAGGCTAAAGAAATAAGTCAACTGATATTCTCGCCAATATGATTGCACTCACGGCTTGTCGCTGTTATAATAATGTTCGTGACCGATGTATTGTGCATTAATCAGATTTATAGACGGATTTACGGATTTATCAGGGCAGCGTAGGAGCGGGGTGGTTAAAGCCTCTCGTCCCCAAACCGGGTGAGAGGTTTTCATTATAGACTGAGAGGATTTCAGCAGTGGTTCGAGACAAAGAACAAGAGAAAAGTGAAAAGCTGGAGACAATGCGGCATTCGGCAGCCCATGTTATGGCTGAGGCGGTTCAGTCCATCTTTCCCGACGCCAAGTTTGGCATTGGTCCAGCTATTGAAGACGGTTTCTACTACGACTTTGATTTACCCCGCCCGCTCAATCCTGATGATTTACCGCTCATTGAGACCAAGATGAGTGAAATAATCGCTTCAAATGAGCCTTTCATTAGAAAGGAAGTAACTAAAGAAGAGGCTCGGCGACTGTTTGCCACCCAGCCCTATAAGCTAGAGTTGATTAACGAAATTCCAGACGAAAAGGTCAGCCTGTATCAACAGGGCTCTTTTGTTGATTTGTGTCGTGGGCCCCATGTGAGTTCTACCAGGGAGATAAAAGCATTCAAGCTGACAAATATTGCCGGCGCCTACTGGCGTGGTGATGAGCACTGCCCCATGCTGCAACGGATATATGGCGTTGCTTTCGACACCAAAAAAACCTTAGAGGAGCACCTGAAAAATCTTGAAGAAGCTGCCCGGCGTGACCACAGGAAGCTGGGCAAGGAGCTTGACCTGTTCAGTATTCAAGATGAAGCTGGCCCAGGACTGGTTCTCTGGCATCCAAAGGGAGCAATTATACGCCGCACCATTGAGGACTTCTGGAAGGATGAGCATGTTAAGCGTGGCTATGATATCGTCTATACTCCTCATATTGCCAGGATAGACCTGTGGAAAACCAGTGGACACCTGGAGTTTTACCAGGATTATTTATATAGTCCCATGGATGTGGAGGGACAGAAATATATTCTGAAACCAATGAACTGCCTGGGGCATATTTTAATTTATAAAACCAAGCTACGAAGTTATCGTGAACTACCAATACGCTACGCCGAACTGGGCACTGTCTACCGCTACGAGCGCTCCGGGGTGTTGCACGGCCTGTCCCGCGTCAGGGGCTTTACCCAGGATGACGCCCACATTTTCTGCCGCCCTGACCAGCTGGAAGAGGAAATAATAGGAGTGCTGGATTTAGCTCTCTTCCTGATAGATGCCTTCGGTTTCAGCAGCTACCAGGTATTACTTTCTACCCGACCTGAGAAATACGCTGGTACCATTGAGGCCTGGGAAGAAGCTACCGATACCTTGCGCCAGGCGCTGGAGCATTCCAAGGTTGCTTATAAAGTAGACCCCGGAGAGGGTGTATTTTACGGACCCAAAATAGACATTAAGTTTGAGAGCGCTCTGGGGAAAGCCTGGCAGGGTCCAACAATTCAGGTTGATTTCAACCTGCCACAGCGCTTCAATGTTACTTACATTGGCGAAGATGGGAAAGAGCATACGGTAGTAATGGTACACCGCACCGTGCTGGGCAGTATGGAGCGCTTTCTGGCCTCACTTATTGAACACTATGGAGGCACTTTCCCGCTGTGGCTGGCACCAGTTCAAGCAAGGGTGATTCCAGTGGCTGACCGCCATCTAGACTATGCCCACAAGATAGAAGCTCAGCTCAAAAACGAGGGGGTGCGTGCAGAGGTTGATGCCCGGTCAGAAAGGATAAACCTGAAAATTCGGCAGGCACAACTTGACAAGATACCCTATATGCTGGTAGTAGGTGATAAAGAGATAGCTGACTCTACCGTTTCCATCCGCTTGCGAAGCGGGGAACAATTAGCTGACCACTCCTTTGATAAATTCAGAAAAACTATCAAAATGACTATCGCCAACAAGGCAAAAGATATAGTATGATATCTTTATGATTTGATTAATATACGAGAATGTGGTATAGTTTCTATCCGTAAAATACCTGTGCTTGGAGGAGGTAGGTAAGGACATAATCAAACAACTGCGTGTCAACGAAAGGATTAGAGCTCAAGAGGTTCGACTCGTCGGGGAAAAGGGGGAGCAGTTAGGGGTTATGCCCTTGAGCCAGGCACGGGAGATAGCAAGGAAGCAAAACCTTGACCTGGTTGAGGTAGCTCCTACTGCAGTACCCCCAGTATGTCGCCTTCTTGACTACGGCAAGTATAAATACGAGCAGGCCAAGAAGGAGCAAGAGGCCAGGAAAAACCAGAAGGTCTCACTACTAAGAGAGGTCCGACTGCGTCCTAAGATTGGCGACCATGATTTTGAGGCTAAAGCCAGGATTGCCAAGAAACTGCTCGCTAATGGAGACAAAGTTAAGGTAACAATAATGTTTAGAGGGCGTGAAATCACACACCCTGAGCTTGGCCGGAAGTTGCTCCAGCGGATGATAGAGTCACTACAGGATGCAGCCTCTCTGGAGAGGCAGCCAGTGACGGAGGGTAGACGGATGGACATAATCCTGGCCCCAGCAGCTACCCAGAAAGCGAAAGTAAGGGAAGAAATAAAGGAAACTTAGGATGCCAAAAATCAAGACTCATAAAGGCGCACAAAGCCGTTTCCATATTACCGGGAGCGGCAAAATTATGAGG
>JABUBL010000670.1_pt1 | contig 10660 bp, 11 predicted proteins | sample 7240371 | NCBI WGS metagenome assembly JABUBL01 (sample SAMN07256343, study PRJNA390944) | subsurface metagenome | isolation source: Methane hydrate marine sediment | place: Pacific Ocean: Eastern North Pacific, ODP site 1244 | collected 2002
TAAAAATTGATAACTTGGGCTTATCAGACCTGTTATAAAAAGCTAGAAAAAGTTACCGAATTATTGACCTGTTATACCTTCCCCATTTATCTAATTTAAAAGTAAAATATTAATTGTCTGAGAAAATGGGATGTATCTCTATCTATTTTAATAGTTTGATAATAAGCTTGACATTAAACTTAAATTATTTAAACAAACGACTAATAATAGTATTAATAATATATGCTGAAATAGTTATTAAAATTGCAGTAATAATAACTTCTGTAATATTAATTTCTGATTCGTATATTTTGCTCAAAACCATTGGTAGAAAAGGTAACGCAATAAGGGATAACAAATAAAAAAGGAAAGTTTTTTTAAATAAATTATTGAATAACTTTATTTTACCAACACAGGATGAAAGGCCAACATATATTGTTATAAAAAGGAAAGTATAGGTTAATATTTCATAGAGGAAGGCAGTTACCCCCTCGTTATCAAAAAAATCAGTATATTTTATTATAGAGTAAGTGGTGTAAACCATAAATGTTAAATGAAAAAATATAAGTGAATTTTTTAATACATATACCACTACCTCTTTTTTATTATAACCCTCTGTACTAAATGATTTACTTCTAAAAACAAATAGCAATATGAGAGAGTACACTAAATATATGCCTGGAAGTATAATTAATTTATATATGAAAAATATTTCATGATCGATTGATAAAACCGATAAAAGCGGAGAAATTCTATTAGTTAAGGTGGCTCCAAGTCCCATACTAATGTTTATGAAAGATATAAGTATCAAAATACAAATAATACTTTCATTAAGGGCTTTAAAAAAAAATTTGTAAAATACGCTACCTGGGATATAAAGTACTAAGAAAATACACGAGCTTATTATGAAAAAATAAAATATTAAAGGTTCGATGTTTTCGCCAAGAGAAAATATTTCAACTAATTTATAGATTTTGCTACTTTCTGATAAATAAAAGCTCACTGGGAAACAAATAAAATGCATAATACCAAAAAGAAGATAAAAAGGAGTTATTATTAAAGGTATAATTATTTTTTTAGAATTATTTTTTAATAAATACCTTTCGAGTAAATATTTTAAAATAATATATGTATTCAGGATTGAAATAAAAATAATTAATAATTTCCAGAGAAAGGATAATGTATTGATTATTAATCTCCTTTAATGTAAAACTGCATTTTAATTTAACGCTTATTAAATTTGAGTGGTCGGATTATGGGATTATAGGGTCAGTTCTTGCAATATCACTTTTCATATTCCCTCTTGATTTTTTTAATTAAAATGGAACACATCCTATTTTTTCTATGGTTTAATTTTCCATTTTACGAGGTTTTCCCTTAGGACGTCTATCTATAGCAATACCTAAAATTTCAACCATCCGGTTAAGAAACTCCTCAGGTTCTATAGATTTTCCGCAAAAAGTGACCGAATTATTGACCTAGTACACTTTTCTATTTATTTAATTTATAAGTAATAAATTAATTATCTAAGAAAATGGGATGTGCCCTTATTTATTTAAATAAAATTTGGTTACATATTATTTAATATCTCTATTTCTTAGCAATTTCTTAATTTCTTTAATCTTCCTTAGATACTTATCTAAATCTTTTTGATCTATTTCTTTTGGTTCATGAACTACGTTATTTCTAAATTTCCTTAACTCATCTAATAAAATATAAATTTTTCTATTGATTAATTCCTTTCTTAAAAGAATTTTGGTAGACTGCCGAAAAGAGAAAACTCGTTTTTGAAGATCTGTAGCTCGCTTTTTTAGAATAACTTCTAAATCCGACCATTCCTCAAGAAAAACACCTAAATACCCGGTTTTTAGGTCTTTCTTTATGGCCACTTCCAAAGGATTGCAAAGTTTTAATATCTTATCACCTCTTGGGAAAAGAAGTCTATCAGGAATACGATGAAATTCTTTTCCCCAAAAAGTATCATTATTGGGAATTTTAAACTTCATTATTAATCTGTTTCGAAAATCTAATTCTGTTTTTTTATCATACTCAAATGTAATATCAGTAGTACCAGCTAAATATCCCTCTTGAAAATGTGGTCGCAAAGCATCTGGTGGTGAGATGCTTAATAATCGTATATTTACAATATCATGTTCAGAATTAATAGAAATCCTATTAGTTATATAAGGAAACCCAAAAATATATACGTATCCATAATTATCATGGTTTTTGTATTGTGCAAAAGAACACGCTACGCGCAGTGAATGAGTAAAATCTAATAAAGGAGTCTTACAAATTCCATAATGTTGTAGCATACTCCATTGAATATATTTTTTACGTCTTAATTCTCCATGACCTTCTACTTTATTTGTTTTAAATATATGAACCAATTTTTTACATGCTTGATCTAATAAATCAAATAAATGGATTAACTCCTTTGAACTAACGTATTCACTCCTATAAATAGATGGATAAAAAGTAGATGTTCCAGCCTTACTCTTAAAATCTTGGCTTTGTCCTCTAAAAAATAAAAGATAATCCTTGTTCTGATATGCTAATTTTGCTGTATGCTCAATAAGTTTTGTGTATCTATCTACCAATAACGGTTCTAAGGAAGATAATTTTTTTGGGTCATAATCTAAACGACGAAGATCTTTCGTTAAGGTTGGTTCTATTTTTCTCATTTTAATTATTATTTTTTAACTCTAATTTCATAAATTTTTTAATCTATCATGGAATGATTCTTTGTCAAACTTTATTCCTCAATGATATACCCCTATTAATACTTAAAATTCAATTATATTCCTGATAGACAAATTAGATTTTTAGATTTATAATATCAGATCATCTCTGTTAAGAAAATGGGACCTTTTGTTCTTATTTACTTTATTATAGAAAAAATTATCTAAAATGTGAAGACCCCTTCCCCCCTTCATCCTATTATTATTTAATCTTTTTGATTATTTTTTTTTGAATCACTATCTCTTTTTTTTATTGCCTCTTTATCTTTTTCTGGTAAATTATCATAGATTTTATCAATTTCTTTAGGTTGGGAAACCATTACATCAACTACTATATTTATCAAATGAAATAATTTATTTGTAATTTCTTGATCATCTTTAATGTTACTGGGGTAAAATCTTTATTCTTGACAGTTCATTGAACTATTTTGTCAACAATAAAGATTTGACCATGTTTTCCTGTTTTTTTTAAGATCGTTCTACAATTCACATTTATTTACTCTGATTGTTATATTTAGGCTGTGTCTTACTTATAATTTTGATTTCTTTTTTCCGAGCCTCAGATATACTATTCATTTGTTCAATCTGTATTTCTGTACCTGGAATGTTGCCTAGATGTTCTTCAAGTCGCTCCTGTACCCTCCCTCTTTGGGCAATACCAGTATAATTATTTCTACCGCCTTCAGTTATTATTTTATAAACCACAGGCTTATTATTAGGTAGGTTTTCAATCCCAGTTTTGTTAAACTTTACTTTTTTAGTACTCATAAGATACCTCCTATATACATTTTTACTTTCGAACAAAGAGCTAATGGACGCGTTTTAACATGCTCCTCTTCAGTAATTGGTTGGTACCATGACTTCATATTATATTGCGACGTAGAAAGATTTAGGGCATAAACTTTTAGCTAATTTTTTTCCATCATCTGTGAAAGGTGTATGCCAACCAATCGATTGTGCCTCAATATTAAAATAAGAACCTACTGCTTGAACAAATTGTGATCCTAGTCCCATTTTCCTATATTTTCGGTGTATCCAGACTAAACCAATCGACCAAATAGCTTCGACTTTCAGAAGTTTTTTACCTTCCGCATTCTCATACTCTTGCCATGTAAACTTCTGGACATGGGTTCTTTTTTCAAGTATTAGTAATCCAATAATTCGGATTTTTCTACTCAAAAGGAAAAGATGGACATTTCGTTTATCTAAATCCTCTTTAGAATGATACGGGGCAAAATCGAATGGTGTATCTCTATGGGCTAAAAGCCCGGCTTCTTCTGCACGTCTTTTTTGTACAGTAGATGAAAAATAATTCACGACGGTTATTCGATAGTCACCTTTCTCCCAGAATATTTTGTCACTTTTGATCTTTCGCGCGTAGACACCATTCACAACTTTGTCGTGGTATATTCTATGAGCCCTTACATCTTCGGAGTACTCTGGGACATACATCATTCCACATATAGGACACTTCATAATAAACCTCTCAAGCAATTTAAACATGGACACATCTTATTTTTTCAATGGTTTAGCTTTCCATTTTACGAAGTCTTCCTTTAGGACATCTATCTATAATAACACCTAAAGCCTCAACCATCCGGTTAAGAAACTCCTCAGATCCTATATGTTTTCCGCTAAAAGTTACTGGATTATGGACTTGGCACACCTTCCCTTGTATATTAACTAGTAACTTATTATTGATCAAAGAAAATGGGATGTGTCTATTTATTCAATTGTTCTCCTCCTATCTTGTTAGATAACTTTTTTGTTCTTTTTTTCTTATAACCATGACGTTTAAGTATTTCTTTTATATCCGGGCTTTTTCGAAACTCTTTTTTATCAATTATAAATTTCATGTCTTTTTCTAAATCTACACCTAAATCTAAAGCAATGTCTTCAATAGATCTAGGTTGGGGTTCTTGATAGAGCTGTAAATTTTGTAAGAAATACTTAACTATTATATTTCTGAGATAATCACAATTATTTTTTGTTGCAGTAAGAAATTTTTCTTCTTCTGGGAAAAGAATGAATGAAACAAGCCTAGATTCTTCGGTTGCTTTCTTAAAGTTATAACATTCTTTTTCTATTAATAACCTTATTATTTGTTTTTTAAGTGGCACTATATAAAAGCTATCTTTTGTTTGATAGATGTGTGTTTCCATATAGAAATTTTCTGAAAAAAAATGTATTTTTCCATAAATTCTTTCCCCGTCTTTTTTAATATTGTCACTTATAAAAATTTCCTCAGCTTCTTCTGGACAAATAAGATAGTATAACTCGTAAATTTCGTTAATTTTTTCCTTAAAAACATTTGGGACTTCAATGGAATTTAAATAATCTATGAAATATTTTCTCATTTCCATTATGTGTATCTCCCTCCCTTTTGGCGATCATTTTATTTTTCTCTAACATTAATAATTACACCTTCAATATAGTGAAGTATGTGGCCCAAGTAGTTTACGCTGAATTCGGGGCCCCCATAATCCCATTGCCACACCATGTCGTTTTTTTTATTGCTCTCTTCTCTCTTTTTCTCGTAATGTCCATGAATTAATTTTTGGAGAACTTCCTTTATTTGCGTAGTTATTTTTATTTCGATTAAAACATCAACTATTGTTGTGCTCCAGGATTTTTTCGGGTCCGGAATTTCAATTTGTTCTAATACGTGCAAGTGACCAGCATAATATCCTTCTTCTTTCGCTTTTAAAGAATATGTATATTTCACGTTGTTTTTTGTACACAGAAAATCTATTTTATTTTTTATAAATTCCACTCCGTCTATATATTTAACAACAATCGTTGTGCGCACGACGTCATTTATTTTGCTGAACCAATTGTTAGGTAATATCCAACCACTCTCAGGTTCTTTGGGCCAATTTTTATTTTCTAGAACATTTTTTCTAAACGTTTTTCTTAAAAAACGGTCATAAGTCTTTATAAGTAAATCTGGTTCATATGGATACATTAGAAGAGTATATCCTGAACTTTCCTTTAAGTATTCATAGTTATATTCGTTTAAATTATTAATTAATTGATACCAAAGGTCTGATTCTTTAAAGCTTTTTTTTATTATATCCGCTACGTCATAATAGCCTGTTCTTCCCAATAAAAATAAGCCATTACCCCCACACATGTTTTTTAACCATATTTCATATTCGCGCATATTTTTAGGTTTATTTATATTCATATTATTTCCTAATAAAAATATAAGAATTAATTAAAATAGAGACAACACATCCTATTCTTTCTATGGTTTAGCTTTCCATTTTACGAGATCTTCCTTTAGGACGTCTATCTACATTAACAACTAAAGCTTCAATCATCCGGTTAAGAAACTCCTCAGATTCTACGGGTTATCCGCTAAAGGTTACAGAATCATTGACCTGGTACACTTTCCCTATTTATCTAATTTTAAAGTAAAAAATTAATTATCTAAGAAAATGGGATGTTTCCCATTTTCTTAAAACCTTTAACTAACCAATATGTTTTGACCTTTCGCGAAGTATTTCTTTTGGGTAATCACCTTCATCCTCTGGTTTTTCCTGACTTACTAATTTATACATATCAGGCTTTAAGCCAACCTGTGTTTGTTCTACATAAAATATACAAGCATCGGGTGAAAATACTTCTGAAGGTACTATCCATCCGCCAGTATTCCAAAGAAATATGAATTTTCCATTTACCCGTACTTTTCTATCTGATTTTAGCAATCTTCCACCATGATGCGTGTGTCCAAAAACAAAATGGAAATCTTTTTTTACTTCATTCTTAATTCCACAAATTTCCTCCAAATACCATATTACTTTTTCTCGCACATAATTATCCAGTAATGTTTTTCCATCTTCCTTAAATGTTGTTCTTTTTATTGATCTTGATCTACTAAATTCCAATTTTATTTTACGATACCAATCAAAGGCAATTTCTATTATTCTACAACATCTACTAATTTTATACCAAACATCTTCCATAAACCTATAAGTTTTATCTTCCAAATCACCGAGATTTTTAGCCATTCTTGCACTCGTAAGTTTATCCAAAGCTTTTGCAAATAAATGCCCATGATCAAAAAAATAAAAAGCAGTATCTGTCTCAAATCTATAATTAGGATAATATATTTCAATTCTTTCATCAGGGTAGTCACTTTGTAAACAATTTTTAATAAATATTTCCTTGTCTAAAATAGATGAATCCACCTTTATTTTAGGGAAACAATCCTGAAAACTATCCTTTCCATATTCTTTTTTTAATAGTTCAACCCAAAGATGGTGATCATGATTCCCTGGAATATATACTACCTTGTCGATATTCACTTTATCTAACAATGAAGTAAGAAAAACCTTGACATTTTTATAAGCTTCCTCATCAGATGCTACGGAAAGATCAACTATATCACCAATGAGTACTAGCTGTTCTATGCCATCATCAAATTTCTTATCTCCTTTTGAAATTTCAATAATTTTTTTAATTGTGATATCAATTAGGTTAAAGCGATCTTCACTATTAAACAAAACACTTTCAGGCTCTCCTAGATGTAAATCCGATAATGCTAATATCTTTAATTTTTTCATTTTCTTCCTTCCAATTAGATGGTAAATTAAAAACTCTTTTTATATAGGTAAAGAATGTTTTTGATGCTTCACAAGTTTACAAAATTACTATTTATTTTATTAAAACATCGTTCTTTTCCTATAAAAAATTATCTTTATAAAGCAATTTGCAAAGAACTTAAAATAAAAAAGACAGAAAATTTCTGTTCGGTAACAGTCCTTTTGTCTGAAAGTTTGGATACATTTAGTATCATGCCTCTTCGACTCCTTTTCTTAAATAGAAGAAAAAACCTCTCCTAAAGTTTTAGTTCAAGAAAAAGTTAAAAGTTATGCCAAATGCTGAGATCTGCCCCTCTTCTTTTTCCAATCAAATTGTATGGTTTTTGAATTAAATTATATTATAATGCTAACCTTCAAGTTAATAATACCATTTATCTGCCAGCTTCCTTTGCAGCCTTTTCTATCCAATCACCCATTTTATTATATCCATCATCATTGTTCCATAAATAAAAATCATATCCTTTAGGTATTTGACCACACCTTTCAGACATATTACCTTGCAAATCTTTAATTTTGCTTATATCAATACCTAAAAGTCCCTTACCTTTTTCTATACTTTTCTCAATTTCGTATTTAACCCATCTACTACCACAAGTTTTTTCACCTACTAAAACAACTGTTACAGATGTGCCTTCAAGTTGTTTATCTATCCAATTTTTAATTGCAGTATCTCCTTGTCTTTTTAATTTTTCAAAATCCGCTGCATCTATAAAACCTGCTGCTTCTCTTTCTTGAGTAATCCAACTTTTTCTTACAACCATTGCTCTTGATACATCTTGTTTGTATTTAAAGCTAAAAAAAACTCTCCTTGCCATTTTCAATCTCCTTTCATTTACAAAAATTTAAATATATAAACAAACCAATTAGAAGAATAATTATAGACAAATATAATTTTCATATTGTTATAGGCCGAAATACTATGCAAAATAAATACTTTCCTTTAGTATATAACTCAGTTCTCGTTGAAAACGGAGTAGTTTGTTTTGAATTTTCGACACTTCTATAACATCATCATATAATCCCCTAAATTTTCTTTCTTGAGTTAAATAATGTGCAACTAAAAACTAGAATATAATTTTTGGGCAAAGTATAACAGAGCCAGATACACTCTATTATACGATGGACTGTACCAATTCAATAACTTTTAGGAAGTTTCTATAGTTAAATACGTTTTACCTTCCTGCTTTCTTTGCTGCTGCTTCAATCCAGTTGCCAAGTTTGTTATACCCGCCATCATCAACCCAATCGAAAGTTAAAAAGCCCCCAGCAGTGACAGATAGCAACATCCATCGTTTTCTTCTCTTATTTTCTAAGATAACTCTTTAGATTATCCCAAGTCCATAATATTCTTCTCCCAGCTCCTTCAACATGCGGGCATTCTTTAGAACTATAACCTATAAGCTGAAACTTTTTTATGTCGCAACCTTCAGAGTTAAGACTGTCCGCAATTGCTATTTCCTTCAATACACCACTTGCTTTATATGTTTTTTCTCCTGCTATAACACATAAGATATCAACTCTTTTTATCTTTTCTTCAGCTTCTTCTTCCCAATATTTCTCTGGTGCGGCTTCCTTTAATGACCAATCCGAAATCTCAAACGGTGAATCTTCATTTTTCGCTTGGCCTACTAAAAGATCCTTCAAACTCCTGTCGTTATCGTAATCAAAACTAATGAACACTTTCGCCTTTACCACTTTAGTATCCTCCTTTTTGTGATAAAAATAGAACAACTACATAAATTACTGTCAGAAATACTGTTGGGCTATAAAATCAACCTGAAGTTGTTGAAAACATAATTCTCGATCTTGAATGCCCTTCCTAAATCGGTAAGCATTCATATTAAATAAATGCTCATACGTAGACATCGGGAAACCTAGACTTATCAAAACCCTTACAAAATAATAGAAAAAGTTATCGAATTATTGAGCTAGTACAGCCGTTCCTAAACTATCTTTTTTAAAATAAAAACTAAAAAACTTGCCTTGCCATAATTATCTCCTTAATCTTTTATATATTCTTTATGAATTTCATCTATAATTTTCATAATGCATTTAATCATATATTTGCTTTTATTTCCTTTTTCTAAATCTCCTAGATGTTTCTTTAGATAGCAATATTTATCAATATCGTTTTTTATTTCATCAAATATTCTTTTTGCAGTGAATCCAGTGGAGCCAACTGGAATAATAAAAAGATGTTTCTCTTTAGCTATTTCAAATTCTCGGTATACACCATCTGCATCTATAATTTGTTTATCTTTTCTTTTATTTCCAAAAAGAAAAATACTAATACCAGAACATGAAATCATGCTTTTCCTATAGGACTCCCAAAGATTCTCTAGATTAATATCTTGGGAAGCTGTCTGTGGAAAAGGTTTTAAATCTAAATATTCATTAATGTTTTTAAACTTTGATGTGTATATCTCTGAAAGAGCACCATTGATAATATAGCTACCGACACCGTAACCATATCCACTAACAATTTTCTTGCCATTACTGATTAATGCTTTTGCCAAATCATGCATAAAACTTTTAGCTTCACTTTGTTCCCATGTACCATATGTTTCTGCGCTTCCTGATATAAACACACTATTTAAGTTATTTAATTTTTCTATGTCAGATAATATCTCAGTTATTTGCTCATAAGTATCAACTAACACGGCATGAATGGAATATCTTTTTAAATCTTTCAATTTTAATTCTTGTTTTATGCTAGCATAGTGATATTCTTCAATTGAAGGATACTCACCCTCTTTTATTTTTTTAAAGAAAGCGAAATGTTCTCTAGTGTTTTCTCCTAGTAAAACTCTTATTCTGCCTAAAATGTAATCAAGGTTTGGATCGTTAAAACTAATACCAATAAATAAGAAAGTTTTTGAAATTAAATCACCTTGGAGAGTAGTAGTAAAGAGCTGCCTATTAGTATTGTATGACTCATAATCATCTTTTGTAATTACTGCATTTTCTGGCTGTGAAATGTCACCATGCATTTTGTAAACAATAACATTTCTTTTGGGAACATTTATGGCTAAGTTTTCTAAAGTAATTTTTACATCTGTTTTTTTATTATTTTCTCTTAATGAGTCTTCAATTAATGTGTCATAATTTGTTGTCCAATAATACTTGATGGGCAACCTTGAAAGTATCTTATGATTTTCTGTTATTTCTGCATCTTTTGTAAATTGATTAATTATCTCTTGATTAATTCGACTTCGACTTCCTTTTTCATTACGATAATACTGAGCGACTGCTACTAAATCCGCTTCTTTATTTACATCAAGTCCGATTTCGTCTGCTATACCACATAACAATTCAAGCCAATTTACATAAGAT
>JABUBL010000671.1_pt1 | contig 10656 bp, 18 predicted proteins | sample 7240371 | NCBI WGS metagenome assembly JABUBL01 (sample SAMN07256343, study PRJNA390944) | subsurface metagenome | isolation source: Methane hydrate marine sediment | place: Pacific Ocean: Eastern North Pacific, ODP site 1244 | collected 2002
AGGCCTATTAGAGAAAGCAAAATTGAGTCTTGCGGAGATCTCGCAGCGGGTTGGTAAGTCCCCGGGAATAGTGCAGAGGAGGATGGATATTTTAAGGATGCCTGAGTCTTTTCAAAAGGCGTTACATAGTGGATCTATTGGTATTACGGTTGCTGAAGAATTATGGAGCTGCCCGGATGCGGCAAAACGTGAATACTTTATTGAGCTAGCAGTTGAACATGGAATAACGAAAGGTATAGCTAGGAGTTGGGTTGATGAATTTAAGAAGTCTAAAAGAGATGAGAGGATTGCTGGCGGAGAGGGTAGTGGACATGATCCGGTTTATGAAGATGTGCCGATTTATAGAGCGTGTGATATATGTAGAGATCCGGTTGAATATAAGAACGTAAAGGAGTTAAGGATCTGTGCAAGGTGTAATAAATCAATTATTGAAGCATTGGGAAAATAAAATTAATAAACCAGGGGAAGGAGTGTTCAGTGTGGTGTGTATTCATCTTTGGACCCCCCAACCTTCCCCTGGTTGAAAGGGGGTGATAAAATTATGGAAGCAGTTAGACCTGAAATTGAAGTTGAAAGGGTTATGAATTTAGTCACAGGCTTTGGTTGGGTGAAAGTAAAAGAAGAGATCATAGATGATGAGATTCATCTCGAGATCAAGAAGAAGTCTGTTGGAGCAGCAGCTGCAGGGCCTGGTCCGGGTCCTTCTTAGGTTGCATTTGAAATTATATTCGGCGGCTCCGGCCGCCGTCTTAAATCCGGAAATTTGCCCCAAAAATAATCCTTCGGCAATAAATGCACGTTTATGGTTTTTTATAAACGTGCAGTTATTGCCGGCCTAGTGTTTTTTTAGGCCGGAAATAAATGCCAAAGCGGACGGCGCTCCCTCGTCATGAGGGGGGGGGGGAAGGCTCCACATAGAGTCTGCCTGTGACCATGTTTTTTAGTCACAGGCAGACTCTATGTGGACCCCCCCTCCTCATAGGGAGCGCCGTCCGCTTTGGCATTTATTTCCGGAGGATTGTTTTTGGGGCAAATTTCCGGATTTTCCTGATCTTTTTCCGATCGGAAGAAGTTTCCAGGGCAAAAAAAAAACTCGAAAATGGAACCTCGAGAGCTGTTTTGAGATAAGGAGGTTTCCTGGAGGGAAAAAGTGTGGCCAGGGAAAAGGAAAATCCAGAAGAAATCCTTTGAATCATCACTTAGGAACAGCGCGGGTGAACCGCACCCGGCATATATCGAAAATACGATATCGAATATCTTTCCATGTTGGTTCGAAGCCTTCAGCCCCCCACCTCTCGCAGGTTTCGGCAAAACAAGATAAAGATTCTGGTGTAGTACGATCATGAAATCTCCATCCATTGTCAAACATCTTGTGAATTGCCTTTTCTGTGAAAGAGTAATCTAGCTCAACCTGGTCTTCGCCTTCCATAAGAGAGAACATATTTTGAATTGATTCTACGGCGGTCTGTGCTGTCATATATCCTTGTTGATTGTGTTTGTTACGATCGCAGTATTCATGGAAGGAATTATCGATAAGGGGCTCTGCAGAGTCCCATAGATCGATGGGGCTCGCGAATTCTCTATCTACATGTAGAAAGCCTCTGTGACGTCTGGGGTCGATTCTCTCATTAGCAAATAATTCAAGGGTAGTTGGATCTGTGGGGATAGGGGCTTGTATCTCAATGTCATTGACATTAGATATGTTGTCAACGGGGTGCCATACATTAATCAATGGATATGCTACTTGTGTAGCGGCATTATAAGCTAAGATTGATTTGGAGTGATCTTCGTCAGAGAGCTCTTGACCGCCGGTCCATAATTGTCCGGAGGCCTTCATATATTTTAAGGCCTGCTTTTCATATGAGCCTAGCTCTGGCATAAATCCTGTGATACGAACTTTTTTACCTGCATAAAATCTGTAAGTGCCGAAAATAATATCCTGAGCAAGGCCGATGATAGGGCCTAAGCAAAGACCTACGCCGAATATATTGTCTGTTGTCTGCAAACCTTCTATAAGCTCACCTTTTGATAAACTAACCCTTTTCAATTTAGCTGCCCTGGCCACACGGGCCTTTTTTGAAAAAGGATTGAGTCCAAGACCTTTATGTAGATTTGACTTTAGGTTGACGGCCTTCAAGGGCAGGCGTGACAATGTCATGCCGATATTTGCTATATCTGCACCCATAAGAGCCCAGCCTGCAGGACCAAGTAAAACCTTACCCAAAGTCTTTGGTAGCATATGAGCTGCGAATCTGGCAACAACAGCTAAAGTACCTAAGGTATCATTTACATCATCAAGAAACGTCATTGCGGTACCGATGTTTTGCATCCAGGTAGGACTTGGGCTTGACATCATTCGCAAGAATGATTCTTTCTTCTTTTGTTTGATTCCCTTTATTTCAAGCCACCGGTGTAAACCGAGCTCTCCGGGTTTGTCTGATTTATATTGAGAAAGCTCTTTTTCGGTAGGGGGTTTATCGATACCGATTTTAAAAATATCACGAAAGCCGGGTATGTTCACAGTATAGCCATATTTAGCGTTATATTCGGCCTTCTTGAGGTCGAATTCATCGGTAGTGAAGCGATGAAATTTCACGGGAAACTCGAATTTGGCCATTTTAGCCTTTTTGTTAAAAGTCCGGATCTTGAGAAGCTTAAATTTGACCGAGGTAGAATTTGAAAAGGTATGGCAAGGGGTAAGTATTAGCTATACGATAAAAATTAATATGCCATACATTCCTGCTGCGTCAAGGATATCTGGGTCAACAGTCTCTGATACCAAAATTAGCTTTTCTAATTTAGGAATAAGTGGATCTCGGAGCCATAAGCCACGGTAAATTTGTAGCTGTCCAAGAAATCTTAGACCTGGGTCGGCTGCCACTTCAATAATCCATAACTCGTCTGTGAGCTCACAGATAGCGTCTGCCCTTTTAGCCAGGTTAACCCTCCACATCCATTTTATAGGATCCTTTTTTTCCTCCTGGGAAAGAATAGGCCCACCGAGAAGGCAGTCATAGAATATGTTAAGAAAAGGGGATCCCCATTTTTCTAAAAATCTGTACCAAACAGGGATATCCCTATCAAGCATATGCGGAGGTTTTCCGCGCCAGTCTAATGCGTAGGATTTTCCAAGGTCGGTTGGCAAAAGGGGATCTCCTTTTTTAGCCAGGTTAAATCTGTTTGGATCTTCGCGATCATAATCTCTAGCCTGATAGCCCAAAAAATGATGGCGCCAAATACAGGGAGTGAATGTAGAAAGTAGTCTAACATTTATGTTTGCCACCACCAATCCTTTGTGTATTCAGGATCGCGTCCAGTACCTACATATATTTTGCCGTTAGATGATGCAGCTACTGAGGCGTATCTTGGTGTTCCTCCGAAGTCTGTTTTCTGTGTCCAGGAGTCTTGTAATGGGTCGTACTCCCACCAGTCTTTTTTGTATGAGCCATCGTCTCCAGTACCTACATATATTTTGCCGTTACATGATGCAGCAACGGCCATAGTTCTTACTGTTCCTCCGAAGTCTGTTTTCTGTGTCCAGGAGTCTTGTAATGGGTCGTACTCCCACCAGTCTTTTTTGTATGAGCCATCGTCTCCAGTACCTACATATATTTTGCCGTTACATGATGCAGCAACGGCCATAGTTCTTACTGTTCCTCCGAAGTCTGTTTTCTGTGTCCAGGAGTCTTGTAATGGGTCGTACTCCCACCAGTCTTTTTTGTATGAGCCATCGTCTCCAGTACCTACATATATTTTGCCGTTACATGATGCAGCAACGGCCATAGTTCTTACTGTTCCTCCGAAGTCTGTTTTCTGTGTCCAGGAGTCTTGTAATGGGTCGTACTCCCACCAGTCTTTTTTGTATGAGCCATCGTCTCCAGTACCTACATATATTTTGCCGTTACATGATGCAGCAACGGCCATAGTTCTTGCTGTTCCTCCGAAGTCTGTTTTCTGTGTCCAGGAGTCTTGTAATGGGTCGTACTCCCACCAGTCTTTTTTGTATGAAGGGATGTTTCCAGTACCTACATATATTTTGCCGTTAGATGATGCAGCTACGGAATAGTATCTTGCTACACCTCCGAAATCTGTTTTCTGTGTCCAGGAGTCTTGTAATGGGTCGTACTCCCACCAATCTTTATTAAATCCGGAGCTATATCCGGTACCTACATATATTTTGCCGTTACATGCTACAGCTACTGAGGCGTATCTTGGTGTTCCTCCGAAGTCTGTTTTCTGTGTCCATATGTCATTTGTAGGATCGTACTCAACCCAATGTTTATTAGATATAGTGTGGCGGCCGGTACCTAAATATATTTTGCCGTTAGATCCTACAGCTACTGAAGAGTATCTGGCTGATAATGGGAAAGGTGTGCGGGATAAGGGTGGAATAGAAATAGGAATAAGGAAGAAATCAGTAAATGCTTGATTGAGCTCGGCGGGTGTGTTTGGGAAAGGTTTGTATATAGAAAGTGTATTGGGCATGAATGGCCATAGATGTGATTAAATGAAATCTATTTTAACACCGGTTAACTTAACGTCATCGACATCATCGTTGGGGTCGATGTAACAATATAGGGCATAAGAATAAGTGACATTGCTGATAATGGAATAGTCGATGCTATCATCGTAACCGCTGCCATCTCCATCTGTCCAGTCTGCCGTGACATTAGCCATACTAACATTTGCGCCAGAGTGTGTGCAACGATAAAGTCGTATATTAATACTTGCGCCTGAGTCATCACGATATGCGTACAAGGTTAACTTTGTGATGGTTACGCCATGAGGAAGATTAACAGGGGCGTAATACAGGCCATAGGATAAATCTGCCCTTCGCTTCAGACCTGTCTGCTCGGCGTAAAAATCTGTTTGGTCATCGATGGGTTTGAATTGCAGGGGGTGAATAGAGATAGGGCTGGGATAAGCGGCGGCAGCTGGGGCGTCACTACCGACAAATTTTGTACCGTTCCAGGTAAGGATTTGATCTGTGGATATATCGCCAGGTAAGACAATCGGATCAGATCCGTCAGGCTCGTGATTAGCTACATGTTCAAGAGGCGGGGCAGCCTCCTCAATCATAGTAGCAATTTTCGCCCTTGGTACAGGGAAACCTATAAAAAGGTTAGCCACCGTTAATAACCTTTTTAATCGCCTTCTCTAAACCAGCCCATGACCTTAGATCGGGTTGGAGTAGCATCGACAAAAGTTACAGCTGTAGCCCGGACCTTGAGCGTGAAAAAGTCGAGGGAATAGAAGCTATCCTCAAAGAGCTCGATCTTGTCGCCGTATGCTTTGACGTTATCCCGGGTAAGCTGATAATCGACCTTGCCGTCATACGTAAATATGTCGATTCTCGTGACTTGCTGAGCGAAGGTGAAATCGTGATAGGGAATGATAAGATATTGCTCGCCATTTTCAATTATATGGGTGTCAAGAGTAAGATCGCCGACAGCAACGTTGGTGACGAGGGCATAAGTTGTGTCTGTGGTATTTTTTACCGTGTACCCTGGTAAAATGCCCTGGGCCACAAAATCTTCGCTTGCATCGAGGAGATGATTTCCGGTTGTTCCGTCTGTGGTCCTGGCTGCCTCCGTTTCTGCAAAATCATGATCGAGTCGCTCGTAATCGTCAAAGGCGCCGCCGCGTTGAACAACAGCTAAAGATCCGTCAGCTGTGCATTTTACAACAACGGGACCGTAAGGACCTTTGCCGGTCATCCTGGCCAGGACGCGTGTAATTATATTGTTGATGTAGACCCAGGGGACGTATTTAGGATGAAACTCGAGGTCTGTTTCAAAAAGGTCCTCGCTCTCAATCTGCTGGTGGACTACCTTTGGAGTAACGCCTTTTACTTCGGGAGGCTTTGTCATGAGTAATAACCCCCTATGAAATCATTTCGTATTCATAGGCGCCACGAATATTGACCTTAGTGGCAGAACACTTGATAGCAACCTTAAAGGTTTCTCCGACCGGGATATCGATGTCAACGGGTACGGACATGTATCGTGTTCCTGACAGGGCGGATGTTATGTGTGAAAAGAGCTCGTCCGGGAATAGCTTTTCAGGTATGTCAAAGACCTTGGCGCGCTCATGGTAGCCCTGAATCTCGTTGTCGTCTGTGGCCGCGTATTTGTCCATTTGGACGTGGCAGGCGACAAGGCGTTTGGGCTCTGCCTCCGTGGATTTCAAACCGTCATCATAGTTGATCTTGTTTGCATCCGCGGTGATACGGAATAATTGAAAGTATTTCATTTTACTCTAACCTCCTTACCTTTTCGATCAGGGTTATTTCCTGCTCTGAGGGTTCTAAGGTCCCATAGGTTCCATCGCCTTGAGTTGTTAAGTAAATGTTAAGCTCATCACCGGGAAGAAAAGTTAAAGGAGTGGGGAACATGAGGGGTGGGTTATTGTCATATGCAGATAGATTTCCAATGAGTGAGTAGCCGTCTGCGGTCCGGTCAATCTTGCTATCATTGACAATTATATTGTCCATGAAAAGTATTCCGTTGCGGTCCTCATCAAATAGGACCTCTCGCTCTTTAACCATCTTGATGAATTTGGTGAAGATGTAGTTGCCGGTCTCATTCTCAGCGGGTGCCCTGGGTGATCCGCAAATTCCAATGATATCGATTTCGTACTTGGCCGGTACGACTTTCCCGAAGGGGAAGTCGGGAAACTCTGCCGGTGAGACAGGGGTGTCATAAAGAGAGTCGCCAGGGGTATCGATATTAGCGCCGGTGGTGCCATAATTAAGAAAGAAATATTCCTTGGATCTTGATCCGTTTTCCTGCTCTGCAGAGATGTCACCGGGCTCATAAATCTCATAGACAATCAAAGTAACTGAGTCCGCATTTTTCATGCCTTCGATAGTAAATGTCTGGCCTTCTGCGACCGGAAAGCCCTTGAAGATGCCTTTTTCGCCCAGGTAACCCAGAAGGGTGGGAGTGTTGTGATATCCGCTAAACATCAGGGCCTCGGTTTCATCATGGACATCTACACCGAGGGAGTCATCAATCTTCAATGCGAAACGGCGGTTTCTATTGGCAGTATCCCTGATGAGTGCATCACGAGTAGATATACCTGGTGCACCGCCATCAACCCTGATAGTGTGTGAATGTTGGGCCGCACCTCTACGGAATTCCTGATGAGATCCGTAGGGTCCTTTGATACGGAAATAGCCGATAGTGGATTTCTCAATGCGGACCGTAATATAAGAAGATTTGGCGCGCCATATAAGAATGTCCTTGATCAAGAAGGCTTCGCCGCTGTCGGCTTTGAGCTCTGGTGTGTCGGTGCCGATAACCGTCTTGAGTGCAAAGGGTTGTTTTAGAGCCATGATAAACCTCCTGTAATAAATTGGTTTTGTCGGATCATTGATAATTTATTTAGAAAATAATAATCAATGATCCGATATATATAGATTTAACATATTATGTTGTGGTTAGCAATTATACGCTTAAGGTCTTTTAGGATCAACAAAGCTGCATATGATCCTAACGATAAAATCGTCAACAGGGGAACCTGTTTTCTTTGCCATTTCGATAAGATAAGGGCATAGCAATCTTATGAGCTCAATGATTAGCTTTTCCATGGTTTATGATCCTTTCGTGTCATACTAGAGTGGTTTTATATATTGTGGTTTGAGATTTTGCCTTTCTGCATGTTGTGGAATTATTCCACCGGCATAATGGATCGAGATGCGCTGCGAGCTCCTCAGCCACAATATACAGGGGTAAAGATTTTACTTAATTTTTTCAGCTATCAGGGCGTCAACAACTGCCTTGACACGGGCCAGGTTCCTGGGATCTCGTCTGGGGAACCTTGGGCCAAGATCAACCCTGGATATTGCGTCATGATAAGGTTTAAAACCGATCTCGTAATCAGGGCCAGCAATATAGACGCCCTCGGCAAATCGCCCAGGGCCTTTCTTTAAGGCATGATCGCGCCATTTAGCAGTGCCTGCCTTATCCACGCCTTTAGAAAAAAGGTCTTTAGCTGCAGCGGCATCTACTCCAGCCTTCCAATTATCCTTACCGGCCTTGGTTTCCTCTGCCCAGTCTCTTTTTGGGTTCTGGATACCAAGCTTATAGTCTTCTGTTCTACCGGGGGTAACACGTGTCCACTTGTCCCGGATACTGCTTAATGATTTAATCTCTGCCATGGCCTAAACCCTCCGTTTTCAAAGATTATTAGGTAAAAGTGATATCAATGGTATTTGAGTCCCACTTGATCTTAAGGATCTTATCTGAGTTTGAAAGCTGAAGCTAACCTTCATCAGAAGAAGATATAGCCTGTGCGGCTGATTGAATAATAGCAAGAAGATCAAGAAATTGCTGTTTAGATAGATTTAAAACCATAGATACCCCGGAAAAAATTTTGTGGTAAAATAAACACAATTGACAAGGAATGTCAAGAAAAAATATAGTTAACAATAATAAATAAAAAAAAGGGGGGCTGTAGGATGAAAAATTCAAGAAAGCATGCAACACCAATAATAGCAACGCTGCACGCTATTAACAGTAAATACAGAAAGCTTTACTGTTATCCATCCCAGGTCAAGATATTAGAGCTGCTTGAATCGAGGCAAGGCGTAAATATCGCAATAGCCACGTTAAATAGGTGGCTCCGAGATCTTGAAGATAAAGGGTATATAAACAGGGTGAGGCGTATAAAGAAGGATAAAAGGCGCGGAATATTATTTAAATCGACCCTGTATAAGATTACAATACAAGGCTACTATGCGCTGAAGATGACCGGTGTAAGCGTTTGGAGGGAGATAAAAGCGATTACCGCTCAAGGGATTAAAGCCGGTGAAAAGGCTTTAAGCAAGTTTAGCGGGCCCGTGAGCATGAAAACGATATTGGGATCAACAACAATGTTTGGAGGCAAAACAAAAAGATTCATTGTCGAGGGGTAGTACCCGTTTATCATTTTATGATAAACGGGCATTTGATGCGGGTTTCCGGGGTTTTTAGCCTTCCCGGTAGATTATCTTTTCGACACTGCCCAGGATGGTTGTCAGGGCAGCGAGTTGATCCCGGATGTCAATCAATACCATAATGGTTATTAGATTTGGTGGTGTCCCATCGTGATAGGTAGAGTAATGATCTTGTTTTGTCTTTTTTAAGTCGTCAATTATTTCCTCTTTTGTTCTCATCAATCTTTTTCCTCCTCTCAATTTCTCTTATGTTCTCCTTAGCACCAAGGAGCATGACAAATAAATCAAGGAGAACAAGATCTATGTTTAAAGCCAGGTCTTTTTGTGGTTTGGACCTGGCCTCCTTCAAAATCATCTCAAATATTTCATCAATCATGGTTTTTCCCCTTCAAAAAGCTCATATTGAGCTGGATTGAAAGTTAAATCGGCGGCTGCCAGTGCTTCAATAAGTGAGTCGCGGTATTTAACAGTATTTTCAATAGCCTGTTTTTTGCCTTTCTGGTGGTTGATGCCTCCACAAATACAGGTGCACTTAGCAAGCTTGGCATTATAACACCTTGCGTCACACCTTGCTGTAATAGAGCCATCTGGGTTTTTATGTATAATAAGTGTTGTCATAAGACCTCCTTTTTAATTCTCTCTACCTCCTCTAAGCATTCTTTATAAAAATGAGCTCTCGCTGCGAGGTCTATCATTGTACTAAAGTTTGGTTTTTTCTTAGAGCGTTCAAGAGCAAGCTGTCTGTAGGTATTTACCCGGTAAAAAGATAATGCGGTTTGTTCTCGCGGGTTATTGTAGATCAGCTGTGCATACAAATATGCTTCGTTGGTGCTCTGGAAGATTGGCTCTTGGTTCCTCCTTCGTGGCCAGTTGGCCAGGTCTGATATTACATCTCTCATTTCTTTTTTCCTCCTATCTTTTCCCTAAAGGGCTCAATTTTAGTATACTCTGGACGTTTCTTAAAAACTGAAACCTGCAGATCGATGTCCTCGAGGAGTGCTTCTTTAATAGTGATACCATGAATATCACAGGAAGCTTTAAAGAGTCTCCATTGCTTGTCATCAATACCTGTCAAAAGATATTTTGCCATGCTCGTCATCACCCCCTCTCTTAATGGTTTATTTCCCGCCCCTCTCCCATTTGCGTCCCTGTTTACTTATACCGGCGTATTACTTCCGGATCGATGATAATCACCCCCTTTCTTAATATTTTAATTAAATGATTCCTTCTTTCTTGATTAGTGCTGCGTAGCGAGGTGGGGCTTCATCAATGGCAACATTAAGTTTTTCCTCTGCCTCTTTTTTGGTGTAAGCAGCTACCATAATAATGGCATGCTGTTTGGATTTACCGTCAGGGACAAGATGGGCCATTACACCATTACCATCTTTTTCATATACTTTTCTCATCAAATCCTCCTTGGTTATAGGTTATCCTTAATTATAATTATAATGATTATTATGTATATGTCAAGCTTTATTTTCAATATCATCAATAAAAATTGTCATAGTAAGTATGACTTTTTGTACTCCATTAATTAAAATTAAAAGCCCTCCACGGCGTTTGAGTGGATATAAGATCTTATTCTAACCAATATTGTGGCTCGCCGCCACGTCTGTACCGATCGCCATGGATTTGGCACGTGCCTTGCTCTTTCTCCCTAATGGGAGTCATGAATATGGCTGTTAGCAGTAAGCCCTTAAAATCTTTAGGATATTTCT
>JABUBL010000672.1_pt1 | contig 10647 bp, 10 predicted proteins | sample 7240371 | NCBI WGS metagenome assembly JABUBL01 (sample SAMN07256343, study PRJNA390944) | subsurface metagenome | isolation source: Methane hydrate marine sediment | place: Pacific Ocean: Eastern North Pacific, ODP site 1244 | collected 2002
CTTTCTTCCCTATTTTTACAATAACAGGACCACGCATCATATGGGAAGAAAGTTTTTCAATTTCACATCCAATCCTTATCCCGAGCGTCTCTACCTTTTTCATCATACCATAACCGCCAAGAATTTTTACAACAATACCTTTCGTTTGGCTTTTAACTTGTGTTAAGTCCATCTCTTTCATTTTTTCTCCCTATTAAGCGCTTTTTCTTGCATTCTTCACAGTAGCCGTAAAGTTCTAATTTGTATGATACTGTATAAAAATTATGTTTTTCTGCAACATCATTCTGTAATTTTTCTATCTTATGATTTTCGAACTCAATAATTCTCCCGCAGTTGAGACATATCATATGGTCATGGTGTCTATTCATGTGTGACGGCTCGAATCGCGCAATATTATCTTTGAAACGCCTCTCTGTTGCGAGACCAGCAGCGACAAGCAATTGCAGGGTCCGGTAAACCGTTGCAAAACCAATTCCTGGCATTGTCCGCTTCATTTCTTTGTATAGTTCTTCAACACTGAAATGCCTATCTCTTTTTAGAAAACGTTCAACTATCTTTTCCCTCTGTGTTGTTACCTTAAACCCCTTCTTCTTGAGATATTTCTTTAAATCCATTTCGTGCATATTATTGATTTTGATTTTCATTTTCAATTAAATATAACACATATCCTACAATTTGTCAAGTAAAAAATAAAAAAAATTTTTCCACCCACTTATATTCGCCCCGTTAAGGATGAGAAGATAAAGAAAGTGCAAAATCGAAAGCTCTTACACTATGAAAAAGATTGAGTATCACTGTACTTTATAGCATTACTGTGAAAACTTGCATATTAACCAAAACACTGCAAAACTAAAAAGCGGGGCTGCAAAACAGCCCCACTTTTCATTGGTTAAGTTGCATATGTTGACTACTGAATAAGAATTACCTTTTTCAAACTGTTGTAGTTTTCTGCCTTAAACTTTACAAAGTAGGTACCTGAAGAAACCCTCTTACCTCTATTGTTCTTTCCATCCCATTTAAACCTATAAACACCTGCATCATGAACCTCATCAACCAATGTCTTTACGTGTTTTCCTGAAATATCATAAATCTTTAAACTCCATTTGCTCTTATACGGTATAGAAATCTTTATGTTAAATGATGAAGATGACAGAGATGGAAATATATCAAAATACTGACAAGAAAGTTCTTTTCCGTAATAGACCTGAATTGGGCCATACCATTTAATAGAACCATTAACATCAACTGCCTCAAGTCTATAGAAGTACATACCAACTTTAACATCCATATCAACATACTTATAATCAGAAGGTGAAGATACTGTTCCTTTTCCAGATAGAATTGCAAGAAGCCTATAATTTTCTGGGTTAGAAGCGGATTTCATTATTATGCCATTCCATTTTTTATATTTGCCTATTTTCCTACTATATTCCCGAATACTGCCTCCTTGTTAAAAGTCTTTTTATTTTCTTTTAATATTTTATCATTTAATTAATGCAAAAACTGTGCCAGAAAGTTCGAAAGTCTAAAGCTATGTTAGCAAAGAGTTTACAAAAACCAAGATTTTTTCCTTTCGCAAAATGCGAAGTAAAATTTCCACTTTTTGGACATTTTACTATTATTAACTGTTATTGCGAGAAACGAGATTGCTCATCCTGCACGGAAAAGCCTTCGTAATTCCAGTTTCGCCAATTTTCTTGGAGTGCAACGACGGTGTCGTTGCGGTGTCTGGTGTTTTATGGAGTGAATCAAGTTCGGTTATCTGTATTTATATTTTATCGTTTGCCTTTTTCTTTTGTATCCTTCCTCAGGGTCATGAGCTTTGAAGGTGACAGATGGCTACTGCAATGGCATCTGAGATATCAAAACTTCCTTTAATCTCTTTGTTTATCATTTGCTCTACCATATACCTTACCTGTTCCTTTGCTGCTCTTCCCCTCCCAACGATTGCGCTTTTCACAGCAGTTGGTGAATATTCAAAAACCTCAAGACCTTTCTTGCTGGCTGCAAGCATTACCACACCCTTCACCTGACTCATCTTCACAAGACTATCCACATTTTTACTGTAGAACCCTGCCTCAACTGCCAAGCAAGAAGGTGAATGGTCTTCTATAATATTGATAATTCTATTAAATATGGAGAGAAGCTTTTTACTTACGGATGTCTTCTTTGTTGTCAACAAACCCGATGTTATAATCAGGAAATCATTGCCCCTTTTTTCTACTACTGCATACCCTGTTCTTTGAAGACCAGGGTCAATTCCTATAACCCGCACCTTGTCTCTTTCGTTCATTGCATTTGTTGAGTCATACGGATACGGGGTCATTAAGTAATTAGGAATTAAGAATTAAGAATTGCGAACTTTTTTCATTTGGATTTCGGGTCTTCGCCTTTTGTATTTTCCTTTTTTTCACTGATTCCTTTTTCTACTCTCGAAATCCTCTCGTTTATTGACGCAAGGGTCTCACCGAGAAATCCCATAGCAAGAAGTAGGAGTCCAGATATGATAAATAGTATGACAAGATACAGTAATGGCCTGAACCCATGATGAAGCACATAACGAAGAAAGAGAGAGACCAGACCAGTAATTACTCCGAGCAGAATAAAAATAGAGCCAGTAGTACCAAAAAGAAGCATAGGCTTTCTCAAAAAGGTTATCTGAAATTTAACACTTAAAAGGTCGAATATCCCTATTATAATCCTTCCTTTGCCTCCATATTTTGTCTTACCAAATCTTCGGGGGGAGAGAGTAACCTTTATTTCTGATACGGAATATCCTTCATTTACCGCAAGTGCAACAAGGAATCTATGCCAGTCTTTTCTTAAGCTAACCTTTTCAAGAATCTCTCTCTTAAATATCTTGATAGAATTCTGATCGTGGATTGGAAGATCAAAGAGTCTCCTTGAAAGGAAATTATATACATACGATACAAACTGTTTTGAGTAACCTCCCTGCTTCCAGCCTGAGACAATATCATAGCCCTTCTCCATCTTGTTATAGAGTCTTATAATATCATTGGGGTTGTACTGAAGATCTGCATCAAAGAGTAGAATGGATTTGCCGCGAGCTAAACGGTAACCCGTCAATAATGCATCTGTTTTACCTCTGTTTTTTCTATGTTTAGCAATACTAATGTTTTCATAGTTTTCCTTTACCTTCTCCATCTCCTCCCAGGTTCCATCACTACTTCCATCATCGACAAAAATTATTTCATATGAAAATTTTGCATCCTTTAGAGCTTTAAGAATCTCACGAGTAGCAAAACTGATGTTTTCCTCTTCGTTATAAGCAGGGACAATAATTGAGAGATCGATCATTTTCTACCAACCCCGGTATATACGAAGCCTATCTCTTTTAGCGTTTCGGGATCAAAGATATTTCTCCCATCAACTATTATCGGTGTCTTAAGAAGGTCTTTAACCTTCTTTATGTCAAGATTTTTGAATTCATCCCATTCTGTAAGGAAAACGAGTGCATCGCTGCCATCACAGACTTCATAGGCATCCTTACAGTATGTAATATTGGGAAAGATCTTTTTTGTTCTCTCCATTGCTTTTGGGTCGTATGCCTTTATCCTTACACCCTCCTTTATCAATTCACCTATTATATCAATGGAAGGTGCATATCGGATATCGTCTGTGTTTGGCTTAAAAGAAAGTCCAAGAATTCCAATGGTTTTCCCGCGAAGGTTCCAAAGGTTTTCCCTTATTTTTTTTACTATCCCCTTCTTCTGTTCCTCGTTAATTTGCTCAACTTCTCTAAGAAGCCTGAAATCATAACCAAGGTCCTCAGCAATCTTTATAAAGGCACTCAGATCCTTCGGGAAACAAAACCCTCCAAACCCTGCACCTGCATTAAGGAAATCGCTCCCTATCCTTTTATCCAATCCCATTCCCTCTGCTACCTTTTTTACATCAGCACCTGCCCTTTCACAAAGAATTGAAATTGCATTGATAAAGGATATCTTCGTAGCAAGAAAGGAATTTGAAGCATGTTTTATTATCTCTGCACTCTCTATATCCGTTACTAAAATTGGGGCATCAATAGGTTTGTAGAGTTCATAGAGTATGCTCTTTGCTCTCTCTGACTCTACTCCGATAACAATCCTATCAGGGTAAAGAAAATCATTGATAGCAGAACCTTCCCTTAAAAATTCAGGATTTGAAGCAACATCAAAATCAATACCTTTCGTATTCCTTATGTTTATTGTCCTTTTTATCCATTTCCCTGTATTTACAGGTACTGTGCTCTTCCCTACAACAAGCTTATATTCAGTCATAACATCAGCAATAATCGATGATACCTTTTCTACACTCGAGAGATCAGCCTCTCCATTCTCTTTTGGGGGAGTACCAACAGCAATGAAGATAATATCAGATACCTGGACAGCCTCTTCTATTTCAGAAGTAAAAGATAATCTTTTTGCCTTTGTGTTTTTATGAACCAATTCATCGAGTCCTGGTTCATAGATAGGAATAATTCCTTTTTTAAGTTTTTTTATCTTCTCAACATCATTATCAACACATAGTACACAATTTCCCAATTCGGAAAAACAGGTTCCTGTGACAAGTCCTACATAACCTGCTCCAATCATAGCTATCTTCATGTATCTTCTCCCGGGTATAATTTCATTATACTAACTATAACGCTTATTCTAATCCTCAAACCAATAAATAAACCTTCCACAGTACGGACAAATTGTAACTTCTTCATTCTTATTTTTTCGGACTACTAAAGATGTTGGTAGGGTTACAAAGCAACCATAACAAATACCATCAATTACTGGTGCTACTGCTCTCGGATATCTATCTATAAGTTTTTCGTATCTCTTTAGAAAAGTTGGTTCTAATCCTTTTATAACCTTTTCCTTTGCTTTACGAAGTTCCTCCTTATGTTCTGTAACTTCAAAACCTGCCTTCTTTTCATTATTTATCTCCTTTAGCAATAAATCCAAATCGTGAAGCACAATAAGAAGCTCTAATTGTTTATCCATGAGAAGCTATTTACTCTTTTCTTCTATTTCTCTGATGATCTCGAGAAATTCCTTTTCTTGTCTAACTTTAAATAGTCTACCATCTTTTGCAATACCCTTAGCTAATTCTGCAACCTTACCGAGGGTTATCAAATAGGAATTTGAGGTTTCCTGCGGAGGTGCAATAAGTAGGAAGAAGAGGTAAACAGGTTTACCATCGAAGGAATCAAATGTAACACCATTTCTTGATAAACCAATAATTAACTCAAATTCTTTCACAAGCAGTGTTCTTGCGTGAGGAATAGCTATTCCTTTTCCAACACCAGTTGAGCCCATCTTTTCTCTTTTAATAAGTGTTTTAAGTAAAATATCTTTAGCATTTGGACCCATTTGAAGAAGTGATACGAGTTCCTTGAGAACTCCACTTTTTGTTTTACTTCTTATATTTAATTTAACAACGGAGTTGCATATCTTATCATAGAGCTTAGTAGACTTTTTCATCTAAGACTATTTTTAACATCTTTTTCTGGCATTGTCAAGCCTTTTCCAAATCGATATTTGCGTTTCTCTATCAACTCGCAATGACATTCCTCTCTTATCCTTTATCCTTTTTCCTTTTTTATGTATCATGGTGCATATGATACGAAAGCCATTCAAGTTCGGTAGTGAGATCTACTGAAGATACAACTACACCTCGAGGCACATGTATTTTAATAGGAGCAAAGTTAAGGATTGATTTGATTCCACAGTCAATCATATTGTCCACAACTTCCTGTGCCGAAGATGCGGGTGTTGCAATGATTCCATAGATAATTTTATGTTTCTGCACCTCTTTTTTCATCTCCTGAATATCTCTAATATCAATTCCAGCAATCTTCTTTCCTATCAATCTTTTATCGTTATCAAATGCATGTGTAATTATAAATTTTCTTTTCTTAAAGCCCTTGTATTGAAGCAATGCCTTTCCAAGGTTGCCACAACCAACAAGTATCATCTTTTGCAAGTCATCAACACCCAAAAATGAATTCAGATAATTAAAAAGTTTATCGACATCGTATCCTACTCCTCTTTTCCCAAACCCACCAAGAGTAAAAAGGTCTCTTCTCACCTGTGCATCGGACAGACCGAGTGCGCTCGATAGTTCCTTTGATGATATTATATCAATTCCTTTTTCCTTAAACCGTTCAAGATACCTTAAATAGTATGAAAGCCTTCTTAAAGTAGGTTCAGGTATACTACTTTTCATCTTCTCCTCCACATTTGAATTGCATTATTATAAGACTCCTTTGAATCTACATCGATCCAGTAAACTTCATTAGGAATACTGTAGGTATAAAGTTTATGGCGCTTTATCATCTCCTGTATTCCAGCTGTTAATGAGTCCTCCCCTTTCTTGATACACTTTTTTAGAAAATGAAATATCGAACCATTAAGAAGAAAAAGACCTGCATCTACTCCATTAAATCTTTTAAGGTCCTTTCCGATTGAGATTACTCTCTTATTATCTATGTAAACCTTTGTCGCATCCATTATATCAAAAACCTTATCTATATTTTTTTCGACCGCCAATAAAGGACATCTTCTTTCTTTTATTATCGCATTAATGACTCCTCCCTCAATAAGATGATCAGACATCATAAGAACGAACTCTTTGCTTCTATCAATCATTTTTTCTACAGAAAGCACAGAAATTCCATTCCCTCTTTCCCAGAGCGAATTATATATGAATGTAAGATTGTCACGAGGATTTTTTTTAAAGTAGTCTCTAATTTTTTCACTGTTATAACCCGTTACTACTAAAAATTCCTTGATTCCTGAGGCATACGATTCATCAATAATCCACTGAATGATTGGTTTACCATTAACCAAAAGAAGCGTTTTTGGCATTCCTCCAGTAACGTTACTTAATCTACCCCCCCTTCCTGCAGCAATGATTACACCTAACATAATCCTAAAATGCCAAAATTAGAAATTGGGAAATTCGTTTCTCAATTCTTCTCCTTACTGTTTACTCCATACGTAAGCAATCAGGCAACTCCGTTTTAAAAACTCCCCAAAGGTTGTCATTGCGAGTATTTTTGCATAATTTCTTCCGAAGCAATCTCATATTCGCTTAATATCAATATGAGATTGTCTCCTCACTTTGTTCGTCGTTCTTTCTCCTTCGTCGAAAGTTCACGATATTTCGGTGGGCTCGCAATGACTGGGTTTTCTGAGTATTTACCATTATTCTTTCTGTAACTCCTTCCAACAATGCATCCTACGTAAGGTCTCTGGTCTTAAGTCTATTGTCTTATGTCTTGCTCCTAAGCTGGGTTGTTCCTTGCATCATTATCTTTGAGTAACTTCTCAATAATCTTTTTTACCCTCAACGAAGCATTTCCGTCAAGCGCATAGAATAATTCTTTTCTCATCAGCTCCTTTCTTTTCTCCCGTGCCGTATCAATTGTTAAAGCATCTTCAATTGCATCCCCTATCTTTTCTGGTTCGCTGAAATGGACAAACACATCCTTCAAAAAGGTTCTGTTATCTTCATCAAGAATTGGAGAACCATCTGAGTGTCTCAATTTTTCTGAATTAAGATTATAAATGATACCAGTCTTTCCAGTTGCGAGAAATTCAAACATTGTGCTTGATGCTTCTGTTATCATTGTGTCAGCAACAAAAAGATATGGAAGAATTGAATATGCTTCCTTTGGCAGGAGTACTGCATGTGAGAAATTCCTTACCATGTTCTCAAAGATTCTGTGATGTCTATGTGGTGCATATCTTCCAAACCAGCTGTAAGGATGTAGTTTTATCAATAGATTGTAACATTTTGTATACCTGAACAGCGAGTCCTTTAATGCAAAAATAGATGTAGGTTTATAGGTGGGTGCATATAAAACAGTTTTCTTTTTGCAATCCAGATGGAGTGAGCGAAGGATACTCTCACGATTAAACTTATCACTATTAAAAAGTGGGTCAAGTTTTGGCATACCCACCTTAAATACCCTCGATATCCCCAAACAGTTTTTCTCATGCAGTTTCTTCTCTCTGTAATCACCTTCAACAAAGATCATATATTTTGTTTTCTTATCCCTTGCAAGATTCCTATACATAATGTTCTTTATCCCTGACCCATGATTAACAAAGCATATAATTGTTCTTCCAAGTTTCCCTGGATTTGTTACAGTATCCCCGGTGAAAACAACATCAAACCCACTCTCAGATAACGTAACATTATGACCTTCTTTCTTGAATCTTTTAAGCATCTGTTTCTCTAAGGAATGAATAAAAATCCACAAATATTTTTCCTTCTCCTCTTTGCAAGAAAGCCGCACATCATACGTATTATCTTTTTCAAATATTCTAATTAATGGGTCGAATGCAGATTTATGGTAAAGAAATCCTATCTTGAAAAGAACCTTTATTCTTCTTTTTTTCCCCTTCATACAACAATCATTATACAATTTATAAAAATCTTTGTCAAGAAAATTGTGAATTTTATCACAAACATTTAAAAGAAACCACAGAGCACACAGAGAAAACATTTATTCATGATTTCCCATCCACCACCCCAAGTCTTATTTCACCGCATTACGCCATTCTTTGTCATTGCGAGAAAACCTATTTTATTCTCCGTCGAAGCAATCCCAGTTTTAAGTGCTTTGGAGTGCACCCAGCTTGATTCACTCCAAAAAAGAATGTCAATATGAGATTGCCATCCTTCGTTCCACTCAGGACAGGCTCCGCGGAGTTTATCCTGAGCCTGTCGAAGGGCTCCTCGCAATGACAGTTCGAAGGGTGTCATTGCGAGAATACCAACCTTATTCTCTGACGAAGCAATCCCAGACTTTCGTATACTTTTTTCCTTGTAAAGTTATTTTTTTTCTTGTATAGTGAAATTAATGAAGAAAGTTCTATTCATTCTTATCCTACTTTCTTTTCTCCCGGTACTTGTATATATATACTGCATATCTCCATCTGTTTACTGGGAGGATTCTGGTGAATTTATTACAACAGCAAAGAATCTTGGGATAGCACATCCCTCCGGTCACCCCCTTTACATTGTATTATCACATCTTTTCACAATAAAAAGAAGCCCGGAGAAAATCGCAACCTCTGTTAATATGTTTTCCGTTTTTTGCTCTTTTCTAACCCTCTTTCTCTTCTCTCTTTTTCTATATCTTCTATTATCAAAACCGAGGAAAGGAATTATATATTATCCTCTTCTCTTCTCCTCTCTTTTTCTCTTTGCATTTTCAAAGATATTCTGGTATTTCTCCGAGATAGCAGAGGTATACAGTCTCCATACACTTCTCACAATTGCCATATTTATTTCACTTTTCCTTTTTTACAAAAATGGTGGCAAATTTATTCTTCTCTTCTCGTATCTCTTCGGATTAAGCCTTACAAATAATATCACAATTGCTTTTTTACTCCCCGCTTTTCTTCTCTTTATTTTTCTTGAAAGAGTGAAAATACAGAAAAGATTTGTTCTCCTTTCCTTGTTACTTTTTCTCTTAGGCATTTCATTTTATCTCTATATTCCTATTCGCTCAAGGTTCAATCCCATTTTCAACTGGGGTAATGCACAAACATTCAATAACTTTCTTTCACTAATTTTTGCGAAGGAGTTTTCAAAAGGGGTTCTTGCTTTTGAATATGCAGAGAAATCATTTATCCCTTTTTGTATAGGTATCTTGAGAGAAATCTCATACTGGGGCATTATTCCTCTTTTATTTGGTTTTTATAGCCTTTTCAAAAAAGAGAGAAATCTTTTCATACTTTTCGTATTATCAATCTTTTTTAACATCTGTTTTTCATTTCTTACAGGAAGAGGTCCTGATTTTTATGCATACTTCCTCCCATCAATAGCTCTTTTCTTTATATTGATTGGTTTTGGAATAATATACATTTCAGATTTGATTAGAGGAAGAAGGATTTGGATCTGTATCATTGTATTCTCTTTACTCTCTTTTTCACCCTTATTCTTAAACCATAAGGAAAATTGTAGGAGAGGAGATTATGATGCTGTAAACTATGGAAATGGACTCCTTGAATGGTTTCCACGAAATGCCATTCTCTTGACAGAAAACACCAATGATTTCTTCATCCTTACATACTTAAAAGATGTTGAAAATAACAGCGGCATTGATATATTCTATCTCCCCCTTTTCAAAGAGGAGTGGTATAAGGAATTTATCAGATCAGAAGGTTTTACCTGGAGAGGAAAATTAACGCCTCTTTCCTTCTTAATAGACTCAAAAAGAGCATGTTACTACACACCGGGACCGGGAATTTCACTTTCAGCAGATAACCTTTTACCTTACGGTCCGCTCTTTAAGATTGTGAAAGAAAAAGAATGTATAGAAATAAATAGCTTTAAACTACCTGAACCTTTGCACAAAAAGGGTAAAAAAAGATACGCATTTCTTTTTTCACGATTCGGAGAGTACTATTTTTCGAGGAGGGAGTACTATTTTTCAATCGATGCCTTTGAGAAGGCAAAGGCATATGATCCTAAAAATCCCGCAATCTATCACAATCTCTACGTTTTATACAAAAAGGTTAAGGATTTTGGAAAAGCCTCTCTGAATGAAAAAATTGATGGGATTATTCATATGGGGGCGTGTAGTGATACAACAGAGCGTGATAAAGATTATCTCATGCGAAATAACTATGAATATAC
>JABUBL010000673.1_pt1 | contig 10641 bp, 5 predicted proteins | sample 7240371 | NCBI WGS metagenome assembly JABUBL01 (sample SAMN07256343, study PRJNA390944) | subsurface metagenome | isolation source: Methane hydrate marine sediment | place: Pacific Ocean: Eastern North Pacific, ODP site 1244 | collected 2002
AAACCTTCAGGATAAGTTTCACTGTCATACTTCCACAGACTATACCGGGTAAACAGAAGATTTTGAGCATAAAGTACTCTCCAAAACCGTCAAGATTTTTCCACGAAAATGGAAACCGCTACGCCGAGTTTGTCTTTGTCAAGCCTGGCAAGCGAATGAAAGTAGAAATAATTATCAGGGCTGAATTGCTCAGATATGACCTGCTCATCGCGAGAGAAAAACGCGAACAAGACCTTTCCGAAGACCCTGGGTTTGAGGACTTTCTAAAGCAGGAAAAGCATATAGAAAAAGACCACCCCCAAATACAAGAAATCGCAGAAAGCATAGAAGGTCAAACGGAAGTAGGCATAGTGAAAAACATATATAACTACGTCATTGATAATTTTGAGTACACCCTCCATGGTAAAAAAGACTGGGGTGCAGTCAAAGCTCTCCAGTTGAAAAAGGGTGATTGTACCGAGTACTCTGATCTGTTCGTTGCTATCTGCAGGGCAAAGAACATTCCTGCCAGGGTGGTTACAGGCTATACGATGCGATTCGATACCGATTCATCAAAACACAATTGGGCGGAGGTCTATCTGCAAAAGTACGGCTGGGTCCCTTTTGATCCGAGCTGTGGCGATGTAGAAAACTTCATATTCCGAAACAGAGCATTTGACAGAATGCGACCGATTTACCTCTATCTTACTAACATCCGCAACGATGAAGTACTTGGTAACTATCATTTTGTCACGTATACATACTGGGGCGATAGAGCCAGATTAACCGACTCAATTGAATTCAAGCAACCTTCCCCACCCTTTCAAAAGACCCGCCGACATTAGCTGCCCCTGAACCAGTCCTTAGCGATAAAGCGAAAGAGGATATCAGTACTTGTCTTATGCCTATGATTGAGAATCTGCCCGACCATTCTGCAACAATCGGAGCAATAAAACCATAAAAAATGTGTACCCTTTCTTTATTGACTTTCGTCTATAATCGCAAGGAGAGGAATCTTTAATTATAGATGGGTTCGAGGGTGTTTTGGTTTTGCTGTTGTCGGGCCAAAAGGGATAAACTGTCCTTGCGAGCTGGAGTGTTCTTGCGAAGTCACAAAGGATTGGTTATCATTGACGCCGTTGTATTTAAGAGAAAGATCCGCTGTTAGAATTCTTGACTTGAACTCTTGTTACTTGATTGCATGGTACCATATAAAATTAAATTAGGAGATGTCATGAAAAGCTCTATTTCAACAAAGCTGGGGATATCTATTTGGATTTTCATCTGTTTTGCAGTCTTGGCTCTTGATGGCAAACTGGAGGCTGTTGATTCGGCCGCTGTGAAAAAACTATTTCCTGATCCGCCGCGCCAGTACTGTTCAGCCCCGCTGTGGGTGTGGAACGACATGCTTACTGAGAAACAGATAGTTGGTACTCTCCGTGATCTGGCAGGGCAGAGAGTAAAGCAAGTCTTTGTTCATCCCAGGCCAGGCCTAATGACGCCATATCTTTCAGAGGAGTGGTTCAGACTCTGGAAGGTAGCTTTGAAAGAAGCTGAGCGTCTCGATATGAACGTGTGGATCTACGATGAGAACTCATATCCATCGGGTTTTGCCGGCGGCTTAGTTCCTGAGGCCATGCCCGAGTCCCGCGGCCGGGGTTTGGTAATCAAGGAGCAAGAGTCGGTGGGTAAGCTCAGTAAGAATTCGGTGGCGGTTTTTCGTCTTACAGAAAGCGGTTATGAGAACGTCTCCGGCAGGGCACGGGCTGGGACTCAGCTTCCAAAAGGCAAGTATTTAGTCGCATCGATACGGCGCGCGAGCAGCTCACCATGGTACGGTGGCAAGTTCTATGTTGATATTATGTACCCGGGTGTAACGGAGAAGTTTCTGGACATAACGATGGACGCATATACCCGGGAGATAGGCAAGCACTATGGCAAGCGCGTGCCCGGGGTTTTTACGGATGAGCCACACCTTGCGCCGGCGGGTGGTCTGCCGTGGACGGATGATTTGCCGGATGTCTTCGAAAAACGATGGGGGTACAGCCTGATTGATAATTTGCCCAGCCTGGTACAGCCGGTCGGTGACTTCAAGCAAGTAAGACACAACTATATTCAGGTCCTGCTGGAGCTGTTTATCGAGCGCTGGGCCCAGCCATACTATGAGTACTGCGAACGGCACAACATCGAATTTACAGGCCATTACTGGGAGCACGAATGGCCGAATTGCCTGAGGTCACCTGACAATATGGCGATGTACGCCTGGCACCAGAGGCCGGCGATTGACACGCTGATGAACCAGTACCGTGAAGATACGCACGCCCAGTTCGGCAATGTTCGGGCGGTCAAGGAGCTTTCAAGCGTTGCGAACCAGCTTGGACGCAAGAGGACATTGTGTGAGGCATACGGGGCAGGTGGATGGGACCTGCGTTTTGAGGACATGAAGCGAATCGGTGACTGGCTTTATGTGCTGGGAGTCAACACGCTTAATGAGCATCTTTCATATATCACGATAAGAGGTGCGCGCAAGCGTGACCATCCGCAGTCTTTCTCATATCACGAACCCTGGTGGAAGGCATACCACGTGATGGCCGAGTACTTCAACAGGCTGTCGCTGATTATGTCGCAGGGAGAACAGATTAACCGGATTCTTCTAATCGAGCCTACGACGAGCGCTTGGATGTATCAGGGCGATTCGAGCCGGCGAGAGAAGCTCAATGAGATCGGGAACAAGTTCCAGCAAATGATAATGTCGCTGGAGAGAGCTCAGGTTGAGTATGATATTGGGTGCGAAGATATTATTGCCCGGCACGGCTCGACCGAAGGGACGCTATTCAGAGTAGGTCAGCGCGCGTACGATATGGTCGTTCTGCCGCCTTTAACGGAGAATCTTAACCTGCGAACGATGGCTCTGCTCGATGCGTATCTGGAAGCCGGCGGAATTGTAGTCTGCTGTGGGCAGGCACCTTTGCGCGTCGACGGTCGGCCGTCGAATCGAGGCGCAGAAGCGGCGAGGCGTTCGGGCTGGAAGCAGGTTGAGGCAAGCGAAGTGCCGCAAATGCTGATGGCCAGTTCAAAGGATAGATTTAGCATTGAACGGGATAAAGACGACATAGGCATTCTGTTTCATCACAGGCGAGCGGTTGAGGACGGAGGATTTCTGTTGCTGGTTAACACGAGCATCGATGCGCAGTCGGCAGGGGTAGTGAGATCGACAGCGAAGTGTATCGAAAGATGGGAGCCGGGGACAGCAGAGATTTCCATGTATCCTTTTGAAAAGGTTGGTGCCGGTATAAAGGCTCGCTTTGAGCTTCCACCTTGCGGCAGCCTTTTGTTGTTCTTGTCAAAAAAGACGTATGAGCCTGTTATTGAGGTCGAGGAAACTGCTAAGGTCGTGGCCTCGCAAGGCGAGCCTGAGGTCGGCCGGATAGAAGAGAACGTACTGACGTTGGATTATGTCGATATTACGGCAGACGGCCAGACGAAGAAGAATATACATTTCTATCAGGCATCCAAATTTGCGTTTGCAGAGAATGGGATGGGTCGAAATCCCTGGGACAGTTCCGTTCAGTTTCGGGACGAGCTTATAAAAAAGACATTCGGTCCTAAAAGTGGTTTTGAGGCAACTTATCGATTTACCATTCAGCAGCAGGTGCCCAAGCGGCTTTGGATTGTTATCGAAAGACCGGATTTGTATGAGGTCACGTGCAATGGCAAGACGGTTTTGCCGAAAGGCGTCCTGTGGACTGCTAAAAAGGATTCATGGTGGCTGGACAAATCGTTCGGCAAAGTTGACATCACGGAGGCTTCCAAACTTGGTGAGAACACTGTAACAATCAAAGCATCACCTTTTACGATTTATCATGAGCTGGAGTCGGCCTATGTTCTGGGGCATTTTAAGCTAAGGTCGGCCGATTCAGGTTTTGTGATTATTGGCGGTCCGGAGCCGGCTATGGAACTTGGAAGCTGGAAAGAGCAGGGTTATCCGTTCTATGCAGCGGGTGTTTCTTATAGGCAGAAGTTCGATATCGCGCATCCTGCAGGACAGTATATTATTGAATTACGTAAGTGGTATGGAAGTGTCGCGGAGATTACCGTCAACGGAGTGCCTGCCGGCTATATTGCTTATCAGCCTTGGCAGTGTGACGTGACAAAGCTGATTAAATCGGGTACGAACACGGTTGAAGTTGTTGTGATCGGTACGCTCAAGAACACCCTGGGGCCACACCACGCGGGGGCGGCGCTGGGCAGTGCCTGGCCCAGTATGTTCCACAAAGCTCCCCAGACGGGCCCACCGCCGGGCAAAGAATATCATACAATCGACTATGGGCTTTTTGAACCGTACGTTCTAAAGCAGGTCATCCAGAAATAGCGACAAACTGGCTCTTATTATGATTGCACTTGGCGTTTTCCTGCATGCCGTAGGGGGTTTTGCTGCGGGAAGTTTCTACCTGCCGTTCAGAAAGGTCCGCAACTGGGCGTGGGAGAGCTACTGGCTTGTGAACGGCTTGTTCTCCTGGGTCATAATGCCCTGGCTGATAGCTGTTCTCACGATTCCTCATTTGCTTTCTCTGCTTCGCCAGGCACCCCTCGGCAGTGTTATTTGGAGTTATGTTTTCGGAGTGCTGTGGGGCATTGGAGGCCTGACATTCGGACTTTCGATGCGGTATCTGGGAATGTCTCTCGGGTATGCGATTGCACTTGGATTTTGCGCGGCGTTCGGCACAATTATCCCGCCAATATTTTCCGGTAGCTTCGGGGATTTGACCGCCAACATTTCAGGCCTAACCATCCTGGCCGGAGTTGTCGTCTGCCTGGTTGGAATTGCTGTGTGCGGCTGGGCTGGGATATCCAAGGAGAGAGAGCTGTCAACGGAACAAAAACGCGCAGCCATAAAAGAGTTCGATTTTTTCAGAGGCCTGCTTGTGGCGATCTTCGCAGGTATCATGAGCAGCTGCATGGCCTTTGGAATCGCAGCCGGTAAACCTATTGCCAATCTTGCGGTAGAGCACGGAGTCCGACCTCTCTGGCAAAACAGCCCGGTTCTGGTCGTAGTTCTGGCAGGTGGTTTTACGACAAATGTTGTTTGGTGCGTCATCCTCAATATTAGAAATCACTCAGTAAAAAACTATTTCACTGCAGGTGATGCGTCAGTTGTGAGCAACTACTTTTTCTCAGCGCTGGCGGGCATTACTTGGTATTTGCAGTTTATGTTTTACGGGATGGGCACTACCAAAATGGGCAAATACGACTTTTCAAGCTGGACCTTGCACATGGCTTTTATAATTGTCTTCAGCAACATGTGGGCACTGCTTTGCCGCGAATGGAAGGGCTCCAGTCGCCGTACATTGACTATTGTAGTCTGCGGAATCCTTGTGGTCGTATTGTCCACTTTATTGATAGGCGCAGGTAACTATATTGCTTCGCTCGGCAGATAGAAATTGCCTGTCGTGACGTGTCCGCGACACGGCCGGTATGTCGGCGCGCATCTCCCGTAAGGGATACTGCGTAGAGGTGGACTGTTACCGGAAAAAACCAGGTGGGAAAGAAGATGGCACAGAAAGAGACAATGAGCCCAAGGGAACGTGTCATAAAAGCCCTGAATCACGATATTCCCGATAGAGTTCCAATCGACCTTGGAGGATTTCAAACAGGAATACATAAGAAAGCTTACAGCGAATTGCTTGATTATCTGGGTATTGAAGATGAAGTGACGATTATGGATCCGGTGCAGCAGCTTGCCCGACCGTGTGAACAGCTCTTGCAGCGTTTTCACGTTGATATTCGCTACGTTTTCGCCCATGGGCCCGAGAGTTTCAAAGGTTCAATCGTACAGAATACGCGGGATGGAAGGCTCTGGCATGATCTTAAGGATGAGTTCGGAGTGATTTGGTCGATGCCGGATGATCAGCAGCTTTATATGGACATATCACACCATCCGCTGGCGGGGGCAGCAATTGATGACCTGGAGGATTATCCGTTCCCAAAAGCCAATGATCCGACACGTTTTACAGGTGTCCGCGAAAAGGCACTGGAACTTCGCAAAGAAACACCTTATGCGATATCGACAGGTATCGGCGGAGTCGTGTACGAGATATGCTGGTATATGCGGGGTATGGAGAGATGGTTTATGGATATGATTGAAAATCCGGCCTTTTGCGAAACTCTACTGGATAAGACGCTTGGTTTCTGGATGGATTACTACAGTAGTTTCTTAGCCGAGATTGGGGATCTTATCGATGTAGTAATGATAGGGGATGATATCGGCGGCCAATCCGGGCCTCTTTTCTCTCCTGAGTTCTACCGGAAGATTGTTAAGCCCAGGCAGAAAAAGCTTGTCCGTCACATAAAGTCCCTAAGCCCGGCCAGGGTTTGGTACCACACTTGTGGCTCGGTACTCGACTACATCCCTGACTTACTCGATAACGGAATCGATATCCTAAACCCAATTCAAATCAGTGCCAGGAACATGGATCCACGAGAGCTGAAGGCCAGGTACGGTGACAGATTAACTTTTTGGGGCGGAGGTATAGATACCCAGCACATATTCCCCTTTGCCAAACCGAGTGATGTCAGGGAACAGGTGCGGAGGAATCTGGAGATATTCAAGCCTGACGGAGGCTATGTTTTCAACAATGTTCACAACATACAGGTAGGTGTCCCGGCCGAGAATATAATAGCCCTATTTGATGCCGCTTATGAGTTCGGGTTCTATTGATTTGGCCGCGTATCAATAGAGGTTTGAATTCCTATCGGCTGCAGGAAGAAATTGGTACCAGGTGTATTTCAGAGCTAACATGGCCGCGGCTGCCAGTACAAGCCATATCATCGAATTTAAATACCAATGGCCAACAAGGTACATAGGGAATAAATACAAGCCGGTAATCGCAAGCATAGCAAGTACAACATTCAAAATTGTCCGCAACAAACTTTCGGACCTGGATGACAACTCTTCCGCTGATAGTCCGGCTTTTCTTGCAATCGGCTTCCACAGCCCAAAGGGTCGGACGGATTTATAAAAGCTGACAAGGATGTCTGAGTTAGTGGGTTGGGTTGCCAATGACGCCGCTATGCTCACAAACAGCGATGCTGCGCAAACAGAAGGAAATACGTAGTACACCGGAGCACTTGGAAAAAATAAAACAACTAATGACAAAAGCATACCGCCCAAGGTTCCAAGTGCATACCCCCAGCCATTGATGCGCCACCAGTACCATCTGAGCACATTTGGTACGACCACGCCGCCGCCCAGTGCCATCATTATCCAGCTCCATATTTGAGCAATAGACCTGGCCTGAAAACCAATGCCTACGCCGACCAGAACCAGTAAAATAGTGGCCAAATAACTGAATTGCACAGATTCCTTTTCGCTGGCTTGAGGTCGGAAGTAAGGCTGCCAGATATCGCGAACGATAAAGGAAGCCCCGCTGTTGACCGTGGAGCTGAACGTTGACATGAATGCAGCTAACAATCCGGCAATGACAATCCCTCTTATCCCAACCGGCAGAAACTCCAGCAGAACCAGAGGCATCACTTTCTCGGAATCTGTTACGCCCGCGACCCCGGTAAGAGCCAGCAGGGCAATCCCGATGGCCATTGCCCAGCGAACAATCAGAAAGACACTCCAGGCCGCCCCAACCTTGGCTGCATCACGGGCATCGCGTGCCGCTAAGAACCGCTGGAAATCGTACATTTGTGCCGGCCCGCCTGCGTTCAACAGCAGACCCTTTAAGACCCAGACAATAACAAGGGCGCCAAAAAACTGAAAATCGGCGTTGTCCGTTCCGGCAAATTCTTTAATGCGCCATGGAACACTTAGCGAAGTCCAGCCTTGCGGCAATGTAGATAGCAGCTCCGGCGTCAGCTTCGACCAGGCAATATAGGCAATGAAAATGCTGGCTAATGTCAGTATGGCCGTCTGGATGACATCGGTTACCACCACGCTGTAAAGTCCGCCGAGCACAACGTACAGGGTCGTTATGCCGATAATCAAAACGGCTAAACAATCGGGTTCGTATTCAGTGAGCATGGTCTGGAGCCAGGGAATGGACGTGTATTGGGCAAGGGATTCGAGAGGAATATATACTGAGGCAAACTTGCCGATTCCCTGGTAGGCGTACCCGATGAAGCTCGCTAAAGTTAGCACCGCCATCAATGCGTAGGCGGTCCTGGCCAGCTTGCCGCCTGAATCACTGCCAAAACGGGTCTTCATCCACTCCGCTGCGGTCATCACGTTTGAACGCCGCACCCATTTACCCATATAGCTCAGGAAAAAAGCCCCCATCAAAAATCCCCACATCCAGTGATGCCACATAGATTTCATTCCCAGAACATACAGGATGGAAATAATCCACATAGTCCCGGTAATATCGAAGTTGGATACTGAGCCGGACATTGCCAGGGCCAGCCAGTGGATGTTCTTGCCCCCCAGAAAGTATGCCCCTAAGCTTTTTGACGCCCGTTTTTGATACCAGAAGCCGAGCCCTATCACGACAGCGAAATAAATGAGAATTATCCCATAATCAACGAAGCTCATTTATTGTTTCTCTCCGGCCTAATTTGCAGCATTTACCGCGTCAAACATTGAAACAATATTCTCTGGAGGAACATTTGACAGAATATTGTGCACCTGCTGAAAAACGAAGCCCCCCTCGGCTCTGAGTATCTTCACCTGCTGCTTGACGTGTTCAGCGACTTGCTCCGGCGTACCGTTAGGCAGGACATCTCTGGTGTCGCAGCCGCCGCCCCAGAAGGTAAGCTCCCTGCCAAACTCTGCCTTTAGCTCTGCGGCATTCATTCCTGAGCAGCTAATCTGAACCGGATTAATGGCATCAAGGCCGGCTTCGATTAAGTGACCAAGCAATTCACGAACCCCCCCACAGCAGTGAAGCATGACCTTCACATCAGCGAGCTCTTTTGCGCGGTTCCAAAGTAACTTATGACGCCGTTTGAAGAATTCGCAATACATCTGCGGTGAAATCATCGGGCCTGTTTGCATACCCAAATCGTCTCCAAATAGGATAATATCGATATGCTCACCGACAGCTCCAAGGAATCGCTCGAGGTTGGCCAGATGAATTTCGAGAAGTTTATCGAGGAAACGGTGAGCACGCTTAGGCTCACCGGCCAACAGCATCATGAAACGGTCATTGCGGTAAAGAAACTGGCCGATTTCAAACAGATTGCCCCCGAACAAACCTATAATCGCCCGTTCAGTCTTTTCTCGAAATCGCTTGGCGCCTCTGGAAAGTATCTTGCTGTCGACCGGACCGGGGGGGCTGGCAACGGCTGTCCACATCGATTCGGCCAGGGCCTCTTGAATTGCTTCCGGCTCGTTACCTCCGTCAAGAAAAGGAAAATATATCTGCTCGAAATAAAGTGCCCCATCGGGCATATGGGCAAAAACTTTTCCGCTTTCTGACCGTATCACCCAGCGACCCTCTTCTCTTTCAAGCTGCGTCCAGGCGGGTACAAAACATGGTGTCCCGTCCGGCAGTGTCCAGGGTGACCATGATTTCTCGTCCAGCGCAAAGCCCCTGCCCATCTCTATGGTGTCCACTCCAAATCTTTCAAGAACGTCCTCATCGACAATGGCCAATTGCTGAATGACGTCATAAACTCTAATCGGCTTGGCCGGCAGACCCAAATACTTACGCAGCTTGGGATACGCTATGGCCGCAATGCCCGAAGACCGGTGTCCGGAAAAATCAACGGGGACAAGGTCTGTTTCTCGATGTTCCAGTGCCGCTAAAACCCGCTCTCGTGAGGTTGCCTTCATATTTCTATTTTCCGGAAAGTGGAATTCGCAAAGTAACAATTTCGTAAGCGGCCATATTTATAGGCCCGCTTATTTTGGAAATCTTTTCTTCCGCAAAGTTGCTCAGCCAAACTGTTTTCGGCCCCGGTTTCGCCCAGTTAAGTGTGGTTTTCTCGGTTTTAACACCTGCATTGAACAAGCGTACTATTTTGGCCTTGCCGTCCTCGCTGGGTTTAAAAGCGGTTACGATTACCCTTGTGGGTTTAACACTCAGAATAGAATTTTGTATTGGAATCTTGCTGTCAACCGGAACGGCTATAAGCGGCTGGCTGCGCTCGGTACCGAATCTTGCCGCGCTGCCGGAATCAAACCGCTTATGAGGTTTGATTGAGTAACAAAAGGTCGTCGGTCCCTCCTGGCCTGCCTTGTAGTTGGTTTCCCAATAGTTGTTCATCACATAGGAGTACAGTGTCGTTGATGGTTCGATGTGTTTGATCCATCCTACGGTCTTACCCCTGGGATCGGAAGTAATTGCGCCGACTTCAATTAGTGGTGCGTCAACTGTCGCCCAGGTAACACCATAATCCTCATTGGAAACATCGACCCATCGTTGAACAGTGAAATAATTCTTGCAGGCACCGGGCAGTTGGTCCACTTCGGGCCGAACTACGGCCCAGGGGGTGTCCATTCGCATCACGCCTTTAGGCACATTAAAGGGAAAGGCCAGATGTACTCCCTCCTGTTTGTAGATTTTCTGTTTGTCTATGACGTTGATGATGTCCACGCGGTCGATGCTGTCGATAGTGCGCAGCTCGCGAGTGAGCTTATGGCAGCCTGGGGCATCAGATTCTATTAGCAGCGATGCAACCAGAGGTCCTCGCTCCTTAATACGGATATTAACCGGT
>JABUBL010000674.1_pt1 | contig 10639 bp, 11 predicted proteins | sample 7240371 | NCBI WGS metagenome assembly JABUBL01 (sample SAMN07256343, study PRJNA390944) | subsurface metagenome | isolation source: Methane hydrate marine sediment | place: Pacific Ocean: Eastern North Pacific, ODP site 1244 | collected 2002
GTTATTCCTTTCGAGCTTGACAACTTCATATTATCGTAGTTCCCTTTAGAGTCTAATAAAACTAATTGGGGCAGAGGCTGAACATTCTTACCATCCCCTAATGGTTCAACTAGTACCTCATAGTTTGTACCAGGGAATGGGGCCTTCAATTCGATAGGACCTTGACCAGCATGGCTCCGCCGAAAAGGCGAACTTGGTCTGTGTTTCTTTTTTCCCTTGATGTTGAGGTGAACTTTTAAAATTGCTTCTACACTGCATTTGGCTAATTGCTCTTCGGCCTTTCCTATCTCATGATCACATTTTGAGCAAATAAGTTTTTTCTGTTTGGGTAGATTTTTGAACTTTCCGAGACTTTCAGGGACGATGTGTGCTTCACAAAGGTCTTCAGAATTTCCACAGTAGATACATGTTGCTTCTATGTAGTTTTGCATTTTCATTTTTGATTTTCTTATGCTACGAGCGGCAAGTGCCAGATTATTTTAGTTTTACCTGCGTGTATTTCATATCGGTGCTATCCATGACACGAATATTGTCGGGGGTCATTTTTATAACGACATAGTCCGGCGAGGTAGGGTCTGAGATGTGGTCCTTTAAGGCTGGGACGGCCTTGTACAGCCAAAACTTTTCGGCGTTGTCGGTGCTGATGGTGCAAGGGCCTGCGATGCGGACGTGCCTGTCGCCGGTAGAATCGCAAAAACAATATTCGGCGTAAGGGACTTTCTTAAGCTGAGAGACCTTGTCGGAAGAAGCAAATGTCGCACACAGAAGGTCGTTATCCTTCCAGGTGAGGCCGCCCATCGGCCTAACGCCGACCTTCTGGCCATCGGTTGTAGCTAAGTAACCCCAGTCAACCTGTTTTATGAACTGCTTTACTTGCTCGATGTTCATAATAGGACCTCCTTTCCATATCTTAGATTGGTGTAATGGCGTCAGCCATACTGCGTATTATACGGCAGGGGAGGGAAAAGGGCAAAAGGGAAAAGTTTAGCGTACAGCGTGCAGTGTACAGCGTGCAGCGTGGATGGGAATCAGAAGTCAGAAGACGGACGACAGAGGACAGAAGGCAGACGACGGAGGACAGAAGGCAGACGACGGAAGACGGAAAGGATATCAGCGTATCGGGACATCAGGAAATCAGGTTATCAGGGGGCAGGATATCAGGGGAGCAGGAGAGCGGGGGAGACAGACAGGGAGAATATTTTAAGTTTACCAGGGTAGATAGCAAGAGTAGTGGCGGTGGAACAGGCCAATGGAACGGATTGCAATGAGGATTAAAAACTGGACGGCGATGTTGGTAAATAAATGCAGGCCTACAAGTGAGTTAGTTGCATGCGGCAGGTCGCCAAATTCGAGGGTCTTTAATTGCAAAAAGGCGGCGAGGATAATCAGACTTGCGACAATGAAATACGGGCAAAATGCTCTTGCAATAGGTCTTAAAATATAGTCGGGACGAAAGAGCATTGTGAGGTCCTTGCCGATGGCGATGGTCAAGATTGCCATTGGAAAAGCAAACAGGCCGACAGTAGCTAATATGTAAACGAGCAGCGGTAAATCAACTCCAATTTTCCTCAGGACCATAATGGTGACGATGCAAGGCATCTCGACAACGACCAGAGTAAGAGCAAACAAGTATACAGATTTTATGACAAGCCAGACGAAGCCGAAGAGGCCCCCCATATAGGCTTCCGGCAGCTCGTCAGCGTCGAATGCGGTGGCGTTGATAATTTCAGTGTAGTACCAGAAGAGACAGCCCCAGACGATTATTTTCGAGGCCCAGCCGACAGGGATAATGATGTTAAAGCCGGGCGTTTCAATTGTGTAATCGAGATGGCCAAGGAAGAATTTGAAGCAGACTACTGCTGCGACGAATACGAGGGGAGTTATGTTTTTTGGGATGGCGAAAATTTTCCAAGTGTCGACAAAGACAGCACGGTAGAAGCCGGGGATGGGGTCGGCTCTTTCCGGTTCAGGTTTGATTTTTTGTGGTTTTTCGTCATCTTTGGAAGGGATTATGAAGATTTGGCTGCAAGTTGTGCAGCGTGCGCGTTTTCCGGCGTGCTTAGAGTCAAAGGCGATAAGGGCATCGCAGTTTGGGCAGTAGAACTTGATTGTCATAGCGAATTTGTCAATCGTGCTTCATAGCATCGGTGAAACTGGTGATATTGTTGGCCCATTTTTGTGCTTCGAGCAGGTCGACTTTGTCAGCCTTTACCAGCGATGCGAGGTGCCTTTCCATCGTAATCATCTTTTCATCAGGTTTGTTTCGGGTTTTTGTCTGGAGCTGGGAATAGATTTGCTCGATTTTTCCAGTTCGTATGAGGTTTGCGCAGGCGTAGTTGTTGTTGAGGATTTCCATAGCGACGATTCTGCCGGTAGCGTCTTTTTTGGGGATGAGCTTCTGGCTGATTACGTGTCTTAAGCCGAGCGAAAGCTGATTTGAGACTTCTGCCTGCCGGCCTTCCGGGAAATAATCAAGAATACGAGTTATTGTGCCGGTAGCGTCTCTTGTATGGAGTGTTGAAAAGACGAGGTGTCCGGTCTCGGCGGCCATTAGCGTCATCGATATTGTCTCAGGGTCGCGCATCTCACCGACGAAAATTATGTCGGGGTCCTCTCGCATCATTGAACGCAGGCCGTCGACGAAGCTGTGCACGTCCTTTCCAACCTGCCGCTGTGAGATGATGGAGTACTTCTGCTGATAGATGTACTCGATTGGGTCTTCGAGAGTGATGATTCTGCAGGCGCGTTTTTCGCTTATTCGGTCGATAAGGGAGGCGATTGTTGTTGATTTTCCTGCGCCTGTGATGCCCGTTACAAGGACGAGGCCGTGCTTTCGATCGATGATGTCCTGCCAAATATCGTTCGGGAAGCCGATATCCTCAACCTTTGGGATGTCGAGAGATAATGCGCGGATGGCGGCGGCAAGCCCATCGTTTTCCTTGAAGACGTTGATTCTAAACTGCAGATTGCCGAGCCTATAAGAGGTGTCGACGCTGTAGTCGGTTTGATATTTTTGAAGATTTTGTTCCGTCAGAAGCGGGTGAATAAGCTGTATTGCCATTTTGGGGTCGACGTTTGGGCCTTTGAGTTTTACGAGATTTCCATCGATGCGGTATGTCGGCGGGGCGCCGACTTTGATGTGGAGGTCGGAAACGCGCATTGCGCCTTTTTCTATAAAGTAATTGAGCATATCGCGGACGCTTAATTTGCCGAGGTTTTGGGTGGGGTAGACTTTCGCTGAAGCGGAATATTCTTCAGTCATATGTAAACTCCAATCGTGCTGTTGATTTTGGGCTTTTACAGCAATAAGTATTATACAATTGTGATTGGCGAAAAGCAATTGGTTCTTGAGGTTGCGGTGTGTCTGGGGTATAATCAGCCGAAAAATGAGAGACCAAAAAGTAAGTGGGTGGAAAATGAACAGATTTAAAACATTATCATTTGCGGCGTGTGTGGTTGTCTGGATTTTTGGAGGCTGTGCCAAACAGCAGCAGTTCGAGACAGTGGAACAAATCTGCGTGGGAGATTTGGATAAAGCAGAGGCGATGCGGATGGCTGAGGATGTTCTTGGCGAGATGCATTTTAGCGTCGCGAAAAGTGACAGCGAGCAGGGTTTGATAAGAACCAGACCCCTGGCTAGCGCACAGTTTTTCGAGTTCTGGCGCAAGGACAGCGTCGGTGCCTTCAACCAGGCAGAGGCGAACCTGCACAGTATTCGAAGGATTGTGGAAATGGATGTGAGCCGAAAGGATGACCGGCTGTGTATCGGCTGCAATGTGAATGTACAGAGATTAAACCTGCCCGAGCGTCTGCTGCGCGGCAGAGGGCGAAGCTACGAGATGTTCTCCGTAAGCAGCCCATCGCTGCAGAGGCTAAAACTCGACGCGGAGCAAAGGAAGCTTATGGCATGGGTGGATTTGGGGCGAGATGGGCTGCAGAAAGGAAAATGAGCTATGCGGGTACTGGTCTGCGGCGGTGCGGGTTACATCGGTAGTAATATGACGGCGATGCTGGGCGCGGAGGGTCATGAGCCAATTGTTTTCGATAATCTAAGCAAAGGGCACAGGGCGGCGGTCGGCCAGGCACAGTTTGTCGAGGGGGATTTGGGCGATTTCGAAATGCTCGTTGAGACGCTAAAGCAAAAGAAAATCGATGCCGTAATGCACTTTGCGGCTTTTATCGAGGTTGGTGAATCGGTGCAAGAGCCGCTTAAGTACTACCATAACAATGTTTGCAATACGCAAAGTCTGCTCTCAGCAATGGAGGCAGCAGGGGTAGAGAAATTTATATTCAGCAGCTCTGCGGCGGTGTATGGAGCGCCTGAGAAGGTGCCGGTTACAGAGGATTCGCCAAAGAGGCCTGTCAATCCTTATGGGGAAACGAAGCTTGCAATTGAAAAGATGTGTCACTATCAAAGCGAGGCTGGGAAGCTGCGGTATGCGGCGCTTAGATATTTCAACGCGTGCGGTGCGGGCAATGACTGCAAACTCGGTGAAGACCATCGGCCGGAATCGCATCTTATTCCGCGGACTATCAAAGCGGCGATGGGCAAACGCAGCGATGTGAAAATCTATGGGACGGATTATCCTACGGCAGACGGTACCTGCATTCGCGATTACATCCATATCGAGGACTTGTGCAGGGCACATCTGCTGGCACTGAATAAACTGGAAGAAGCGACAGAGCTTATCTATAACTTGGGCAACGGTGCCGGCTATTCTGTAAGAGAAGTAATCAAGGCTGTTAAGAAAATATCCGGCAAAGATTTCAAAGTCGTCGAAACCGGCCGCAGGCCCGGCGACCCACCGGTATTGACCGCCGATGCCACAAAGGCAATCGACCGGCTCGGCTGGAAACCAAAGTTTGACAAACTTGAAGATATTGTAGCAACCGCCTGGCAATGGCACAGCAAACATCCGGAAGGCTACGAATAACAATATACGCCAATGCAGACAAAGTGGACAAACGAAGATTATACATACGAACAGCTAATCCTGGCAGGTGATATTGGGGGTACAAATACGAATATCGCCCTTGTAGGTCAAACCGGCGGTCGGTTTACCATTATTATGGAATGTGTTTTCAAAACCAGTGAGCTTACCGGCCCGCTTGAACCGCTGAAAAAAACACTGAAGCAGGCCCAGAGAGACAATCCGCAGCTTGTGCCGAACCTTTGCTGTATAAGCGGCGCCGGGCCTGTTGAAAACAATTGCTGTACACCCACAAATGTTCAATGGAATATTGACGGCGCGGAAATAGAAAAGACTCTGGGCATAAAGACACTCGTAATAAATGACTTCATCGCTATAAGCTACGGTCTTGTTCTCTTGGATGTGAACAACCCGGCACAGATTACGAAACTGCCCTTTACCGATGGCACAATCCCCGCTCAGACTGGCCATACAATGGCGGTTGTCGGAGCGGGAACAGGACTTGGAGTCAGCTTCCTTGTGGAAAATGAGGGAAGATACAGAGCCTGGCCTTCCGAAGCAGGGCACATAGGCTTTGCCGCTTTCGATGAGGAAACCAGAGAACTGAAAGAATACGTGACCAGCCGGGCGGGCAGCCAGCCGGGAGTGGAACTTTTTGCCTCCGGCCGGGGAATTGCAAATATCTTCCATTATTTCAGGGATGTCAGGAAAATTCGGCTGGAAGGCATTTTAGCCGACATCGACCGGATGCCTGATACCGAAAAGCCGCCCATCATATCCGACAACGCCGAAAGGTGTGATGTATGTGGAGACATCATTAAGCTTTTTGTAAAGCTCTATGGAAGGTTCGCAGGCGACGTTTCAACATTCCTGCTTCCCACAATGGGGTTATATCTTGCCGGCGGTATTGCCGCAAAAAATGAAAGATACTTTCTTGAAGACAACTGCTTTATGCATTTTTTTGAACAGAACTACAACGCAAACATACGCAGGGTCCTGAAATCCATACCAGTATACATAATCAGGGATTATGCTGTTTCGCTCTACGGTGCGGCTAACGCCGGCTGTTGTCTTACAGTATAGTACAAACCGTAAAACATTTTATTTTTGGAGGAACACAAATGACAGAAGGATTCATCAAACAGGCAAAGGAAGGCAAACCGGTATATATCACAGACGTAAGAAAGGCTTATGATAATCTGCAGCAGAAGCAGAAGCTCTCTTGCGTTTTGAATATGCTCGGAGAAAAACAGCGTCTTTTTGAAATCAATATGCCCTCTCTTGCCGGCCTGGATAAGGAGGGAAAGGACTTTGTTAAATCTTACGCCTGGGCGGAAATCTATAACGTCTTAACTTCTCTCGGCGGCAAAAGTATGACCGTATATGTAGACAGGGCCAATAATTCCCTGCTTAAATTCGCCGAGGGACTTAATGACGTATTCGATATCGACAAATCCCGTGCAGACAGAAAAGGCTACGGCCGGGTCGTCAATGTTATCGACAGGATGTTAGGTGCAATTTACCCGCAACAGGCCGGCAAAAAGCAGGTCAAATTCAGATTCACCGTTAAAGATAAATCTGAGATGCCCACTCTACCCGCAAAATCGGGTGATTCGAGCGGCGATACCGGAATCTTTAAGAAAGTCGCTGAAACCCTTGCCGGTAAGGTCATCTGTGGAATGGATATAGGCGGGACAGACATCAAGGTCGCTATGGCTGTTGACGGCAGGCTCTGCTGCCTGAAGGAATACGACTGGTCCCCGCAGGGCTTTGCATTAGCCAGGCAGCTGGTTGACCCGATTTGCATCCTTGTGAGACTTGCAAGGGCCAAAATATCTCTGGATGCCGATAAGTCCCTCTCGGCGGATGTAAAAGCTGAACTTGGCAAACAGCTTGAAAAAGCGATGCACAAGGAGGCTGCCTGCGACTTTATGGAAGAGGTTACAGATAAGGTGGAAAATGCTCTTAAAGGCAAAATAGTTGAGATTGATACCATCGGCCTGTGCTTCCCGGACGTTGTTGTTAAAAATAAAGTTGTAGGCGGTGAATCGCCTAAAACAAAAGGTATGAGAGAAAATCCCAATATCGATTACGAGGAAGAATTTGCGAAGATAACCAATCTGGATGAACAATTGCTGAAGCTTTGCAAAAAAGGCGGCGTCGTAAGAAACACTAACGACGGTCCGATGGCGGCCTTTACCGCGGCGGTGGAGATGAGCGCATCAGGTTCGGCCGAGCAGGTTAAAGACGGTATCTTCGCTCATACACTCGGCACCGACCTCGGTTCCGGCTGGGTGGATGAGGCCGGCCTGATTCCCGATATGCCGCTTGAGTGTTACAATATCATAATCGACCTGGGAAGTTTCCCTGAGAAAAAATATACGTCCAGCGATGCAAGAAGTCTCAATAATACTAACACAGCTTTGGCCGGTACATTACAACGATATACAAACCAGACAGGGGTATTTAGATTAGCGATAAAGAGTTTCCCGGAGAAAAGGCCGGACCTGTATAAAGAATTATTTGACAAAGGGTTTTTAGCTGAAAAAGAGATGGATGGCCGAAAAATGCTCGTCGTTCCAACCGAGCCAAAGGATATGAGAAAAGAGTTCCTGGAACATATGATGTCTCTGCCTGAAAGGGAAAAAGACGAACTGACCAGTGAGATATTCAGACAGATTGGCGTCTTTTTAGCCGTAACCTGGAGCGAGACACAGAGGATCCTTCAGCCTAAGGTCAAATCGAGAATCCTTTTTGGAAGAGTGGTCAAGAACAGTTACTGCTTCAAGTTAATGCAGGCCGGGGCAAAGAGCAGGCAAAGCGATTTGCAGCTTGACGTGGCCGACGCTGGGATGGCTAATACCGAGTTAATGAAACAGCTTGAAGCCGATGAATATTTTACCGTTGCCCAATTCGCCCAGGCTATAGGAGCCGTATATTACGGGAACCAGGGCTTGTTGACTTAAGGCTGTAATAAATACTGAATTAGCGGTTTTTCTGTTTCTCCTGTTCCGTAAGGACTTCGTTCAGTGACCCGCTGCGAAAGCCCTGCAAATCGACGGTTACATACTTAAAGCCGAGCGTTTTTAGCTTGTCGATTATTTGTGAGCGGGTTGGCTCGGCTGTGACCTTGTCGATATCTTTGGGGTGGACCTCGATTCTTGCGATGGTGTCGTGGTGACGGACACGAAATTTGACCAGGCCTAAATCCCTTAAAAATTCTTCGGCTTCTTCGATTTGCTTGAGCCTTTGCTCGGTGATTTCGAGACCATAGCTTATTCTGGAAGCGAGGCACGGCGAGGCTGGCAGTTCGGCTGTGAGTAAATTAAGCTGAGTGCTTAATCGGCGGATGTCGTCTTTGGTTAATTCGGCCTGCATCAAGGGACAATGGACATTAAAGACTTTGGCTGCTCGATTGCCGGGACGGAAATCGTCTTTGTCGTCAAAATTACAGCCGCAAATAACATAGTTGAGATTTTTCTCTTTGGCAAGTTCGGTGAGGATTGTATAGAGGTGCGATTTGCAGTGAAAGCAGCGGTCGGCTTTGTTGGCTGAATAAGCTGCGTCGCTCAATTCGGTTTGCTCAATTGTTTGGAGTTCGACGCCGAAGGTTTTAGCTATCTCGATTGCCTTTTTGTACTGGCTTTGTGGCAGGGATGGCCCTGCTGCGATGCAGGCCAGGACGTTTTTAGAACCGAGTGTATCAACAGCTACCTTCAAAAGAAAAGTGCTGTCAACACCGCCGGAATAGGCGACGAGGACTTTGTGAAGGTCTTTAAGGATTACCTCGAGGCGGCTGTATTTGTCATTTGGTTCCATGATTATTCATAATGGCAGAGCTATGGTTTCGATTCTGAAATTGCCTTTTGCAGCAGGTCGTTTAGGCCAAGGTTGGTTGCCCAGGAGTGCAGATAGTCAAAGTCGAGAGAGCCGTGCTGTAGGTTTAACACGCCGATTATATCGAACCACTGACGCTCAGAGACGCGTCCTGAATCGCTATACCATTTGAGCTTGAGCAAAATGATGTCCTCCGGGGAGACAAAAGAAAACAGTTTGTCGATTGATTCGGTCAGTTTGAGCTTTTTGCTCCTTGCGAGTAATTGCCTGTCGAAATCATTGCTGCCCTGGATGAAGATGTCGATCTTGAAGGCGGTTTGGAAATGGATGACATTGAAAGAGCTGTGATTGAGCAAGGCCTGATGCATAGCGTGTTTGCTGATGTAGAAATCTGCTTTCAGTAGTTGCTGGAGGTGTTCGGCCTTTGAAGGGAAAGGTTCTACGGTGATGTCGGCATCGCGGGTAAAGCGGATCTGGCCGTAGACTGAACTGGCTATGGAGCCGCTGATGGCGTAACGGATACCGAGCTTTTCGAATGCCCCAACGAGAGCCCGCAAGACCTGAAGTTCCTGGGGGTCACTTGGCATCGTCATCTCCGTAGACCTGTTGAAAAAGTTCGTCGCCGAGGTGGCGTTTTGCCCAGATGCGCCAAATCTGCTGTTCGGAGGCGTTGGGCTTGGCCAACCTTATGCCAGCCATGCTGAGGAGCTGGCCGGTGCGGTAGGCCTCGAATATATGACATACCTTGGCAGTGACCGGCATTTTGCGGTAGAGTTCGCAGAGGACCTTTCGGGCTTCGGGAGTAGTGTCATCGGATATCATAAGGATAAATTATAGCACCTCAGTCAAGTTATGCAACGGTTTGGAACCGGGCGCGTGCACGATGAGGTTAGCCGATTCCGGTGTGCTTGGGGTGTTTGTACCGGCCGCAAAGGTTAGGAACAGCCGATGGTGGGATTCGGACCCACAACCCCAGCTTTACGAAAGCTGTGCTCTACCATTGAGCTACATCGGCGCTGGTGTGTTATATGATACAGGTTGATTCGGGGATTGTAAAGGTCAGGCAGAATCGATTTATTCCGTCAGAAGACGCCGGATCTTCGATATTTACTATTTTGTAGTGGTTCTGAGGGGGATTCGAGAATCGACGGGTCCGTGATGTATTGACAATGCGGCGTATGGTTGTTAATGTTTTTGTCATGAGTCGGTTTTTTCTGAACATAGCTTTCGGGTTCGTGATTATTTTGCTGGTGGGGTGCGGTGATGGTAAAAAGAAAAAGCCAATCTGGAATGGTATCAAGATTGGCGATTTGGCCCCTGCTGCAAGTAAAGGTCAGAGGGGAGTCCAGCTGCTCAAGACAATAAACTTTAAGGCATATATTCTGGAACTGCCAGCTGAAAACATCAGTGCTTTGAATGCTATTTGGCCAACACTTTACACAAGGCCGGTGCAGTTTAATGACGCCTACGCTTTCAAGGCAAACTCATTTTCGATTGGTGTAGGGCAGGTGACGGCATGGGCCGAAATGGCTGAGCAGTTAGATGGTGCCGGCGCAAGGGTGGTAAAGACCGTAGCTCTGCTGCTGACACCGGGTGAGCCGGGTGACCTTATTGTCGCAGCTCTGACAGAGAAGAAGGATATCTACTATATTTCGGGTAAGGGGTCATGGGAAGGAGCGACTATCGGGCCCGGTGTAGTGGGGCTGCGAATCAAGGCGGAAAGGATATCAGGGTCGAGAGGAGTCTGCGAGGTCGATGCACAGCCGGTTTTTTTACCGGCGATATCACGGCCGGCCTGGCTGCCGGGTGGCCGGGAAAAATCCAGCGACTTGTTTTTCACGGCCGTCGGCTTCAAACTGAAAATGAGTCTG
>JABUBL010000675.1_pt1 | contig 10637 bp, 6 predicted proteins | sample 7240371 | NCBI WGS metagenome assembly JABUBL01 (sample SAMN07256343, study PRJNA390944) | subsurface metagenome | isolation source: Methane hydrate marine sediment | place: Pacific Ocean: Eastern North Pacific, ODP site 1244 | collected 2002
AGTGAAAATCTTTATAATGGAAGCACTATAGAAATGTACATTACAATATGATCTTACAAGAGAAAGGAAACGAAGTGCCTGGCATCTACTTCCTCAAAGTTAATGGTGTGACTGTCGGCAAAGTGGTGGAGGTTAGGTGAAATTAATAAATAATAAACAACCGGAAAGGAGATTAAAATGAAGTATCTTTCGTCCCTTTTTGTGTTTCTTGCAGTATCCTGGATCCCTTCTTTCAATATTGTATTGGCAGAAGACAAAGAGAAAGTGATTATAATCAGTGAAAAAGTGGGAGAAGTCATAGACGCGGAGGAGAGAGAAAGATTCGGGCTTTGGCCGACAATCAAAGGATTTAAGTCTGCTGTTTTTCTGCAACTCTCGGATGGAAGCTATGTCGCAGAGGTTACATACGAAAAGGATGGAGAAGAGAAGAAAGCCAGAACCCCACAAAGCGAGATTGCAATTAAATCACTTAAAAGTTATATTGAAAAAGTATCAGAAGGTAAAATTCAACCCGCCTCTTTAGCAGATGAGGAGATAACTGAGGAAGAGAAATATGAGAGTTATTCAAAGGGTGAATTGATAAGTGTATCTGAGAAGGTTGGTGTATCAATTGATAAAACTGAGAGAAATGAATATGAAATATTTATGAATATCCCAAATTTTGAACGTGCAACATTCTATTGGAGAAAAGAAGGTGGTTATTTAATAGAGATTCAAACGGTAACTGATACACTCGTTTCAGTTGTTTTGGATACAGAAATGGCATCTATATTAAATGATTATATTGAGAGATATGAAGAAGTTCAGGTAGATCGAACATTATTTGAAGAAAAATGGTCTATTATTTCCTATGATGGGCAGGGAATACCAATTACTGAGAATGAAATATTAAGGTATCACAAAAAGGGGTCTTGTTGCGCTTTGGGTTGTGCTTTAGGAGGTGGTGGTGCCTTAGGTCTTGTTTTAGGTGCTATTATGAGTGTTGCTGAGTTTTTGGGTGAACCCGTTCGTCATGGTCCTATAATTATAGGGGTAGGGGTTATTTTGGCTGGAGGAGTTGGTTATTATATAGGTAATTGGGGTGATAATATTCTCTATAAATATCGTGCTGTTAAACAAGTAAAAGAATCACGAACGCCAAAATAAGAAGTTAGAGAAATACATCCTTTTCAACCGCCAAATAACTCCTTCTTATCACCACCCTTGCCTGGTGGAAAAAGTGTAACGAACCCATGTGGTTGCGGTCGCTTTCTTCCACAAAGCCAAATTAATAATTAAAAAGAGTTATGGAGAACAGGTTTCTATAAAATAATTTGCAAAATGATAATACCTAATTAACTCGCTGGAGAGATAATTTAGCTCCTAATAAGACGAGTTTTGTAACTTCTTCTATTTGAAAGAGGGAAGTATTATTGCTAAAAAGGTGAGAGAGTAAGTGATTATTGCCTGAACTTAACAAGATATACATCATGACCACCTGATCCGAATGACCCTGTAGTTCCAACTATAATATATGCCCCATCCGAAGTTTCAATGATTGAACGTCCAGCATCATAATTTTCTCCACCACAGGTTGAGGTCCACAAAATATTACCATCTGAGTCAGTTTTTAATATAAATATATCAGCATCACCTGTACCATAGGAAGTTGTGTATCCAGCAATTATATATCCACCATCAGAGGTCTGAAGTACTGAGTAACCCATTCCTTCATCATATATTCTCGTCCATAAGGTATCGCCATTTGCATTTGTCTTTATTAAATAACTACAGCGATCAAATGAAATAGTACCTAAAACTATATATCCACCATCCGATGTTTGTTGTACTGATTTTCCAGCTTCAGATTTTTCTCCTCCATAAGTTTTTGCCCATAAAGTGTCTCCATTTTCATCTGTCTTGATAAGTAAAACGTCCATTTTATTTGTCTGATAAGACATAGAAGAAACTCCAGTAATTATATAACCTCCATCATTAGCTTGTTGCACACAGGTACCATAGTCACCGCATTCATATACTCTTGTCCAGAGTGTATCACCATTTATATCTGTTTTAATAAGATAGACATCTCCTGGATCTGGTGGAGATACTAAATATGTTGATCCAGCGATTATATATCCACCATCAAATGTTTCTTGGATTGAAAGACCAGCTTCATAATAAAGTGCTTGCCCATAATTTCTTGTCCACATAGTATCGCCGTTTTCATCTGTCTTAATAATATATACATCAGATGCTGCAGAAATAATTATAATATTTTGCCCTGCAATAATATAACCCCCATCTGAGGATTGCTGAACAGAGTAACCAAAACTCCCTTCTACACCTCTATATGTTTTTGTCCATAGAGTATCGCCATTTTTATCTGTTTTTATAAGATAAACTTCATAATCACCAGCATTGAACGAGTTTGTGTAACCTACAATGATGTACCCTTCATCAGAGGTTTGCTCTACTGAATAGCCCCAGTCATCGTATGCCCCACCGTATGTTTTTGTCCATAGGATGCCTGTATCGTGATCAGGCGGTGCAGTGGGTTTCCTGCATGAAGTTACTAACAAAAAAGGTATTACTATCCCTAAAAGTAACAATTTGCATTGTTTTATCATCTTACTCCCTTTTATTGTGTTCTATCTGGTCCAAATGTTAACTGGCGCTTATTTGTGCCATCTCCATTAATAATGTACAATACCCCATTGTGCCGAGGATTATAGTACTTTTCAGTCCACCCTGTATAAACAATCTGATTTCCATCAGGTGACCAGCATGGTGTACTACCCCCTTCCTCAGTGAGCTTCTTCAGGTTGCTTCCATCTGCATTCATTATCCAGATACGCGGACCCTCTCCCTCCGCAGATGCGGAAAAAGCTATCTTTGAACCATCTGGAGACCAAACAGGATATCTATTTGCTATACCCTGAAATGTTAACTGCTTCGTATTTGCTCCATTTGTGTCAGCAACCCAAATCTGCGACTCAGCATTGGTTGATCCAGGTCCTCCTTTGTAAACAAATTTTGATCCGTCTGGAGACCAGTCAGGATCTCTCCAATATTGTATTACAAGGTGATCATTACTCCCATCAGCATTCATCATCCATATGCCACGAGGATGTGTTCCAGTAGTTGTGCTTTGGTCGTATGCTATCTTCTTTCCATCAGGTGACCAATCAGGAAAGAAGGTTCGCCTGTCAAATGTCAGTTGGGTGAGACTATCCTCATTTACCTTTATCTTCCATATCCGTGCATTTCCTGCAAAAACTATCCACTCACCATCTGGTGACCAGTCAGGTAAGTCACCACCCTGAAGAAACATCCTCTTATTAGTTCCACCGGGATTAATAAACCAGAGCCCAGTAGAATCCTTATCTACATTATAACTCCCACAAGAATCAATACGGGTAATATGAGCGTGATAAAAAACTATTGTTGAACCATCAGAAGACCAGCAAGGACTGTCATCAATCACAGGGTATACAGGTGTGGGCGGCTCGGCAGCTCCATTTTTGTCCCTTGGCCCAAACTGACCACATCCACAGCTAATTAGAAGAAACATAAGTGTTACTATACTTATGATTTTACTTATTATTTTTACCTCCCTTCTTATGTCATCGAGCAGTAATTTGAATAGTAGTGTAAGTATTAATTCTTCCTATTCTTTATCTTTTTAGATTTTTTAGATAACACTTGATAATTTAATATTTTTAATGCAACATTATTCTTTTATCTTAATAACATAAACATCAAAACTACCTGCACCGAAAGAAACTGTCTTTCCTACAACAATGTATCCACACTCAGACGTTAATTGCACTGAAAAGCCAAAATCCCAATCTGCCCCTCCACATGTTTTTGTCCAGAGTGTATCCCCACCTGCGTCCGTCTTTATTATATAGACATCTAAACCACCTTCTCCAAAAGACTCAGTGACTCCAGCAATGATATATCCACCATTAGATGTTTGTTGAACTGAGTATCCGACATCCGAATTATCTCCTCCGTATGTTTTTGTCCAGAGTGTATCACCATTTTCATCTGTTTTTATGAGATATACATCGATAGGCCCTGAACCATACGAATATGTGCTTCCTACAATGATATATCCTTCGTCAGAAGTTTGCTGAATTGAATGCCCGGAATCGCCGTCTTCTCCACCATAAGTTCTTGTCCAGATGGTATTACCATGTGAATCTGTTTTTATAAAATAAACATCTTTCTGACCTGCTCCCAATGACTCAGTTTCTCCTATAATAATATATCCTCCATCAGAGGTCTGTTGAACAGACCAACCCACATCCGAATTTGAACCTCCGTATGTCTTTGTCCAGACTGTATCACCATTTACATCCGTCTTTATAAGATACACATCATTATTTCCGTCGCCAAATGAATGTGTTAATCCAGCAATAATATATCCACCATCAGAGGCTTGTTGCACCGAATAAGCAGCATCCCCACTTGAACCCCCATATGTCCTCGTCCAGCGGGGATTACCATATGCATCAGTCTTTATAAGATAAACATCACTCGACCCATTGCCGAACGATTGTGTCCATCCTGTTATGATGTATCCCCCATCAAATGTTTGCTGAACAGACTCTCCTTCATCGTTACTACTCCCCCCATATGTCCTTGACCAGAGCATGTATGGACCATGTTCAGACGGTGCAGTGGTTTTCCTGCATGAAATGATTAACAAAAGAAGTATTATTATTACAGTGAAAATTGGTCTTTTATGTTGTTTCATTTTTACCTCACCTTCACCACTTTCCCGACAGGCTTGCCGCCAACCTTCAGGAAATAGATGCCCGCATTCACCTTTTTCCCTTCAGCATCTCTCCCATCCCAGGTAACCACAGTAGGGAGTAGGGAGTAAGCAGTAGGCAGCGATAACTTCTTAACCAACCGTCCAGAGATATCATAAATTTTTAATTCTTTACCCTCTGCGCTATGCCCTATGCCTGTAAGGTGAATGATGGTGGAAGTGGCGAAAGGATTCGGGGAAGCGGTGAGTCTTATATCTGTAGTCTTGAGTCTTTGGTCTCTTTTCTCTTCAACAGTTGATGGATCAGGTTCTGTTTTTACTAACCAAACATCATAACTACCAGCACCGAAAGATTTAGTATATCCTGCGATGATGTATCCGCCCGTAGAGGTAATATCAACTGTTGAAGAGAAAAGAGACCAAAGACTCAAGACTACAGATATAAGACTCACCACTTTCCCGACAGGCTTGCCGCCAACCTTCAGGAAATAGATGCCCGCATTCACCTTTTTCCCTTCAGCATCTCTCCCATCCCAGGTAACCACAGTAGGGAGTAGGGAGTAAGCAGTAGGCAGCGATAACTTCTTAACCAACCGTCCAGAGATATCATAAATTTTTAATTCTTTACCCTCTGCGCTATGCCCTATGCCTGTAAGGTGAATGATGGTGGAAGTGGCGAAAGGATTCGGGGAAGCGGTGAGTCTTATATCTGTAGTCTTGAGTCTTTGGTCTCTTTTCTCTTCAACAGTTGATGGATCAGGTTCTGTTTTTACTAACCAAACATCATAACTACCAGCACCGAAAGATTTAGTATATCCTGCGATGATGTATCCGCCCGTAGAGGTAATATCAACTGACCAAGCTTCATCAAAATCTCCTCCCCCATAAGTTTTTTCCCAGATTAAATCGCCATTTGCATTAACCCTCATTAGGAAAACATCCCCATATGGTTCACCATAGGAATTTGTATATCCTGCAATAATATATATACTGTCAGAGAGTTGTAGCATTGAATTTCCCAAGTCGTAATATGTTCCTCCATAGGTTCTTGTCCAGAGTGTGTCACCATTTGCATTGGTTCTTAAAAGATAGATATCAGTATACCCGGATTGCGTTTCAGTAAATCCTGCAACAATGTATCCTCCATCAGGTGTCTGTTTAACTGAGCAACCTATGTCATGACCGGTTCTTCCGTAGACTTTTGTCCATAGAGTATCACCAAGTGCGTTTGTCTTTATAAGATATATATCCAGATCTCCTGAACCAAATGAGTCTGTACATCCAGTAATAATATACCCACTGTCAGAGGTTTGCTGAACTGAATAACCTACATCTAAACCTGTCCCTCCATATGTCTTTGTCCAAAGCGTGGTTCCTATTGAATCTACCTTAATAAGATAGAGATCTCCAGTATACGAAGGTCCAAATACTCCGGTTATTATATATCCGTTATCAGAAGTCCTTTGAAACGAACGTGCCTTATCATATCCTGTCCCACCATACGTCTTCGTCCATATAGTATCTCCATTCGAATTTGTCTTAATAAGATAAACATCACATCCACCTGTACCAAACGAATAAGTCCATCCCGTTACAATGAATCCATTGTCTAAGGTTTGTAGAACTGCAGCACCGTAATCACTACTTGGTCCTCCGTATGTTTTTGTCCACATGGTATCACCAATTGAATCTGTTTTGATAAGATAAATATCCTCCAATCCTACACCAAATGACTCGGTATATCCAGCAATTATATACCCACCATCAGATGTCTGTTGAACTGAACAACCCCAATCAACCTCGGGTCCCCCATACATCCTCGTCCAAAGGGTGTCAGGAGCCTGGGCAAAGAGGTTTGCTGAAAATAAGAATAGGATTATTCCCGAAAGAATTAGCTTTTTAGGATTTTTCATTTTTCTGACCTTGATGAATTATAGCACTGGAGGAAAGGTTTGTCAAATGAATTGTTACAGGAGTTGCAATAAAATCCATGGATGAGATCTGTTATGGACACTATTTGGACACCTAGGACAATAAAAAAACAGCCCCCAAAAGGAGGCTGCCTTCTTCTCCGATATTCATCTATGGCTGTATCATATGGTACTATCTTATTAAAAGCACTTTTTTTGTTTCTATGTAACTTCCTGCCTGGAATTTCAGGAAATATACACCCTGAACAACTCTCTTGTTATTCTTATCAAGACCATCCCATAAAATAGATTTATATCCTGGCTCTTCAATCCCCGTAACAAGTGTCTTTATAAGCTGCCCTGCTGAATTAAAGATTTTCAATGTTACATGTGTCTTTCTCGGAATTGAATAGATGATGGTAGTTCTCCCTCTAAATGGATTTGGTATGTTTTGAGAAAGGTGAAAAAACCTGGGAATATTTTCATCTCCTTTTTCATCTGATGAAATCCCAATCTGAATCCCGAACCAGGTTAGTATCCTTCCTATCAATTCCTGCTGCTGATCTATATGGGGCGTATACGGATTTGCAGAATCCTCTATGAATGCAAATGGAAAATAGAGCCAGACTACTTTATATATTTCTGGTTCTTCAAAACGGAATGCACTAAAATTACCTGCCCTATCATAAAGGATCCCATTCCAGTACTGATTAGAAATGTTCTCGTCAAACCTGCCGACAAAATTATATCCTGGTCCAGCAAAATAATAAGGGAAAACAGTAATTGGCCAGCTTCCAAAAACTCCAGTAATCGTATCACCTGATACACCAAAGTAAACAGAGATTGTATCCGATGCGAAATCATCCGTTCCTCCAACAATGCCGAAGTACTCATAGAGGAACTCTCCCGGTGCGGTTGTGTAATCACCCCAGGAATACCCAAATTCCCCTGCAATGATATCCATACCTGAAACGAGCAGGTTCCCTCCTCCATCAAGGTATTGCTCAATCAGTGATTGCGCTTCATGAAATGTGTCACCTGAACGTTCCCAGGTATTCCATATAATTACATTGTATCCTCCAAGTAAAACAGAGGAATCGGGCTGTCCATCTACTGGAATCTCCCATCGGTCTGCTGTTGGTACAACATCTGCAATTACATCGTAGGAGTAATCTCCACCGTAATAGTCGTCGTTAACAAAAAGAACATTATCTGTTCCCTCCTTTATAGTATAGGAACAAGGGTTTCCAGGTGAAGGTTCAATGGTTATCAAACCCTGCATATCGGTGCAACTGAAGTAGTATTCCATTGTTTGCCCTGGATTTATTCCTGGAAGTGTTTCTTCCCAGATACCGTAAGAGGAATCACCAGAGATTATATACATAGAAAAGCTATCCCACATTCCACTATCTATGCAGTAATGAACCCATCCCTCTACAACACCTGTAGAATCGGGTGGAATACCCAAATCTGAGAATGTTGCAGTAACCTTTCTTCCCGTAGTAATATAACTATTAAGTAGTCTATCGTAATCTTCAATAACCGGAGGTGGATTCTCATACATCCTCACAAGAGCCCTGATATAAACATGATGCCAGGATGAGTACCAGCCAAATGGTCCTCCTCCACCACCAGGACGCTGCGTAATAGTATGATACGGTGGAGAAATTCCAGCGTCTATGATTGGCCTGGAAACTCCATCATCCATGATGTAAGCCCCATAGAAAATATCTGTCCCAACATCGGGCATTCCAGTAACGTGAAGTGTATCCCAGACCCCAGCTGGTGCTGTTCTTGACTCCTCAGGGTGAAGATAGGTTTCCCTTGGGTCTGGCCCCGGATTAACACCACCATGGTATTCCTCATAATCATTTAAGAAGTCTATGGTATCTGAAGGATCAGAGACATAGTATCTGACAGCACCGCCAGTGGCAAAATAGTAGCGAATTTCAAGCAATGTGCAGGCAGCTGGTGATTGAAACCAGACACCGAGATGAAAATCTTGTGCTAATCCATCAAGAGATGATGCAAAGGTTCCATTATCGTATGCGAGAACTATATCATAAGATCGAGGAGTACGAACCTCTGATTTTTGATCTACCATTCTTTTTGGTACCGGCATAACCTCGGGTAAAGTAGGTTTATTACCTAAAATGGAAATTATCCTGCTTGGTTTTCCATATTCTGCAGGCTTAAGCAGGACATCAACTGGTTTTGCACTAATTAAAATTGCAGATATAAAAGAAAAAAGGAGAATGAACATTAGTATTGCTTTCCTCTCTCTCATCGTTCCCTCCTAGTTTAAGATTCTTCACTGTACTCCGCTCAAAAAGTTACTGAACTGCAAAAATTAAGGAATAGTCTCTTAAAATGTTTCACCAACATCTATTTTTTAGTTATATTCCTTTATCTGCAGAGATGTATCAGCTGTTAAGTTATTATTGTTGATTTTCATTTATTTGTCAAGGGAAAAATTCGAACTATCCAAAAAATTTGATCTATCCTTAATTTGTAAACCAAAAATCGCGTATTTGTGGAATATTTATAGTTATTTATTGTTATTCATTGTTATATTTTCGGTGTTTTGGAATTGGGAATTGGAAATTTAGAACTCTCAAAGGAAAAAGAAATTCTATATTTTTAATGGGTCAGACTCCACTCACTCCTACCATTTTTCTCTTGACAAACAAGTGAAAATCTTTATAATGGAAGCACTATAGAAATGTACATTACAATATGATCTTACAAGAGAAAGGAAACGAAGTGCCTGGCATCTACTTTCTCAAACTCAACGGAAAGAATGTCGCGAAAGTGGTGAAGTTGAGGTGAAAATGAAACGCTATAAAGGTCGAAATATTGCAGGATGTATTCTAGCCCATGCCCTCATCAATAGTATTTCCCTGGTCATTATACTCTGGGTATGGAAATAAGGATTTTATCAAAAGTAGACTACTCTTCTTTGTTCTAAGCTATCACCCTTACTGTACATTGCGTCAATTACAGTGCAATATTTTTCTTCAACCTTGCGTCTTCTTAGTTTGAATGACGGAGTAAGCATTCCATTTTCTACTGAGAAAACCTCTTCCAATAGGGCAAAAGCCTTAATCCTTTGGTATGATGCAAGACCTGAAATCGCTCGTTCAATCTCGCCTTTTATAAGTTCTTTTATCTCTTCTCTCTCTAAAAGCGTGGAATAGGTATCAAATGTAATGTTATTTTCCCTTGCGTGCTCTTCAATTATTTCTCGGATTGGTACAACTAATCCTACCAAATAGTTCCTTTTATCACCATGAAGCACAGCCTGATCGATGTATCTACTCATGGTTATATTCGCCTCTATAGGAGCAGGTGCTATCTTTTTTCCGCCAGAAGTGATAATAAGCTCTTTGATTCTACCAGTAATGACGAGATTCCCCTGTTTATCAAATTTACCCTGATCCCCTGTATGAAACCAGCCATCCTTATCGATGACCTTCGCGGTTTCCTCAGGTTCATTAAAATAACCTTTCATGACATTCGGCCCTCTAACCAGAAATTCGTCATTCTCGCCAATCCTAACATCCACACCATCAAAAGGCTTACCCACTGTTCCTAATCTATTCTCTTCTACTGAACAACAGGTAACCACCCCTGAGGTCTCGGTCAGACCATATCCTTCTACGATATTAAATCCCAGGACATAAATTATTTTGGCAATCTGTCTGTTAAGAGGCGCACCCCCTGATACAATTAACCGGGTTCTTCCACCAGCGAGTTTTTTAAATTTTGAAGCCACCAATCTATTATAAACCCAGCATTTTATCTTGAGACCTAAAGGTACTTTCAACTTTCTGTACTTACGATTAGCATACTCATTAAGACTTCGTATTGCTGCAGAAAGGAGTACCCGTTTGATTGCTGAACTTCCTTCAACTTTTTGTATAGCTGTATTGTACGCTTTTTCTAAAACCCTCGGCACTGCAATA
>JABUBL010000676.1_pt1 | contig 10635 bp, 8 predicted proteins | sample 7240371 | NCBI WGS metagenome assembly JABUBL01 (sample SAMN07256343, study PRJNA390944) | subsurface metagenome | isolation source: Methane hydrate marine sediment | place: Pacific Ocean: Eastern North Pacific, ODP site 1244 | collected 2002
AGGGTAGAGAGTGACTCAAGCGCATCGAAAAACTGTTTAACCCAGTCATTTGAATATTTCGGTTCAACCCCGAATTCACGCACGAGTATGTTTTTTACCAACGCCGTATCTGGAGGAGGTTTCCCGCCATACCTCTCATGAAGAACTCTAAACAGATTTACCTGGTTGAATGCCTCGAATATGCGAGAGAGTTTCTCTTCTGGTGATGTTGGAGCCGCAATCGCGAATCCCAACGGAGAAAGCTTAAATACGTTCTTTTCAGTTTTTCCTACGCCAAAGCGACGCAAAGACGAGAGCTTACGAAGAAACCCTGAAGATCTAGTATTCGAATACCCTAAGAATTTAACCAACAGCTCAAGGGGCACATCACCCCCTCCTTCTTTATAAACACGCTCCACCAGTTCCACCGATTCTCTCAGTGAAGCATAAGGAGCTATTCCATAACCCGCCAATTTAGGCATAGTTACCACCTCCGTTTTTAGGTCTTCTGATCTTTGAGTTTTTCATATTCCTAATTATAGTCAAAAATCGACCTTTGTCAAGCCCTCTTGAGCTAATTTCATCTTCAATTCATCTAACCGGCAAGCTTTCAATTGTGTTGACTAAGTAGCATAGCTATTTGACTTAGCTATAGACAAGATTTTGAGTAAGCTCAATGAGGGATTTTATTGACTAAAAATGTCTGAAGAAGATTCGCCATATTTGCTCCACTGTTCTCTGAAATGTCCTTGAGAAGCTAAGAGCTAAAAGTCATCGCGAGGGAGCCGAAGGTGACCCCGAAAAACAAACTTGACAGATCGACCGGTCTACGTATTCTTTTGATTAGAAGGAGGTTTTATGCAAAAGAAAATACACCTCATCACCCTCTCACTTATCCTTATCGGAGGGATATGGATGACCCGCTGCGTCTCCCCTTACTACGGCACGGCAAGGATAGAGTCGGGATGGCAGCTTGATGTGGGCCTAGGACTGCACTCCACCGTGGTGCCGCTGTTTGACGCTGACCCCATGTACGGTATCGGGATACGCTGCGACGGAGAAATAGGTTACGGTTTGGATAAGTACGTAAAACCCTACGCGAGAGCTGCGCTGGACCTTAACACAGCCTACATAGGATACGCGGACATTGGTTTAGGCCTTCAAGTGGCTCTGCCGGTATGGATATTCACCCCTGCGGTAAAACTTGAGATCAACTCCACTTGGATACAGCCCACCTTTTCACCGGTCGTTCTATTAGGAATTGGCAAAAGTGAGTGGGTTACCCTTGGGGCTAAAACCTATTTTTTTCCCTTCGCTGATTCGAACTACCCCGAATTTCTGGACGTTTTTGCCACCGCTCACATCTCTCCCCGCTGGTCAATCTTCGCTGGTGCCGAGATTAACTCCTTCATTGATACCTTCGAAGACGACAACGGCTACCCCTTCTTCACGGTGGGGGCTGGTTACAAGTTCCCGCCCTTCCGAGGCAAAACAAGGCTTTGAGGATTTGAGCAAGGTAGTGGCGACTCAGGGCCTGCCCCTTGAGATGTTGTACATCTCATAGGGTATGAGTCGCCACTACAGATTCCGCGAAATCTGCGGTTTTCATTGCTCCTTTTGGGCGTAGCTCAAAAGGAGCATCTACCAAACGTACCGCAAGCCTATGCCCACCCCGGGCCCAATCCACATATCCTCATACCGGAAGGTGTAATACCCCAGTTGCACTTCCGGCATAAGTGTCAAACCCGATCCGTCTTCCATCTGTACCACTATCACGTCAAAACCGAGCAATGCAGCCACGGACGTTCCCCATCGTGTCTCCCAGGAATAGGTATAATCGTCTCCATCCCAGTAGTAATCCCAGTCCTGTATTCGCCAGTAGCCTGCTCCTCCGCCTATAAAGAACCGCACCCTTCTATCAGGGTTGAACAGCTTAAGGACTCTTAATTCGCCTCTTGCATTATACTCTAGCCTGTTGCCACTCGGAAAAACGTAGACCCGACCTACCATCTCTATACCGACTCCACTGGCTGAAAGCAGACGATAGACAAGTCCCTGACCGATCATATCTGCCTGCAAACCTATACCCTGCTCGGCGCTTATAACGCCTGCCAGGCACAGGACAGAAAGGAATCCTGCAATCATCTTACTGCAAGTCATCTCTCCTCCTACCAGCTAAAGACAAAGCCTGCACCGGCATCGGGCAACCAGATCAGGTGATCTGAATCCTCAAACGTGCCGAAATGCTGTGAGTAGGTGTCTACACGATACAGAATACCCGTGTCAAACTCAAAGCGCAGACCGGCAAGGCCGCTCAGCCAGCCGATTTCTTTTGCAGAGTACTGAAACGGAGCAACGGAAATCCCAACAAAGGCGCGTACTCCGAGATGAGAGTAGTCTCCATCGTTAGAGCCATAACCCACGCCTACACCAACCAGCGGGGATATCCAATTTTGAGGCCTGAACATTAAACCGCCACGCAATCCGAAGTTGTAGAAGTAATAATCACTACTTGAAGATGCGGTGTAGATACCTATCGCTTGCGGCGCTATGAAGGCGTTTGCGCCCGATTGGGTAGGGATCCAGAAACGGAACTCGAAGCCGCCGGAGGCAGCATCAATCCTGGCTCCAGCACCGAAACGGGGCGCGGCAAAAAGAACCATAGGCAACAGCAATAACACTGCCGCAATCGCAAGTGTGGATCTTTTAAGCATTCACTCCTCCTTTCGTTTCAACAAGCATAGGCAATGAGGTGGGTTTGTCAAGGACTAAAGGAGCACTAAAAGCGAAACGCAGTGGAAAGCCCGAACTCCGGGTAGAACACTACCCCGTTGGAGGTCGAACCGAAAAGGATGTTCCAATCCAACACGGTTCCAAAAAGCCAGCTGAAGCCTTCGGTGTGCACCGCCGCAACTGCGAATCCGAAGTTTAATCTCATCCCCATACGGTGCTCCTTCACGTAGTCAATAGCCATCCTGTAGTCGTTGACCAGTATCTTGATGTCCTCAAGCGTGAGGGTATTTATGTACTCCTCGACCTTAGCCTGGGTTGCCGCAGGGATAAACCAGTTGTTGGTAAACTGAAAGCCAAGAGGAAACAACAACCTGCCTTCGGCTGCCGGGAAGCTCTTCTGGATACCCCATGCCCACTGCACGTGCACGTAAGGGATGTCCTGGGTGGCGTCGATAGGAAATGGATAGTAAGGGATGTTCTCGATGTGTCCTTTTGCGGTGTAGTTCTTGTAGTGGACGTTTAGATCTACTGCAAATCCAATGGAGCGTTCGTCCTCAAGCGAAAGTCCGATGTGGAAGAATCCCGGCGGTGGGATGCCTGGCCTTGAGACCTCCACATGACACCCGGAGTTGGGGTTGGTATAGTCCGCGGAATCAGCACCGATATTGTAAAGCCCTGCGCTCCATCCCAGATCCAGCCCGAAGTGCCACGGCGCGGAGACAAGAACTAACGATACAATCAAAGCGTTCATATTCACTTCCTTCTGTTTGGAGGATTATACGGTGGAGTTCAGAGGATGCAAGAGGGTAAAATGCTCCTTTTTGGCTACGCCAAAAAGATCGCAAAACCTCGTAGGGGCCGACCTTTAGGTCGGCCCGAATAAGAGGGTCGGGGTGAGGGATTCCCCCTCCCTGGTGGACAGCGTGCCCCTTGAGCGGTTCATGCGCTCATAGGGTATGCCGTGCCCCTACCAAAATAATCCGCGTAATCTGCGGACGACTATGGCGAGAACGACTGCTAAGGAGTTCTCATCTGTGGTTTATATTACCATTTACCTGTCGTCAGATACTCGTGCATGGAGCGGGCGGCTTTGCGGCCTGCACCCATCGCTAAAATCACGGTGGCCGCACCGGTCACGATGTCCCCGCCAGCCCACACACCCTTCTTGGTGGTCTTGCCGGTCTCTGCATCGGCCACTATGTAGCCCCACTTGTTGGTCTCAAGACCGGGGGTCGAGGAGGGAACCAGGGGGTTGGCCCCGTTTCCTATAGCCACCACCACCGTGTCCACGTCCATCTTGTACTCCGAGCCTTCGATTGGAACCGGCCTGCGGCGGCCGGATGCGTCCGGCTCACCCAACTCCATCTTTAAAAGCTCAACCTGCTTCACGCGCCCGGCCTCGTTGCCTATGTAGCGCACAGGGTTGACCAGGAAGTTGAATATGACCCCTTCGTCCTCGGCGTTCTCAATCTCTTCGTCACGGGCGGGCATCTCCTTGCGGCTACGGCGGTAGATGATATAGGCTTCCTTGGCTCCCAACCGGAGGCTGGAGCGCACCGCGTCCATGGCCACGTTGCCGCCGCCTATTACTATCACACGCTCACCCACCCGGATTGGGGTGTCGTACTCAGGGAACAGATAGGCCTTCATCAGGTTGATGCGGGTAAGGTACTCGTTCGCCGAGTAGACCCCGACCAGGTTCTCGCCCGGTATGTTCATGAACCATGGAAGCCCTGCACCCAGACCAAGGAAGCAAGCCTCGTATCCCATCTCGAAGAGCTCGTCCACCGTAGCGGTACGGCCGACCACGAAGTCAAGCTTGAGTTCCACGCCTATCTTTTCTAGTATTTCGCACTCGCGCGCTACGATCGCCTTTGGCAGACGGAACTCGGGGATGCCGTAAACCAAAACGCCGCCAGGTTTGTGCAGCGCTTCGAATAACGTTACCTTGTGTCCCAGCCTGGCCAGGTCCGCTGCCACGGTGAGTCCGCCCGGACCTGAACCGACCACCGCGACCTTGTGACCTGTTGGCGGTGCGACCTCTGGCACAGCCATCTTGCCCTCTCTTATCTCCCAGTCGGCAACGAAGCGCTCCAACCGCCCTATTGCGACCGGCTCAAAGCGTTTGGAGAGAACACAAACTATCTCGCACTGCTCCTCCTGGGGGCAGACACGTCCGCAAACACCGGGCAGAAGGTTGGTCTCGCGTATCTTGGCCAGAGCGCTCTCGAAATCTCCTTCTGCTACGAGCTCGATGAATACGGGAATATCTATCTCCACCGGGCAGCCTTCGATACAGAAGGGCTTCTTGCACTGGATGCAGCGCTCGGCCTCCTTTTGGGCAAGTTCGGCGCTGAAGCCTAATGCCACCTCGTTGAAGTTGCGGATACGCTCTTTTGGCCTCTGCTTGGGCATCGCCTGACGGGGGATCTTGGTATCAGGCATCTTGACCCCCAACCGCAGCCTGCCAGCGTTCGAGCGAGATCTTTTCTTCTTCCTTGAAGGAGGCCAGACGTTTTAAGAGCAGATCGAAGTTTACCTTGTGGCCGTCGAACTCCGGTCCGTGCACGCAGGCGTAGCGGGTCTCACCGCCGACCTCTACCCGGCAAACCCCGCACATGCCGGTGGCATCTATCATGATTGAGTTGAGCGAGACCATCGTCTTTATGTTATAGTGGCGGGTCAAATCGCACACCGCCTTCATCATGATGGCAGGGCCTACCGCGATCACCTCGGCTATCTTGCGGCCCTTGTCCAGGTGATCCTTGAGCTCGGTGGTGACGAAACCTTCCCGTCCGTAGGAGCCGTCGTCGGTGGTGACGTAGACCTCGTCTGCAAAGGAGCGGAACTCCTCTTCCAGGATCACGATGTCCTTGGAGCGATAACCGAGAATGGCGATCACCTTGTTGCCCGCTTCCTTGTGCTTGCGGGCGATGGGCAGGACTTCGGCTGAGCCTACGCCGCCAGCGATGGCGAACACCTCGCCGTCAAGTTTTTCGATGGGTGTAGGATTACCCAGTGGCCCAATCACGTCGGCTATCTCGTCACCGGCATTCATTCGCCCCATCTGGAATGTAGTCTTACCCAGCTCCTGCACGTAGACGGTGATGGTTCCCGCTTGCGCGTCCGCGTCAGCGATAGTGATGGGGATGCGCTCACCCTTCTCATGCAGACGAAAGACAACGAACTGTCCGGGCTCGCGCTTTTGGGCAATGATGGAAGCCTCGATTACAAAACGGTTTACCTCGGGATTTACGCGTTGGCGCTCAACGATACGGAACATCCAGCCTCCTTGGGGGGTTCAATTTCAAAGTCCGTGATTATACGGGGTTTGGAATGCTGTGTCAATCAGTATGCACCCCACGAACCCGTCAGCCTTACATCGCACTCGTCACAAAAAAGGTGGTCAAATGCTGGTCAAAAGCTGGTCAAAAGGTGGACAAAAGATGGACAAAGTTCCGGGGTCCCCGCGGCTTCACGAAGTGAAGACGTGGGGTGTCAGTTCGTCAGGTTTCAATGGTGTTCTTCAGAAAGGGAGCTTACACTGGTTGGTAAATTCACAAAGGAGAGAAGATGGGTACTAACATAAACGGATATGACGGTCATTTCACGGGGACAAGCAAATATGGGAAATGTGTTTATAACGATCACATCACCAGAGCCAGGGCATGGCTGGCTATGAGGCTAGTTGGAGCATCCCCCAACCCCAGCGACCCTTGTCCTGTTGACGAGAGGGATGTGAAGGCAGATTTCCCCCTCTCATACAAAGGGCAACCAAACCCCGACGACTGGACCAATCCGACAAAAACGGAAAACGGCAAAAAGGTAGTTGTTTATCCTCTGAAGCACCTTAACTCAAGCTTCAGGGAATGGGAAAATCATCTATGTATATCGAGTGGGGACTACCGCATCACAAACGAAACAAATGATCTGAAGTTTGCCACAGCAAACGGAATGATTCGCAACCCGAAGATTTACATCTCCGGGTACTGTGCGGCACTTGCCGTTATACGTGCAGGTATCATGCACGAGGTATACGAGATGCGTGTAGGGAGCAAGTACGCATATTATAATCTGCGTTTCCAGGGTGGGAGTGGTCTATGTCATAAGAACGCGGCGAGTCGCGAAAAAAAGGTTACTACTTTTGAGGATCCTTCCGAGACCATGATGCGCAAATTGAACACTAAACTCTGCAGATGCGAACTGGAAGTAATCTGCGAAAAGATTAAGGAACAGGAAGGCAGAGAAGATTGGCTCTACAGGAAGTGTAAAGCTATCGCCGAGGAGATAAAGAATACGAATCACAAGTATATACCTGGCTATTGCGAGATATACGTTCGCCAGGCTTATCAGAATCCCCGGTACTCCCAGATAGGCAAATTCTTTGAGGAGGCCAAGAGAAGGAGGATACGGTTTTCACGTTGACAAAGGTTTACTTTCGACTATTATACTCTTATGCTAAAGGGTAGAGCGTACGCGTTGAGTTTTATCTTAATCTGTCTTGCAAGTTGTGGTCATCCTTCCAAGCAAGAAACCAAGCTGCCGCTTGTGCTTTCCATCTCTGTGGACGGCGGGTTCAACGAATACTTAGACCTCACTGATAGTCTGCTTTATGCCGCTCGATTGATTCGAACGGACAACGAAGAGTTTGGACTTATGCTTCGCCGGTTCCGGCTGACAGATTCGGGCAGCTGCGACACACAGGTTTTTCCTTGTCCTTACAAGGACTCCTCTGACTGGTTCTTCTATCCCGGCTTACGGTTAGAGGTCGATTTATACGCCTCGGGTCGCTGCTTTGACCGCCTGCCGCATCGAGGCTGGAAGCTTTTCCCGGTGCCGCTGGGGGATACCTCGAATATGCTTTGTCGGGGTGAGGTAAAATCGTTCGTTCATGATTACGTCTCTCAAGAGTCCTTCCAGAGCACCTTGCGCAGGCGTTGGGAGCATTTCTATATAATAGACATGCACTCTGCGATTCCCCGAACGGTCGCATGTATCGAAGGAATGGTTGTGGACTTTGCCGACCCATACCTTCTTTTGCTGTCGGGTTACGGCTACACCGAGCAGAGCAACCGGGAAGTGGACCCCACCCCAAGATACGTTAAAGGATGCGAACTTATCCTCATAGATATGCGAGACATGCACGAGATAGGACGTTTACCGGTAACGCTTGAAAGCGACGCATGGGAGATATGGTATCGAGCCTGCCTAACCCCTGACCATAAGCTGCTTTACACCGAGATTGTTGAGTGGCCTGAATGCTGGCTTTACTTCCCGGGGATCGATAAGCTGGTTTCCGAAGAAGAGGCCTGGGCTTCTGCCTGGTATAGATTCTTGACCGATTCCCAGATGTTGCGATACTACAGGTTGGAGCGTAGATCCGTGCTCACCTGGGATATTGACTCCGGAGACGTATCACGCAGCGAACTCCTCCTCCCTTTCTTTGCGTTTAGTCCTTATACCGGAAAATGCCTTGATAATAAGGGCAGGGCTATATTCATCTCCGAGCCGCAAGGCTGGGGATTTCACATGTTCGAATACAACCCATGGTTAGTTCAGGTTCCGGCGGTTTCAGACCTTACAAATCCTCCCCGCGAGATATCCGAGCTGCGCAAGTTCAAAAAACCGGGCTGGGAGATGAACTGGGAGCTCTCGCCAGATAAACGCTGGCTGGTGCTGGACTGTCACAAGCAGTTCTCCCGCTTGCGCAAGTGGCTAAGCAAACGTCTGCCCCCCTATGATCATATCCTTGTCCCGACAGAGGCGCTTTCAGATCCGTCGTTGCTGAAATCGGTGAAATCCTGCGTCAACATACCTCAGTACCAGTCCGCCGCCCCGTTCCGGTTCGCACCCGGCGAGGATTGGGTTCTTACGGGGAACCGTCCAGGTGCGGTTCCACTTCTTTACGCCTGCGGTCAAGGCAATCCTCCAATTCCCTTGCTTTCGTCAAATGAGACAGACTTCCAGGAGGCTTTCTTCTCGCCTGACGGAGGCTACGTAGGCTACATCTGCCGTTTGGAGGGAGAGAACTTCTACCGCCTTCAGGTACGCCAATTGCCCCCGTACCCCTCCGGGGTAGAGCCTACCCCTTGAGGTACTTATTGTACCTCATAGGGTATTTACATAATTACTCGGAGAACAGCTTGGAGAGTCTGTTTCACATCCCCTCCCCCTTTATCCCCCTACCCTATGGGGTGCAGTAAAATTGGCACCCCAAGGGGCACACTGCCCACCAAGGAGGGGGAATCGTTCTGTGGAGTGCAACCACTCGGTCGTTGCTTAAGACTCCTTCTAGAACTTGACAACAATTGTTCCCTTGTTACAATAACCCATGAAGATAAGAGGCTGGGTAGCAGTCTTTTTGTATCTCAGTTTGGTCTTGGTTGTAGGATGTCCCAAATCAGAACCACCTGAGCAGGCTGAACTGCCCCTTATTTTGTCTCTTCCCGGCAGATACAGGGAGTGGTCAAGCATCCTGGGGTTCACAGATAGCCTGCTCTACGTCGCTACCTTTGTCGGGGTTGATTCGATCAACTGGGGGGTTATGCTGCGACGCTACCCTCTGGCAAATCCGGATTCCTGCGATACGCTCGTTCTGAACATTCCCGGCGGAGAGCCTCCCTATCGGGGGTTCGGCAACACCTACGAGGTTTACTCTCTCGATTTAAACATAAATGCCAGTTATCGTCTTTCAAACCAGCTTCATCCGGAGTGGATACTATCCCCCTTGCCTTTAGGCGATACCAGCCGGATGGTGCACGTAGGGAATGTGGAGATGATTAACGTTTCAGGCACCTTGCCCGAATTCCAGTTCAACAATATGCTGACTGACCGCATGGAGCTATTCTACGTTGTGGACGTGCACTCTTCTGAGCCGCGAACCGTCGCCGCGGTGCAAGGGTTTATCCTGCAAGTGGAGCAGCCCTATCTTCTGCTCTTCACCGGATACGGTTACAATATTCTTGAAAAAGGGATTGTTTCTTTTGGTAGAATTAACCTCTCTTCGAACGAAATCCTGGCGGTTGACCTGCGGGATATGCGGGTTGTCGCCAGAATACCGGCTCCTGAGCTTGAGGACCTTAACCATAGCCTGCGAATAAGGATCACTGCCGACTGCCGGCTGCTTTACGAGGAGATTGACCTGGTAAATGATTATACCTCTCCTCCCGATCGTTATATTGTCGAACAGGACCGGATTGTTTCTTCTGGCGAATATTCCGAGATATTGGATAAACGAATTCGAGGTCTTAGAATACTCGATTATCTTACCCGGTTTTCACGAATCGGCTTTCTTTACGAACTTGCCAAGTATAGGTTGATTCCTTTACGCTACTATGACGTAGAAACCCGGCAGGTATTGGTTCGCGACCTTGAATCGGGTGATTCTGCATATACCGAACTTCTAGTACCCACTGGTGATTATTTAGAAGATGACTGCCGTCTTTGGGGTGAGTCATTCCTCGCACCTTCAGGTAAAACATTGTTTCTGTGTCCCCCTCGCGGCTGGGGGTTCCCTTACATGGACTTGCCCGAAAACTACGTTCAACTCCCGGCAGTATCCGATCTTACAAATCCACCCCGCGAGATATCCGAACTGCGCAAGTTCAAAAAACCGGGCTGGGAGATGAATTGGGAACTCTCGCCCGATAAGCGCTGGCTGGTGCTGGATTATTACAAGCAGTTCTCCCGCTTGCGCAAGTGGCTAAGCAAACGTCTGCCCCCTTACGAACACGTCCTTATCCCGACAGAGGTGCTTTCAGATCCGTCGTTGCTGAAATCGGTGAAATCCTGCGTCAACATACCCCAATACCAGTTCGCCGCCCCTTTCCGGTTCGTTCCCGGCGATGACTGGGTGTTAGTGTATGAGGATGTGAACCGGGCACCTGGGGATGAGGTTCGGGACAGGCCTTCGCCCAGGCTCCA
>JABUBL010000677.1_pt1 | contig 10633 bp, 9 predicted proteins | sample 7240371 | NCBI WGS metagenome assembly JABUBL01 (sample SAMN07256343, study PRJNA390944) | subsurface metagenome | isolation source: Methane hydrate marine sediment | place: Pacific Ocean: Eastern North Pacific, ODP site 1244 | collected 2002
GGGATTGCGTTTAAGTCGGCTCATTCAATCTTTCTCTCATTACCTTCTTATATAATTGACGGCTTCGACCAATCTCTTTTTATCCCCTGATTCACTAATTCTTCAAGTTCTCTTTTTAACTATGAAACGGACATATCTCTAAGTTCAGGCATATCCTCAGTACTCGTCTCATTTTTCCTTCAAGATTTCCTTTATAGTATACAGCTCCATTGTTACTATGAGTTGTTCTTTACTTGATAACCGAGCAAACTTAAACCCATTCCAATAAATAATTCCATCAAGCTCAACTCCTGCAAAACTAAGCTCATCCATTTTATCGGGTTTTCCTAAACAACCAGTTAAATGAAGAACCATATCCGAAGTACTCTCAAAATCGAAGAAATGCGCTACCTTCCCATGAAGATTTGCTTTGAACTCCTTAAGCAGAACAATCGCTTGAACCTTTGCTTTCTCCTTTTTCCTACCAACAGCTCTAACCTTAAAACCAGGTTCAATATTCAACCACCAAAATTTTCCTTTCTTTTTTAAATCCGCATCAGTCTTTCCCAATATCTGCATCATTTCTTGTAAAGTATTTGTCACACTCACACCTCGAACTGTTATAGATTCTGAATTGATTTGCTTTTTCAAACTAAAAATGTCAACTTCTGTAATCTCATACTTCTCTTCTGCGAATACGAATCCAAAAAACACTAAAAATAATAAACCCAAAACTAATTTTTTCATTTTCTCTCCTTTTAAAAAAACAGGACACCAAAAATAAGAAGTATGAGAATCCAGAAAATGCCCCATTTCAAAAGCCAGAAAAAAGCCTTGAGATTCTCTCTCACTTTTCTCTCTTCACTGAATTTTTAATGCTGACAAACTCGGAGTGATTTTACTCTCAGGTATCCGTGAAGTCAAGGGAAGCCAGGACTATAGGGGATTTGGGTTCCAGGTGGCTTATTAATCACTTCTCCCATATAACTTTATAGACAACTAATTCCTTATAACCACTTTCTTTCTCTTGAAGACAATATAGAAGACCACGCCTCATCTTTGCCCACACGAGAGAATTCAAGACCCAGGCATTTAAACTCTTTCTTCCTACAAAGGTACCTTCATTATTAAAAATATCAGTAATGAATTCACCTGGATTTTCACCTTCCTCATATGTCATGACAAAAAGTCTTCCTCTGTCGTCTGTGAAGAAGGACTGGTAAGGTGGAAAAAACTCAGGGAAAAATGTCATTTTTTTAATAATGTCAGGGGTTCTGTCTAGTCTTTTCTTCTTGTACTCTTCAGATATAGGCACCTTCTTATATTCTTTTTTTATCTTTCGAATTAAATTCCCATCCAAATTGTATGTCCAAATTTCATATCCTCTTTCCTCATTGGCTACATAAACATAACTCTTTGATACGCTCCAACACCAAAGAGGAGGTGTGCCTTTGTATCTTTTTGTTCTTATTGCAATCATACGTTTGTATCTCCCAAGTTCTTTTACTTCTTCCAATTGAGAGTCAACTAATCTTAAAGAAAGTTGAGTGTATTCACTATTCAGAGAACCTATCAGCTGACCAAACGTAAGAAATTTTCCATTCTCAAGACAAGACACAAATGAAATCCCTAAATCCAAAGGGATTTCTCTTATTAAGCTCCCCTCGTTACTAAAGAAAATAAGTTTAAGTTTGGATTGGTGTTTCGTTTCAACTAAATTTGGACAACTCGTGATGTTTGCTAAGCTATGGTTTGCGTATAATTAAACCAATTGAGGCGAGTATAAGCCCACTCCCCTAAAGCCCTGGCTTCCCTGAGTTGAAAACGGACACTGAGCGAGTTAGAATATTTATGTGGGGCGGTAAAATGAAAAAAAGGAGTTCCATCTTAATTATTTGTTTATCGCTCATTCTGATTTTGCCAGGATTGAGTCAAGCTGAAAGAATTGGAATAAAACTCTCAGGCGGAACGAGTTATCTTGTAGTTGGAGACCCAAACGCATCTCTGAAAGGATTGGCAGATTTTTTAAAGGATTGGGCAAGTGGCGGGGGTGAAACTATAGAAGGTGATATCAAAAAAATTCATTTTGGATTAGACCTGGAAGGAGATGTAATATTTTATTTAACTCCTCGGTTTGGAATAAGCCTTGGCTCAGGTTATATCTATGGTCAGAAGGGAGTTGAGGAAAATAAGATTGCCTTTATGGGCCAAACTTTTTCTGACGGGATGAAAGTAAGTGCTATTCCAGTCAGATTAGGAGTTTATTATTATTTGCCCTTGTCTTCTCGGATTCGATTTTTCTTAAATGGAGGAGTAGGTTATTATTTTGCCAAATGGTCTGAGACCTATCGTAATGAGATACCTGTAGGTGTTATCGCTCGGGACCAAAAAGCAAAAGCTAATGGCGTTGGCTTTCACGGAGGAGTAGGTTTTGAGCTTAATCTAGTATCCCATATTGCACTTGTTTTCGAGGGACAGGGAAGATACGTTAAAATCGGAGGCTTTGAAGGAGAAAAGGACCCAGGTGTAGAGAAAGGAACTCTTTATTACTTCGAATATCAAATCTTTGCGGATGGGGATTGGTATCCGATGATAAATATACTTGAGCAAGAACCAGTTGGAATTTTTGTAAGAAATATAAGAGAAGCCAAGGTGGACTTTTCTGGATTTACATTTAGAGCAGGAATTAAGATAACCTTCTGATTTTGAACAAGAATTATGAAACTGACCGTTATTCATATTTGCCAAGAGTAATAATTATGAGCCGTACGGAAGCCAACAATATAAACACCAAAGGCACTACCGATTGAATAGCCTATACTGGCACCAATGAAAAATCCCGCTATTAATCCTATATCTTCTTCATCATCACCCGCTAAAAGAGAGCCAATACCTGCTCCTGCTAATCCTACTGCAAGGCCACCAACAACTCCTAATCCTCCGCCAGCTAAAATTTCATTAACAATTCTCTTCTTGCTTAAAGAAGGTTTCTCCCTGCTTTGCTCTCTTTTTTCAATGATACTACCCTTTGAGAAGTAAATTAATTCTGAGAATTGGTGAAACTTAGGTGTTTGTAATGCTAAATACTGCTTGTAATGACATTCTTCTTCTGTATGAAAGAGATTATTAACAGATGATGCAGTATTAAGGTTAAAATTTCCTGAGCACTTCACCAATGAGAAATTTTCTGTGTATAATGATTTGTCCTGAGCAAAAGCAGGAATTGAGGCAATAAGTGGAATTAACAAAAATACCAATTTTTTCATTTTACTCCCCCCCTTATTTATAATCACGAATACGAGCTTTCTTGCGTAATTTGTCCAGAGTCTCTTGGATTTCTGAATCAGTCATCGTTGCAAAGACATATCTTCTACTCCCCGCCATTTGACCTATTGCCCCACCAACTAATGTAGCACCGCCTGCCACTAATAATCCATTCCCAAGTCCAGTTTTTTCTCCATCTGACGCTGCTTCCACTGCGAGAGTACCTACAACCCAAAGTGCTCCCCCAATAACACCGATTATGAGCCCAGAAATAAACCCTGTTTTAACTGATGATTTCTTCACAGTTCTTATCTCAATAATATCCTTAACATTTACGGATACATCAGCTCCTGATTCGGATTCCAGCAATAACAACGAATCTTCTTTAACAGCGATTAATTCACCTTTAACTTTCTGACCACCTTTTGTCCATACAGAAAGCTTAGCTCCTCGCCTTTCTTTAGCGTACAGATTTATTGAAAGCGTCATTAAAGAGAAGACAAGAAACAGAGATATAAATTTTTTGCCTATGGGATTCATTTATCCCTCCCTTTGCTTATTCGATAAGAGAGTATCACTGGATGAGAGAGGAGTCAATATGCTTTAAACAGACAAGGGGGTATAGAGCCTCCGGGACTCCTATAGGTCTCAGCATAGGGATTCCTTATGAGACAAGCAAACGATCCCTTGCTGAAATTCCCCCGGTTATCTAACCTTATTTTAATTGCATGTTTTTTGCTCGTAGAGACCCTCTCTGACGCCATTCTCAAAAAAACTATCCAGGTCCATACCAAACCATTCGGAAATGAGGTTAACAGGGGTAGAAAAAAAGAATGCCTTTGTGAAATACTAGTAGTCGATCATCCCCTTTGCTGCCATTTCCAATCCAGGGAAGCCAGAGCTCTAGGGGATTTGGGTTCTCCTTATCTTTATCACTGCTCTGAAAATTTCAAGAATTGTACGCAACCATTTGAATAAGAATCGAACTTTGAGTTTAGGGGAAAAGCACAAGGGAACAACAAGTAGGCTGCTTATAGCTTTATTTTTACTAATTATAATATTGACTAGATGATAGATTTTCTCTACTTTATAAAAAGTAAGCTTTTGTTCGTTCCGGGGGGATTATGGAAGATAATAAAATAATTCAAGAGGCGATAAGGACAAGAGGAATAATTAACACACATATTGGTTTACTCTTAGGAATCTTGTTTGCCGCGCTGTTAATTATTTTATTTTATTAATATGTGTGAGCTCTATTAAAATTCCCCACATGTGAATACTTACAAGATCTTTCCGTATTTTTGCTTTAAATTTCACTTTTAAACCATCCATCTCAAATTCTTTAGACAAATTAACTGGTACATAATGTTTGTCATCAGCGATTATTCCATAAAATCCACCTTCTAAGTCGACATATTTTATTATCCCTGTCGCTTCAACAATATCTCCTTGAATTATTGATGCCTCATCTCCTTGAATTATTGGTTCCTCGAAATTTTCGCGTGTTGTGGTTGTGCAGGAATGAAAAAAGATAAGATGACATAAACAAAGAAAAACTGGAAAGAACAACTTTTTCCTTCTCATTTTAAGATTCCCTTTTTATTTTTTCTATCTATGAGGAAGTCTTCATCAGCCGATGTTCCTCTGTAATGATCCCTTCCATTGAAATTTAATATCAAGAGCACATCTCTTTAATGATGACTGTGCCTCTCTTCTGTTTGGCCTAAACCCGGGTGGCATATGAAAAGGGCGGGAATTTCTTCCCTCCCTTTACTTGCGCATCCGATGTATTTATGCTGTCATAAGCGTGGGATTCTGAACCGCATCCGTTTCAGAGTCATCACTGCTCCAACTTCAATCAGACCAATCAGCAGGAACACAAGTGTCAGGGATACAACCGGGCCGAGGCGCACGGCCATCCAACTCATCGTCACAACAGGCAATAGGGCCACTCGCACCACGGCTCGCATGGAGTCGTGTTTGGCTATGAACTCCGCTGCAGGCGGGGAGAAAACGTAGTAAAGCATCACGAAAGACTGACCTGTTGGATTGGTGAGAAGGAAACGGTCGCGGAACTCCCTCAACAGGTTGACCTGATGCTCCATCGTGGAGCCATAGGCCGCAGTGGCAATGAAACAGGGCCCATCTGGTGGTGGTGGTGGTGGTGTGGCCACAATACTCATGAAAGCCTGCACCATCTGTGTTCCGCTTCCTGCAAGAGATCCTGCTGTCACCAGCACACCTACTTGATATGTGCCTGCGTTAGTGTAGGTATGGCTTATCTGGGCAGTATTATCATCAGTAGACTGCGTCTCCGTAGTTCCATCACCAAAGTCCCATTCCAGGGAGTAAGGTGGGGAACCTCCGGATATATTGGCAGTAAAAGTCACCGTGAGCGGTGTATTTCCACTTGAAGGTGACGCACTGATGCCCACGCTGAGAGTCACCGGCTGATCCAGGGCGATAACAGTGAGCAGTCCCGTGGTTGAGTTATCAAGGTCACCGGCATCTGTAACGGTCACTTCGACATCATAGGTGTCGGCAGTATCGTAGATATGTGTCGGGTTCTGCTGATCGCTTGATTCTCCATCTCCAAAGTCCCAGGAGTAGGTGTAGCTCCCGGAACCTCCAGAGCCTTCTACAGCAAAGGACACTTCCAATGGTATGACGCCACTTGACGGGGAGGCCGAGAGGTAGCTAATAACAACAGGATTCCAAGGAGGGAGAGGCCTTCCAAGGCTCTCGTTCAAATCCAAGGAAATTCCGTTATATCCACCTTGCACGAATATGTGAGACCCACCTAAAACCGCTGGTCTCAGGCCCTGTCTTGCCACGTTAAGTATGTGGGTATCCACCTGCCATGTATCAGTGTCCGGGTCATACGACTCAATGTCCTGCTCATAAGGTGGAAACCAGTAGCTTTGAGAATTACCTCCGAAAGCATAAAGTTTACCAGCCAGTGCCGCACCAGCAAAATCGTACCGGCCCATTTTCATCGAGGCCAGGGTTGTCCAGGTATCCGTTCCAGGATCATAGACCTCTGTAGAGCTCAAAAAATTAATTTCATCATTTCCACCCAAGGCATATATCTTTCCGTCCACTACTCCTGTGGCAAAATATGACCTTGGGGAATTCATGGATGCAAGCTGTGTCCAGGTATCTAATGAGGGATCATATTCGTACATTTCTGCGGTGGAGCCACTTGAAGAATTTCCGCCCATCACATAGAGCTTCCCGTTGAGAGCCGCTGCCCCAGGACCTGATAAGGCCACTGGCAAAGAGGCGCCATTGGTCCATGTATTGGTTGCTGGGTTGTATATCTCAAGAGTATCTAACGGAGTCCATGTAGATGACTGAAACCCTGCGGGGACATATATCAGACCATCTATAACCGCAGCATATGCATTCGCAGTAGGTGTAGGCTTCGGAGTACCCACTGTCCAGTAATTGAATTCAGGATCATAAATCTGAACAATTCCTGTCTCTGACATTCCACCCTGAGTATAGCCACCTAACATATAGATTTTGCCGTTTACACACGCAACGGCTGCCCTATCCACATGAGTTGGAATAAAAGCATGAAGGTGCAGGAAATCACCAATTTTAAAATACACCCCGGCTGAGGTTACACCCTCATCTGTAGTTACGGATACAGGCCCCGGTATTGCACCTTCAGGTACAGTCACGACTATCTGATTATTGCTCCAGCTCATTATATTGTCTGCCTGAATGTCCTCGTGGAATGTTACCTCTCCTTCGATGTCTCCAAACCTGTTGCCATTTATGGTCACATCAATCCCCACAGGTCCCTGATTGGGTGAGATATTGTAGATTGTAGGCGGAAGTTCAGCAGGATCTTGCAAAAGGGCGCTATGGGCATTGATTCTGCCTCCTGTCAGTATCAATCCTTCAAGACTGGGGAGTGGATCAACTGTGGCAAATATGACATCCCTTATATCCATATGGTCTATGCCTCCGTGGTAGGAGTCGATGAGGGCTGCCAGCCCAGAGACATGCGGGGTGGCCATAGAAGTTCCGTCCTTCCAATCGTAGTTATTCGAACCCCCGCCAATCCCGATACCGATATCGTCAATATAAGCACCATCATAGGTTACGCTAAAATCTGTATATAGACGGAAACGGAACATGAACTGGCTTGTGAGGGCACTTTGAGGAATAATGAAGCCATAGAGTTGCCAATAGAGATAATGCTCGGTAAGATTTCCGATTGTTGTCCATGTCGTGCCCTCATCACCGGAAACTTCAATGTAGAGGTAGTCGTAGCCTATCTCAATATCTATCCATGCATGGAATCCAACGTAGAGAAACTGTCCTGCATACGCGCTGAGGTCCATGACTCCAGATATCAGGGAGGCATCAGTATTGTTACCGTAATTTCCAACAGGACTATCTGTCCAGGAATTATTCGCGCTGTAATATTGTGCTGTTGTTATTGCCCAAGGAGAATCCGGGGTCCAGCTTCCTGTTCCTGATTCCACATCGTCAAAGAATATATCTCCTGGTGCGGGCGTGTAGCCACCACCACCGGGCAAGGTGCTCAGGATATCTACTCCAGGTGCAGCCAAATCAACACTCGTGGAGCCCCAGTGGGAAAACGAGGCAAGATTATCATCGTGGTCAGTTGCGGCCACTGAAATGATATTGAAAAGGTCATAAGATGAAGGGTAAAACGGATAAACATCGTTATCCAATGCAAAATTCCCTGCAGCCGCGGTGAAGAGCACATCTATGTCGCCCAAGGCAGAAATAGCATCGTAGAGCGCCTGGGAGTAACCGCCGCCTCCCCAGCTGTTGCTTGCCACCCGAATGTTGACTCCATTGTCATGCATATCCAAGATATACTCTATACACTCTATAGCATCAGCAGTATTACCATATCCTCCTGAATCTAGGAACTTCAGCCCCATTATCTCGACATCCCAATTGACACCCACAACTCCCATATTGTTGTCACCCACCGCACCAATAGTTCCTGAACAATGCGTCCCATGACCGTGATCATCAAACGGGTCACCACTTCCCGTAATGGAGTTTATCCCGTGGATATCATCAACGTAGCCGTTGCCATCATCATCAATCCCAGGGTATCCAGTCGCCTCTGCCTGGTTGATCCACATATTGTCCGCTAGGTCTACATGAGTGTAATCAACTCCTGTATCTATGACAGCAACCACCACATCTCCTGTGCCCGTGTGAATATCCCATGCCTCAGGAGCATCGATGTCTGCGTCAGGCGTCCCCCCTGTTTGTCCAGTATTATGTAAGCCCCATAGATCACTAAACATCGGGTCGTTCGGTATATCACATGTCGTGTAGACGAAATTTGGCTCCGCATATTCTACACTGGGCTCTTTCATCAATATCCCTATAGCCTCCCCTGTGTTCATGCCAGGAGGCACCTGTATGACCTGGATACCCGTGTTCTTAAAGCTCTTTGCAACTGTCATTCCGTAATATCCCAGTACTCCTTCCTGTGTCGATCTAGACACTCCTGGTATGAACTTTACAAGGAGCTCATCCTCCACGTGGTATCCTGGGGCAGATCTGCGGTAATCGGGGGACTCTTCTTTTAACTTACCCGATTGAGACCTCCTCGCCTTCCTAGGATCACGTTGAGAGCTTGGAAAGAATTTGAACTCCTGGTCAGTACCGAAGGCTGCTGAGCCGCCCTCCCGTTTTGCCTGTGATAACTCAGAGTAAGAAGGTATGCTGGAGAAAGAGCACATAAAGATAAATAAAAAGCAAACGAGAAATCCAATCCTTAAAGAAATAATACCTTTACCCTTTTTCATGGTAATCCCCCCTATTCATTTTAGGCGTATGTCTGCCTTATCTATATTAAACTTCAATTGCAGTTGTTGGAAAAGAAAAATAGGCATCAACTTTCCAAAGCATGCAATCCTTCTCCTGACAGATTTTTTTATATTCGGAAAAAGTACTTCTTTCTCATTGTGTTATCCCCCTCTTGTTAATTTATGATTTAAACTTACGTATTAAATACCTGTTAGTCAAGTTGTCTTTGTGAAATGTCGCTTTTTGTCGCTTTTTGTCGCTTTATTTCGTTTTATGGATGAGTAATTTCTAAAAAAGATTAACCCCTTATTGGGAATTTTTCTTATCCCAATCGTCTATTTTTAGCAATAGTTTTACTTTTATCTTTTAAATACAGCTGAAAAATCATAAACATTAAGTTTCCCACCAGCATTTAAATCTTCTGAATCTAAAGCCCCAACACGTTCATGTTCATCGAATACAAGCTTTAGATATTTTCCAAGAACTATTCTAGGAATCTCATAACGTCGTTCTAAACCATACCATTCGAATGGGCCTTTAGAACCCTTCTTACAATTACATTCTTTGCATGATTGAACCATATTATCAATATTATCTGGCCCTCCTCTGCTTTTTGGGATTATATGCTCCCATTGTAAGGATTCTTTAGATCCACAATAAGCACAACAACATTCGCCTTCAACTAGCATTTTATTTTCTTTCAATATCAAAGAAGGAGTTATTTTCCCTTTTTTTAAACATTGGAACATATGCATTACAAATCTGTAATTTTTCCTGTCACCAACCGCCCTTCCTGCAATTAGTTTTGCATATTCCCAATATATTAAATCTCTAATTGATTTTACATTCCTGGGAGGCATATTTTTTTCCCTTTTTATATACTTGTTAATGTTTTAATTATTATCCAATGAAAACTTCAAATCAATTAATAAAAATGAGCTTATTTCATGCTGAATTATGCAAAGGAGGATGACGGATGCCTCAGGAGATGGGATTCAGCTTAATACAGACTTATCCCCGTGTGCCACACACGTGCCAAAATCGACTGAAAAGCGTTGAAACTATGAACAGAATATCCCGCTGGATTTTGAGTCCGTCGCTCTATCTAACTTAGCTACAGGCAATCTTTTGTAGGCCTTATTGTCAAATAACTATGGGATAAAGTAGGCAAAAAGAGAGAAAAAATAGCTCAAAATGGGATATAAAGCCGAATTTTCAGGTCATTTTGGGACAGATTTAAAAAATAATGAGGAATAATTTCCCGTTTCTATCTAATATTTTTAATTTATTACTATTAAAAAGAGATGTAAAATTAATTAGTTGACATAATCATGCTTAGACGACACAGGCTTACCCTGGAGTGAAAGTGGCAGGAGCGACCGTTTTGTGGAAAGGGGATGCCTTTTTCGATAGGTCGGCTCTCTTTGTTATTCTTTTTCAGGCTTAAGCTTCTTTAAAAAATCAGGATGTTTTTCCTCTATCTGTTTCCTAAGTTCTGGGTCCAATTTAGTATTATATAGTGTTCTTACTACGGCAAGTTGATTGATGGTTAAATTTTTGGCTTCCCTGAGGTTGG
>JABUBL010000678.1_pt1 | contig 10625 bp, 13 predicted proteins | sample 7240371 | NCBI WGS metagenome assembly JABUBL01 (sample SAMN07256343, study PRJNA390944) | subsurface metagenome | isolation source: Methane hydrate marine sediment | place: Pacific Ocean: Eastern North Pacific, ODP site 1244 | collected 2002
AAATGATTTCAATACTCTATTCATTTTAATCATATATCTGAACTGAACCAGAAGAGACTAAAAAGAAATAGCAAGTGATTACTGATGAAGAATTCCTGAGAGCCTATGATAAAGTCGATAGTCATATTAAGTCTCAGTTGATAGGCTATTGGGGCACAAGGATGGGGAAAATGGAACTACTGACTCTAAAAGTTGAAGATGCGAAGAAGAGGCTGGCTGGGTTGAAGAATCAGTAACTCGCATAAGCATACAATTTGACACTTCTCTTATTAATTATTATCCTATTGCCAAGTAATCAGCGGGAAAGCAATGGCTACTAAATGCCCTAAATGTCATTCGGACAATCCTGATACCCAGCAATATTGTGGCGAATGTGGAACCCAGCTCATCCTCTTAGAAGAAATCCCTGTCTCTCCCACCAAAACCATCGAAACACCCACGGAAGAATTAACTACAGGCTCCACCTTTGCTGGAAGGTACCAGATTATTGAGGAGCTTGGCAAAGGTGGCATGGGCAAAGTCTATAAGGCTCATTGACCTGCCCCCCATCAATGTACCACCTGTAAAGTTAGATTTTTGACCTTATAAGCCTCTGGGGCCGGTGGTTTATACCCCAAAGAGCTGTGAGGCCGATACCTGTTGTAATCACTACGCCAGAGCTCTATAAGTACTTTAGCCTCCATCAGAGTATCAAAGATTTCTCCATTGAGCAACTCATCCCTGAGCTTCCCGATAAATGACTCCACATATCCATTTTCCCAAGGACTTCCAGGCTCGATGTAAAGTGTTTTAACTCCAAGATTAGCTAGCCATTTTCTTACGGCTTTGGCAGTGAATTCCGGCGCGTTGTCTGAACGTATATATTCCGGTATACCTCGGCTTAGGAACAGCTCATAGAGCTGATCCAGAACATCCTGATGCTTGATACTGCGGGCTACGTACGTGGATAAACATTCCCGTGTGTGTTCGTCGATAATAGCGAGGATGCGCAAAGCCCTGCCATCTGTAGTCCTTATCAAGGCCATGTCATAGCTCCACACATGATCCTTCCTCTCGGGACGAAGACGAATGCATGACCCATCCGTTAGCCACAAACGGCCCCTTTTTGGCTGCTTCTTTGGCACTTCCAATCCTTCCTGTCTCCAGATCCTCTCCACTCTCTTGTGATTAACTTGCCAGCCTTCGCTCCGCAACAAAGCAGTGATACGGCGATAACCATAACGTCCATATTGAGTGGCCAAATCGATGATGCGCCCTACCAGTCTTTCTTCATCCTCAGGAACCTTCCGGATGTGCCTATGAGTAGAAAGTGGCTGGCCTAAAACTTTACAGGCCCTCCGCTGCGAAACACTCAACTTTTCACATACATGTGTGACAGCCCGGCTTCTTTTCACCGGGCTCAGAAGTTTCCCCGTGCTGCCTCTTTGAGAATGTCATTGTCCAAAGACAGATTAGCCACCAGCTTCTTTAGCCGCACATTCTCCTTTTCAAGCTCCTTGAGACGCTTGGCCTGATCCACTCTCATTCCGCCATAGTCTTTTCTCCAGCGATAATAGGTCTGCTCAGAGATGCCGAGTTTACGGCAAACCTCGCCAACAGTAGAGCCCTGGTTAAGAAGCACTTCGGCTTCACGAAGCATGTTGATAATCTGTTCGGCTGTGAATCGTTTCCTGCCCATATCCTTCTCCTTTCGTCCAGGAAAATTCTAACATATTTCCTGTACCGATATCAGGGGGGCAGGTCAAAATGTTCTATCCTGAAAAGGAATACAATTGGAGCTATGATGAGGAAACCTTCTTGCCGATTTATAAACAAATATATGATGAGAACCTCGGAATAACAGCTTCTGAGCTTTTTAACTGGGGCTTGGAAATGTATTTGGAAAAGAAGGAGGCGATTGCAAGCCAAAGATCCTAAAGCCTTGGCTTCCCGATTCTGAATAATACAGCGCTTGAATTTCATGTTTAACCAATGAAGCCTAGCCTCATGTCTCGATAATCAATCCTCCAGCACACAGTCATGATAAAGCAGTCTCCCTTGACTTCACGGACACCTGAGAGTAAAATCATGTCGAGTTTGTCAGTAGAATAAGAAAGGGAGGGATAAATGAATCCCACAAGTAAAAAATTCATATCTTTGTTTCTTATCTTTTCTTTAGTGCTGCTTTCTGCAAATCTGTATGCAAAGGAAAGGCGAGGAGCTAAGCTCATAATCACAGGAAAGGACGGATGGCAGACAGAAGGTGAACTCATTACGGTTAAACCGAATTCGCTACTGTTACTGAGCATCACAGGAAGGGATGTGTCTGTTGATATTGCGGATATTAAGGTTATAAGAGTTGTGAAAAAATCAAAGGCTTTGCTGGGGTCTGGTATCGGACTAATAATCTTTGGAGGTGGCACAGCATTGTTTGTTGAAACATTCGGGAGAAATTCCTGGGAGCCCCCTGACTTACACAGATTTGCAGTTGGGTTTGGAGTGATTGGAGCAATCGTTGGGCTAGTAATTGGAGGGATTACTGGGAAATTGTTAGGAACAGATAAGAAAATCCAGATTGAAGGAATGACTGATACAGAAATCCAAGAAACTCTGGAATACTTACGCAAGAAAGCTCGTATTCGTGACTATAAATAAGGGGGATATTATGAAGAAATTCACTGTATTGTTACTCATCCTCTCTTTAATAGAAATAAGTTGTGCTACTATGACCACACAAAGGCAAAAGAGGTTTGAGTCTTCTAAAGAACGAAAGCGAGGAGCTACGCTTATAATCACAAAAAAGGATGGACGACAGATAGAAGGTGAACTCATTACAGTTAAAAAGGATTCGCTACTATTATTGTTTGCTAGAAGAATGGATGTATCTGTTGGCATTGAAGAGATTAAGGTTATTACAATTGTGAAGAAATCGACGTTTTGGAAAGGACCTGGATTAGGCTTGTTAATAGGAGGAGGCGTGGGGGGAATATTGGGGGGGAAAATGGAAGAGGAAAGCGGTGTTGCCAAGTGGGCAATGTTATGTGGGGCAGTTTTTGGGATTGCTGGCTACATACTTGGAGACATTTTGGGTCCAAAGAAAGCAAAATATAAAACTATCCAAATAGAAGGCATGACTGACTCAGAAATCCAAGACGCTCTGGACAAATTACGCAAGAAAGCTCGTATTCGTGACTATAAGTGATATATCAGAATATAGCGAGAGCGGAATAGAATCCAAATTCTCTAACACCCCAACCTCCTGAAAATCCACAACTCTCCCCTTGCCAGGTACTCATTTTTGTGATGAGTTTTAATTTTAAAACCTGATTCAAGCTGAAATCATAATCCCAACATGTGCCATATCTTAATCATAAATGGCTTCTCTAATCATGGTGCACCTAGGCATCTCTGAGCATCCTGCAACCATGCTGTCCCACCCGAGAAAGGATGGAGTAGAGGGCAGTTCTCCTTATTGCTCCTATTATGATCTTATAACCACTATTCCATAAGACTGGCGTAGGTCTCTTATGCCAGTCGAGTAGAGTGGAAAATTGTCTAAAAGATTTACGTAGATCATTTCTCTCGTGTGCTCTTGGGGGATGAAAAAATTACGCTGGATGGACTATCGTTGGGCACAATAACCACATAGGAACAGCGCTAAACCATTTAGTTCCCTAACCTCGCATTTCGATAGTGTGACCATAATGGGGGATAGTGCATAATATTGGCCATTCTGGCCTCATTGGAGCCATAAAAAGCGGTATTTCCAGCATCCAGAATAATAGTTATTTATGTTTATCACATGCCAGCATGAGACCACATTCTGTGCTATAATAAAGCGAAAAAGGGAGGTACACCATGGAGATTATAACCATCATAGCTATTGTTCTCTCACCTGCTATTGCTGTTTTGGTTTCAATTTGGGTGCAAAGTCAGGGAGAGAAACGACGGAACAAGAAATTTATCTTTTCAAATCTGATGTCAACAAGGCATCAAGTTATTTCTGATGAAATTGTGCGTGCTCTAAATATGATTGATGTGGTATTCCATGATAAAAAAAAGGTAAGGAAACTTTGGCGTGAATACTATGATATGCTCTATACCAAAGGGATTGACTGGAAACAACTAGATACTAAGAGGCTTGAACTCATTACTGAAATGGCGAAAGTCGTTGGATATGGCAAGAAAATCACACATATTGATGTTGATAGAGTTTACACGCCAGTTGGGTTAAGTGAGGATAGGGAAAGAATGAAAAAAATTGGTGAGGAGTTATTGCGTGTATTACAAGAAAGCGGTGGTTTAAAAATAGTGCCAAAAGAAAAGCCTAAAAAGAAAGATGAGAAGAAAAATATTCTCAATGAAATACTAAAATAAAGGAGGCACAATGAGCAAAGAAGAAATTAGGGGATTAATTGGAGAAGTCTTTGATGAAAGAATCGACTCAGCTTTGACAAGATTATCAAATAAGCGACGGGCATTTGATGAAAGCAAAGATTTGGAGACAGAAGAAGGCAGCGGTGAAAGAAAAATTTTTTATTAAGGAAAGAACGGAAGCCGAGGAGGAATATATAGAATTTTTGAAAGAGTTTAAAAAAGAAAGTGACCGAGCTGCAGCTATTCTAGGGGTTGCAAAACTCGACCTTCTGCTTTATCAAATTTTAGTTAAGGTTCTTCTTCCTAATGTTGGTAACAAAGATGACCTTTTTGATGGAGAAGGTCCACTGTCTACATTTAGTGCTAAAATTCATTTGTGCTATAGAATGGGACTCTTTGATTCTGCTTTTGCTCGCTCTTTACATTTAATAAGAAAAATTAGAAATGACTTTGCTCATGAAGTAACGGGATGTAAGTTTGATTCTGGTTCTCATAGAAATAGGATTAATGAGCTTGTAGCTCCTTTAAGAAAAGTTACTAGGTTCAAAGAGGGGATAAAAATAATTTTTGAAGATAAGACGAGTCCTTCAGTTTATTTTCGTATGGCTTTAGCTTGGCTTGCAATGGGATTGGGAATCATATTAGATAAAACAGAAGTATTAAAATTAGAGCCTCTGCCGTTAATTGTGCCTGGACATTTTCTTCCAAAATATTATAAGGAATCTCCTAAAGAAGATATCAAGTCATAGATATCAGTAAGATAAACCTAATAAGACTTCCTTCTAAACTTTAATCCTTATGTCACTCTGGCTGAGGTAGTTTATTATAGTTCGCCAGAAAATTCCCCCTAGAGGCCTGATTTTTCAGGGATAAGGGAGAAAATACCTGTTTTTGGGTGGTCTTCAGAGAAGGTTTGACTGGCAGTCAAGAGGTCGGGAGTTCAAATCCTATCAGCTTCACTGGCTTCATCCTATTAAGGAATTATCAAAAAAATCCTCAGATTTTATTAGTAGGAAAAAGGTAGAGTGTCGATGAGAATATGCGAACCAAATTAGTATTTTTTCAATCTGCAGTTATAAATAATATAAGTGCTACTATGCTTGCTATACTACCTACAAAGAATATTAATTTGAGATTTATCGAAATACTAAACTTTAATGATTTATTATCCACTGTGCATTCTATATGAAAGAACTCTCTACTTTTCATGTCATGCCTATTAAGAAGTATCCCAATATTGTTTCAATTTACGAGAACGAGATGGATGTTTAAGTTTTCGTAATGCTCTTGCCTCTAGTTGTCTTATACGCTCTCGAGTTATTTTGAATTCTCTTCCTAATTCTTCCAAGCTCGTTTCTCTAGCTGTCCCTATTCCAAATCGTGCTTCTAAAACCCTCTTCTCCCGAACTCCCAAACTAGATATTATCTTTTGAACCATTTTTGGTAGCACTAGGTCATCCAATGTTTGTTCAATCCTATGTGGATCTGCAATTATATCTGCAAATGTGACTATAGAATCATCTCTGATCTTTCTGTCTAGTGAATAGATTTGAGCATCTGACATTCCTATATTCTTTAAAATTTGCCTTCCCTCGTATTCACTTTTTTTCATTTCTAAAGAGATTTCTTTAGCAATTTCATCAAAAGATGGTTCTCTACCTAATTGTTGTTTCAATGAATTGCAAATCTTTTTCTTATAAGATATTTTCCTAAGTTCTTTTTCTGGAACATGTAATTTATATTTTGTTTTCAAGAACTCCTGTATCAGATATTTTTTGATCCAAAAATAAGCATAAGTAGAAAATTTCGCTCCTCTCTTATCAGCTTTATGTCGATCAAAATTTTTTGCTGCTTTTGTTAGGCCTAAATTTCCAGCCTGAATCAAATCGTCCAGTTCAACGCATGGGAATCTCGATTTTGCCTTCTTTGCTATTGCGATTACAAAATCCAGATGAGAAACAATTAACTCCTTGGAGCTCTCTGAATTTTGTGTTTCTAATCTCATTTAATATCTCTCTATTATTATTTCTGCTCTATTTTACTTATACGGCAAAATACTATAAAGTCAACAGTTTTAGGGGTGATATTGGGAAGGGATTTTCTCACTTAATTAAATCACTCTTTGATTATAAGCAAGTAGGGGGTTTTATATTGACAAAGAATTAAATATTACATAAGATTTTTTCGTCACAAAGGAGGGAAAAATGAAGAAGCAAACTCAAATCTTTAAGACTTTTGTCTTCAAGGCTCTTGTGATTTCAACTCTTTTCTTAGCCGTTGGGACACTTCAAGCAGTTGAGACACAGGAGACATCCAAACACTGGCCCACTAAAGGATGGCAAACCTCAGCTCCTGAAAAACAAGGCGTAGATTCGGAAAAATTGGCAGATATGCTGGAGCGGATCAAAAGCCAGAACATCAACATCAGAAGTGTGGTTGTCATTCGCAATGGCCATGTGCTCTTCGATGCCTGTTTCCATCCTTATAGACAGGACTCCTGGCACATTATCCATTCATGCACAAAAAGCATCACTTCAGCCTTGATCGGCATTGCGATCGATAAGGGATACGTAGAGAGTGTGAAAACACCTGTCCTAGAATTTTTCCCTGAACGAACGGTCGCGAATCTGGATGAGAATAAGAAAGCCCTGACCCTTGAGCATCTTTTGACTATGTCTTCAGGATTTCTAGCGCGAGATTCATATTTGTACAATTGGCAAGGACTGAAAAAGATGAGGGCAAGTCATGACTGGGTCCAGTATATGCTTGACCTCCAAATGGCAAACGCACCGGGAACCAAGTTTGACTATAGCAACGGAGTTTCTTTCCTCCTCTCCGCAATCCTGCAGGAGAAAACCGGTAAAAATGCCCTGGCTTTTGCCAAAGAACATCTTTTTTCTCCTCTTGGGATTCATGAAGTCGATTGGCCTTCTAATCCGCAGGGAATTACCATCGGATGGGGACGCATGCGGATGAGACCTCTCGACATGGCAAAAATCGGTTTTCTCTATTTGAACAAGGGTGTCTGGGAAGGAAAGCAGGTCGTGTCTTCTGCATGGGTCGAGGCATCTACACGCGAGCAAATTAAATCTGGCACTTTGTCCGATGGGTACGGATATCAATGGTGGGTTGATAAGGACGGGTACTATATGGCTCTTGGATATTCGGGTCAGTATATAGTTGTTCTGCCTCAGCAGAATATGGTGGTTGTTTTCACCAGTGCTTTGCCTTTGTTTGGTTTTTTCATTCCCGAAATGCTTCTAAGGAATTACATCATCCCTGCAGCCCATAGCTCGACGCCACTGCCTGAAAATCCCGAAGGAGAAAAACGTCTCCAATCAGTCCTCCAAGCGATTTCCAATCCCAAAGCTTCACCTGTGCCCGCACTGCCTGAGATCGCACAAAAGATATCCGGAAAGACCTTTGTATTCGATGCGAATCCAATTAACTTTAAAAGACTATCCCTGGATTTTGGAAATAAAGAGGATGAAGCGCTATTGGCTCTGTCTTACATGGACAGGAATATCCAGGTTCTAGTCGGACTGGATAGTGTTTACCGCCTGACGGAAGCCGCAGGGTATTTACGGGCTTATAGAGGATTCTGGGAGAATGACCATACGTTTGTCATCGATTACCAGGTTGTCGACTATTCAGAAAGAGGGAAAATCCTTGTCACTTTCGAGGGGGATAAAATGACAGCTGTAATGCGTGAAGAAGTAAGCGGTTCATCCAATAAGCTTACCGCCCGCATAAAAGATTGATTGACTTTTTACTTTTAAAGCGCTAATCCTTTGAATTAAACCCAATAAGACTGAGTAACATCATAATTGAGGCGAGTGGAAGCCGAAGACCCTAAAGCCTCTGACCTCCCGACTACTGAAAAAGCACCTCTTAATATAGACGGGTTGCATTAAAGGATTTTCTCATAGAGAGGAAAAAAGCTATCGAGCCACTTCTTGCTTTTTCTGTTGACATAAATTAAAATCATTTCAAGATTATAAGCATTAAAAGACTTTAATGAGAATGGTGGGAGATATTGTATAACGATATGGTTAAATGCCATAGTTGCAACCACCCAAGCTTAAATGTAAAAGAAGTTAGCATCTATACAGCTCGTTATTCTGAAACTACAGTCTCTAGTGGTTCCCTCATCACAAAAACAGAAAGTTATTCGGGCCTTCGTGAGCACAAATATTTTATGTGCAAAAGGTGTAAATTTGTGGATTTAGTAATGCGGATTATATTAGCCCTGATAACCCTTTCTATGATCTCGCTTGCTATCTATGCTGGGGTGATTGATAAGGGTTTGCTCTTCCTCTGGGTGATAGTTGGTTATTTTGGAGGATTGGGAGTTTGGGTAATATTAGTTCTTGCCTTCATGTCACATAATAGGCTTAAGAGAAAAGCATGCCGTGAGAGGTTAAGAGATTATCAAGAATCCCCAAAAAACGAAACGCTCGATGAAAAGGAGTTGACGTTGTTTAGAGATTATGGAGAACGTCCACAAGACGAAACATTCGAAATAAAGGCGTTGACATCAGAACAATTCGAACGATTAAAACGAGAGGGTGTTGTAATGGATTATAAATGTTTATAGGGCCAATCAAGCATTACCTTCTCAAAAGTAAAAAACACATAAAAAGTAGAAAATATAAACGAACAATTCCTGATAAAAGCAGCAAATAATTAAGGTGAGTGGAAGCCAAAGACCCTAAAGCCCCTGGCTTCCCTGGGTTGAAAAGAAACGCTGACCACTGTCTCGCTGAAGTCGAGGATGCGAAGAAAAGGCTGGCTGGGGTGAGAGCAATAGAACAGAATGTCGCCTAATAAATTATTTCACGCCATTTTACTTAATAACCGAACGTGTATTTATAGTCAGAGACTTTTTTCCTCTGTTATTTCTGATATAATAAGCTGGCTTTGAGGGGAGAATGTTTTTGAAAAAAATTATTGTCATTTTGACTGTATGCTTAACAATTTTCGCCGCCTGTTCAGTGTCCAGCAGAAAGACTGAGCGAAATTTAAGTCATTATCAAATCGATTTGAGCCTTGTTCCCAGCGACAAGCTCATTGAAGCCAGGGTTGATCTTAAGTTTTATCCCCAGGAAGATAATCTAAAAGATGTGGTTTTCTATCTGCATAAGCAGCTCAGTATTAAAGAAGTGAACGGAAGGCTCATCTCCGGATTTCATTTTGATCGAGAGGGAAAGAGTCCCGCTAGCTATCTTCCTCAAGGCAGGCCAGTGACGATTCAATTTTCACGGCCACTTAGAAAAGAAGAAAGTACAACCTTACATTTTGTTTATGAGGGAGTAATAACCGAATGGCCTTCCTGGTCGGCCAATGTAATTACTAAAGAATGGGTTGAAATTGGCCTCTATTTGCCCTGGTTTCCTTACAACGAAGAATATGGAGATTTCACCTTTAAAGTGAAGGTCAAAATAGATCCGCAATATCAGGTTTGTTCTTATGGTCAAGCAAAGAAATCAGGACCTGTTTGGACCGTTTGTTGGAACAACCCAACCAATGATATTGTAATCATGGCATCAAAAGAGATGAAGTCCATCACTCTCCACGAACAGGATTTGCTCGTAAATGTCTACTATATCACTCTCCAAGAAAAGACTGCCAAACAAATGGCAGAGGACTTTTATGCCGCAATGACTCTTTTCAAGAGCTGGTTTGGTGGCAATAAGTCAAACGCAATATCGCTTGTAGAATCGGTGCGTGAACGTGGCGGAGGCTACGCTCGAAGGGGACTCATAGTTCTTGGTGGACTTAATGATCAGATGTATTTTGAGAAAAAAGAGACGTATGTCCGTTATCTCAGCCATGAGGTTGCCCATCTCTGGTGGCAGGGCGCCTCGAATGTAAGCTGGGAAGATTGGATGAACGAAGGTTTTGCTGAATACAGTGCTATGCTTGTAGTCAGAGAGTTATTCGGGCGCGAGGCTTTTGAAAGAAGACTGTCAGATAAGGTCGCAAATATTCAATCTACAGCTCCCATTTGGGGCTTTAACCGCAATGATAGGTCAACGCAGGAGAAAAGAGATGAGATTGAAAAGATACTTTACAGCAAAGGCCCCATGCTTCTGAACAAACTGGAAGTGAAAATTGGAAAAGAGAATTTTATAGAGCTCTGCCGCAGTTTGTTTGCAAACAATATATCCACCACTGACGGATTTCTGGAAATTTTAGGAAGTCTTGAAGGGGATGAGGTTAAAATTTGGTTCGAGACATTATTAAAAACTCGATAGACTTACTCCAGC
>JABUBL010000680.1_pt1 | contig 10601 bp, 15 predicted proteins | sample 7240371 | NCBI WGS metagenome assembly JABUBL01 (sample SAMN07256343, study PRJNA390944) | subsurface metagenome | isolation source: Methane hydrate marine sediment | place: Pacific Ocean: Eastern North Pacific, ODP site 1244 | collected 2002
CGGGAAAGCTTCGATCGAACCATCATCCTGTTTGACGACCCGCACCCGGATTCGCGGCAGGTGGTGCTTCGCTCCTCGCTCCCAGAGCTTGCGATTCAACGCTTGATTGAGCTTTATCTCCTCAGACTTCATGTGGCGCCTCAGGAACTTGTGCACGATCTTGACGGCCCGAGATGTCCGCCTTTGGCGGGGGGCACTTTTGGCTTCCCTTAGCGGGATGACATATATCCGCTCCTCTGGCATGGGTATCACCTAAGGTTTTATGCGCTGTCTTCGCCAGCTGCGCCGCTTTGAGTGGGTGCGAACTCTTCCCCCGGTCTTGGACATCACCCATATGGGGGCACGTCGCGTACGCTTGGCTGCTTTTCCCAGTCTTCGCTTAAGCGGAGCCGGTTTATTTCGCGCCATCTAAACCCTCCTTATCTTGAACTCGCGCTTCCGTGCCTGCAGTTTGTCTAAAATTTGGCGTAACTGGGTGTCGGTAATCTTCGATCCAAGCTTTCCCGCTTGAGCTAACTGGATAAGCTGGAGTTCTAATTGCTCAGCGAACTCTGGTTTGGCCGCTCGAATGTTCGCTAACCTGCTTCGGGCCTCGGGGGTCAGGATTTGCTGGATAGCCAGTCTTTTTTGAATCTCATATTGTTGTCGTTGTTCAGCCTGACGTTGCTGTTCCTCAATCTTTGCTCTCAGCTCGAGCATCTTTTGCCTGCGCAGTTCCTCGATTTCTTCCTCATCCATTTTCACGCCTCCTTTTGCTCGGTCTTCATCTGTTTAGCCAAGTTGTCGAGCATCGCTGCGCCTTTCTGGGTGGGCTTCCGCCCCCTCCGCTCGATCTTTCGCACGAGGCCAGCTTGCTCGAGCTGTTGAAGGATGGTGCGTAGAATCTTGCCCCCTGCCTTGCGAAAATGCTCGGGTGCCTGTCCGCGGTTCTGCCGTCCACCGTAATAGCTACGGAGTCTCGAGATCCCCACAGGACCGTCGATGTAAATTCGTCTAAGTAGCGAGGCCGCGCGCGCGTACCACCAATCGGGTTGCTCTGGAAGACGCTCCTTGTGGACCCCGGTCTTGACGAAGTGGCTCCACTGGGGGGGCTGGAGCTCGTTCAACTTCTTAAGCTCCTCCTTCAATCGCGCGAGCAACGCTTTCGAATCGACTTCTCGAACTGTCATTTTCTCCACCATTAGCTTACTTTCGCCTATTATTCGAGTTCATCGTTAATTAACATTATTACCGCTGGCCCTTTGCACGTTTTTGCTTGTAGGGTAAACGGGTGATCTTGCCGCAGCGCAGGCAGGTGATAATCACGCGAGGCGGATGGGGGCAAGTTCGGACGCGGCATGTGACGCTGGGCACCCAGAAGCTCTTGCATCGTCTGCAGAATTTTCGCTTCAGGTGGGGCGGGAACCTGACGTTGTAGCGCGTCGCGAGCCTCCATGCGAGCTGCACGTACCGATCTGCGAGCTCGGGGCGCCTGCCAAATATCTCCTCAGCTAGTTCGAGTAGGTGCTCCGTGCGCTCGGCTGCAATTCGCTTGTGTTCGGCTTTCCGTTCTTGGATAGCTCTACGTGACATTTGATCACCTGCCAAGCCTGGTTTTCTGGATATCGAAAGCATCCGCGTATGCAAAAATCGCCCTCATCAAAACAGTCGGCGCACGAAGGGGTTCTGGATCTATGCTCACGAGCTCATTCGAAAGCTCGGTTACATTGGACAGGAAATCACCGTGAGGGAATCCGCCGATGATGACGCATGTTTCGTCCTCTTTCGAAACATTGCTGAAGAGCTCTTTGTAATGTTGCATCTGCCCCCGCTGACTGAATGATATAACTTTTTTCGGTTTGATTCGCCCGACCAGCTCGGCAAGCGAGGCATTTTCGAGGCGGAGCAAAGGTTTTTCCGGCGGCGTTTCACCCGTGAGGAAGAGGTGCTCGATTAACCCCACGAATCGATTGAACGCCCGGGGGAGGCGGGTGGATGGGTCCATGGTGATGACTTTGTTGTGACGGGTATGTACGTAGGTGCGAAGTAGTCCTTCTCGGTTGAGGGGGGTGTCGAGCGCGAGCAACAAACAAACGTGCACGATGTCTGGCCTCCCCCGCCGGTCGCCATCAGGCAGCCTTCGCATCGCCGGATAATGGAGGCTCGAGTTGAGCAATATTTCTGTCGGTCTCCTTCCTAGGCGTCGCGCGCTCCACTTGATGACGCGGTGGTTAGCGATCTCCCGAGGCACGGTTTCGAGCTCGGAATCCGCTAGGATTAGGTGAAGCATCTCGAGCACCAACCCAACTTCGGCAAAGGGCTATTTTAATCTAAGACAAACAGGACATACGCTACGATAAGAGATTGAAATACACTCGCGTGGGATTGAATGTTTCCTTTGAAAGACGAGAATCCAACGCGGCGAAGACCTGTCCTCACCTACACTTTGATTGTCGTGAACGTCGCGATCTTCTTAGGGGCGCTGGTTACGGGGACCTTCAATCAAATTAACCAAGAATTCGGGATGAAGCCGAAAGAAGTGTTGTGTTTGCGGGGCAGAACCTTCACACCCTTTTCACCTCGATGTTCTTGCACGGGGGGGTTCTGCACATTCTCTTTAACATGTGGTATCTCTGGATTTTCGGCGACAACATCGAGGACGTGCTGGGGAGGGGTAAATTCATCCTGTTCTACCTCGGCGCGGGACTGGCGGCGAGCTTCGTGCATGCGTTTTCTGACCCGGGGTCGATGATTCCGACGATTGGGGCGTCAGGAGCGATTGCGGGAGTGCTCGGGGCTTACGCGCTTCTGTACCCGTGGGCGAGGGTGCACACGGCCGTCATTTTCTTTTACATCATTCACTTGGTCATGGTTCCGGCTGTGGTGATTATAGGGTTATGGTTCGTGCTTCAGGTGATTTCGGCGTCCGTGCTTTGGGCGGCAGGGGCGACCGCAGGGGTGGCGTACTGGGCGCACATCGGGGGCTTCCTTGCGGGTATGCTCTTGATTTTGCCGGTGTGGGTGAAGCTCAGAAAGCGTAGGCGAGCGGAGCACGTTTACACTTTGAGGTATGGTGTCGGTTGAGCAGTAGGATTGAAATTGAGTGGTGCGGCAGGCGGGATTCGAACCCGCGCCGCGAGCTTGGCAAGCTCGTGTCCTAACCAAGCTAGACTACTGCCGCACTGTTTATGATTATCGTTAGTCAGATTTAGCCCTTTTTGATAGTGGTTGCTCTTTCGTGCCACCATTACAGCCTCTAGAATGTCTTTTTCTAGCCTTCATTCATGGTTTTAAGCAATAATTACGCTTTATTCGAATGTTGCATCAATATTTTCATCGATATGCTGGAAGGAATTTTAAAAAAGCCGCAAATAGGGGGAAAGAAACACGTTTTCCCTTGCTTAAGGAAAGAATTACTGGCAAGCGTGCTTCTCCGCCTTTCCGACGGGTCAGGCACAGCCTCGATTAGCACACGTCTTTTATCCTACGTTCAAGGATTATTGATGGGTGGGTCTTTTTGACACCCTCAATCCCACCGATTTTTCGTAGGATAATATCGGTCAGCTCTTTGTTGTCATGTGCCCAGACCGTACTCATTATCATAAATTTGCCAGTTGAGGTTGATAACTTTTTTACCTCCTCTAGATTCGCTAGCTTCTCTATGACCTCTTCGTGTTTTTCTGGCGACACATCCAAGCCGACGACAGCCATGGTGTCGTATCCCAGCTTCGATGGATTGACGATGATGGTATAGCGCTCTATCACTCCGAGGTGCTCCAGTCGTTTCACTCGCTTCCGAACCGCAGACTCGCTCATGTGCACCCGTTTGGAGATCTTTCGAAAAGGCGTTTTAGCACCCTTGTGGAGAGCTGCGACTATCCCATAATCCTTTTCGTCCATGATTTTTTTCATCTATTTAACCTCTGACGAATTTCGCACTATTAACTATTAATTTGTTTCAAAATAAAGCTTTTGGTAATAAATAAGAAAAAAATCGTTACTGAACATCACTTATTAGGAAATAAAACGAACGCAGTCGAACAATTATCTCCTTTTTTCATTATCTGTCGGATAGTTTCCTTATAAATTCAAGCAGTTTAGGCTTGATGCGAGTTGGGAACGGCACTTGGACCCATCAGACATGCAGTCGAAGGGTTGTGAGAGGTCATCCTCAAAGGGTTGGTGCAGTTAGCGGCTGAAAAAGCGTGGCGCGATTTCAAGGTAGGAATTCGAACGGTATGTTAATGGCTTCATCGATACGCTGGAAGGAATTTTAAAAGAAGCTGCAAAAGAGAGAAAAAAATACTTTTTGTCCGGCTCACCAAGGGGAAGAACTAACTGGCAAACATGCTGCCCCTCCGCCACGATGAGCGCTTGAGCCTGATGGTTTACCCCGATCACTTCTACTGCTTTGGTTGCGGCGTTCGCAATGACGTGATAGATTTTATCCAACGGGTCGAGCACAGCCTTGATTAGTATCCGTCTTTTATTAGTTCAAGTATTATTGCTGTGTGGGTCTTTTTGACACCCTCAATCCTACCGATTTTTTGGAGGACAATATCGTTCAGCTCGCTGTTGTCATGTGCCCAGACTATACCCATTATGGAATATTCGCCAGTCGAGGTTACTAACACTTTTTTACTTCCTTTAGCTTCGCTAGCGCTTCTGTGATTTCCCGGTGTTTTTCTGGCGCCACATCCAAGCCGATGATAGCCATGGTGTTGTATCCCAGCTTCGATGGATTGACGACGGCGGTGTAGCTCTTGATCACTCCGAGGTGCTCCAACCGTTTCACTCGCTTCCGAACCGCAGACTCGCTCATGTGCACCCGCTTGGATATCTTTCGGAGGGGAGTTCTAGCGCCCTCTTGGAGAGCTGCAATTATTTTGTGGTCATTTCCATCCATTTTAATCCCTCGCGAATCTTTTTCACGACAAATCTATTTATTAAACTCCAGATAAAGCTTTTGGTAATAAATAAAGAAAAAAAAACAGCGATGAATTGCTACCGACCATGATGTAAAAAGAACTAATGGAATAGTTATTTTTTTTTAAATTGTCATTTTCGTTCATTTTTTAGCTATTTTTTGACGAGTTTCGCACCAATATTTTTTAGCTATTTTTTAATAAATTTTAAGTGAATTTTGTAAATAATTGATTTGTTTGTACTCCGCATACCATCAACGAGGAGGGGGAATGAACATCAACTGCAAAAATTGTGGAGATAAATGGGATTACAAATGCATATCGGATGATTTTTATACTTTGATTTAACGTTTGTTCAGCCGATGATTGCCGTGAGCATATGTCCCCCAACGATCGCACCCAAGGTGAAAACCCCCAGCGCAATGGGCAAGGCCCGTGCCAGCGTTACGCGCTTCGCAAGGGGGTCATCGCCGAGTTCGATTTCGACCGCGTAGCTCATCAGGATTGAGGTGAGCAGCACCACGTAGAGCCCGAGCACAAACAGGAAGGCGGCAGACGGGATTCTGGCGCCCGCGTTCAAGAAGCCCACGAGAGCTGTCTTCGAAGCGAGCAAACCCTGCATGCGCGCGGCTATCGCGGCGATGAATGGGGCAAAGAAGAGCGCAACCGAACGCATCGAGGTCACGACTTCCCCAAGCGAGCGTCGGATGTCGAGCTTCACTTGCTTCAGCTCTTGAAGATGATCTGCCGTTCTCAGGATCATAGCTCCAGCTGCCAAAGTGCTCCGCTCAATCATGTCGACGAGCAAGCGGAGCACGCCGTGAATCGTTCGCGAGGGGACTTCCCGAAGCGCCCCGCGCTCTGGGTCGAAGAGCGAGGCTCGGAGCCCCATGCCCCCCAGTCGGATGTTAGTTGATGCTCGGGCGAAAACACCTGCAAGTTCGCTCCCGTGCATGGTGTCCGCGACATGTTCGAGCGCATCCTCGGCCGGGCGCCCTTCGCTTATCCTGTTGCCCAGTTGAACGAGCGAGTCGCAGAACTCGCCCTCCATCTGCTCGATGCGGCCACGCCTCTCGAACGCCCGCGCGGTAGTCAAGTACAAGTATGCGGTGATGCCCAGCGTTGTGGCCCAGAGGAGCAAAATAGCGCGAAAATCGTCGGCGATGGGTGAAAAGAGCCCGACTCCCACGAGCGTGGCCGCAAGAGCCCCTGCAAACAGAAGGGCTCGAGTTCGGCTAGTTTCAATCGGCACCTCGGGCGGTGGGAATGTGGCCGGGCGCTTCGCCAACGTCCAACGGTTGAGCATGTACACCCCAAGCGGGAGCGCGACGCAGTAGATTGCGAAGACTTGGGGGACATCGATGTTGATGTTGATAATCGAGAGCACTGGCAAGATGGCAACCAATACTAGGGGGAGGAGCACGCCCATGCTGTATATCAGAAGTGTTGGAAGGTGGAGCCCTGCCGCGAAATCTCTCATCCTGTCGCACGCGCCGCGAAGACTCAGCTCAAGGGCTCGGTCGAGGGTCTGCAGGCGAGCGACTTCGGTCTTCTCCGACACCGAGCTTCGGAGCAGGTAGATTGAGCGCTTGAGTTCCCCGCACCATTTTCCCCAGCGCTCAGCGAATTCCGTCAGCGCCTCCTCGACCCCGGCGTAGGCGCGCAGGTACGTGCGGCGTAGGGCATCCTTGAGGCCCATCCCGAGGGGGCCCTCCACGTTCTCGGCGGCGAAGGCCGTGGCTCGCTCCAAGTTTGGGGTGACTTTCATTGACATCGTGAGGTAATTGATTAGTATCGGGACCTCCCCTAGGCCGCGAATTCGTTGTCGCTCAGCGCGCCATTTCGGGTACCATCCGACGAGCATGTAAGCGATCAAAGGCATCGGCGCAATCGGGAGAGCCATTGACGGGGGCCCCACAGTCATAAACAGGATTACTACCCCTGCTACAAATGCCGCGCAAAGAAAACTAGCGAGGAAAGCCAGCGCAACGACCTCCTCGGCCTGAACCCCCAACGCGGCGAATTCTAAATTTTCGCGCAACTCATCGTTTACCTGCTGCTCCCGCCTGAACCACCTGAATTTACCGGCTAGACGACAAGCCCGCGCGTAAAACTTTTCGAGCAAGCTCAATCACACACCTCTGTGCACCCCCCAGCCGAGCCCTGAAGCCAGGAGCGCCAACACTCAAAAATCGCGCGATAATTGACCTGTTTGTTTCGCAGCTGTTTTTCTAGCAAGGCATGGAGCACGAGGTTCGAGCGCATCGAGAATTCAGCCTCAAGCAACTCGGGTTTTTTGAGCCTAGCAGCCGCTTCGACAAGCGCCCCCTGGACCTCCGCCCGAAGCTCGAGATTCCTCAAGACCTCCCTCGGCTTAGTGCCCCACTTTCTGGCGATGTCCTCGATGAGCTGCGACTTCAGTCCAGTGAGCGCTCGCGTCGGCTCGAGCTCGTCGTCCGCTGGATCGTATTTCATCAGATCTTCGAAGCCCTCCTCGTCCATTGGATCTTTCCGCCAGCCCTTGCGGACCTCGGTTACCTGCACCACCCTGCGCATCCGAGCAACGCTGCCCCGCGGTCGAATGGGTGCCGCCACGACGATAGCGTCCGTCGCCTTGAAGGAGCTGGCTGGGACGCCCAAATCGTAGACCACGCGCTCGAAGACATCGCGCGCCGTGGCGCCGTGGATTGTCCCCATGACCGAGTTGCCAGCAGCCCCCACCCGCATCGCCTCGTAGAGAACGCGAGCCTCCTCTCCTCGAACCTCACCTACCACAAGTATCGACTCCCCCAAGCGAAGAGCCGCCCGAAGCGCGTCCTCGGCTCGAAGTTCAGCGGAAGTGCCCGAAACGGCCGACTGTACGCGGAGAGATTGGACTTTGAACCCTAGAACTCGGAGTTGCTCGATGGGGAGTTCGGAAGTATCTTCTAACACGATAACGCGAAACTTCGGCAGGAACTCGAGCATAAGGGCGCCGAGCAAGGAGGTCTTCCCCGATCCCCTGCTGCCCGTCACTAGCAATGAGGTTTGAGCGTCGATCATCAGGCTGAGCAAGCCGGCAGCATAGGGGGTCAGGAATCTTGCTTGGATGAACTGGGGCAAAGTCCATGGGGTCGGCTTGTGCCTGCGCAGCGCAAACGCCAACCCCTCCGGACTCAGGGGGTGCCCGATCGCCGCTATCCTCACGCCCCCGAGGTTCAGATCGAGCACTGGGTCGGCCTCGGAAAAAGGTCTTCCGCTGATGGCGCGGAAACGGGAAATCAGCGACTCGGCATCGTCAGGCGTCAGGTGAATGTTTGTGAGACATTCCTCAAAATCTCGATGATAGATGTGGATTGGCGTTCGCCCAACGGGTGCATCGATATAGATGTCTTGCACTCGGGCATCTGCTAGCAGGACCTCGAGCACCCCTAGCCCCGCTGTAAATCTGGCTAGGTGTTGGGCCAGCGCCTCCACGTCCTCCCTCGCGACATCTAGCTTTTCATCGATTACCAGCTTGGTCATGAAGTCCTCGCCGAGGTGTGCGAGCTGCTCCCGCGCTCGAAGCGGGTCGGGTTCGAACTCGGGTTGCTGCTCCAGAAGCGCTTGGCGCGCTCGGTGCAAGAGCAGCACCTGCTCGTGGGGGAGCCTATGCTCGGGGGGAACCAAGAAGTAGAGGTGCTGGAGCTTGCGCCCTAAGCGGTAAATTCGAATCTCACTGTTATCCACCCGATAGGCGTCGACTAGCTCAGCTCCCGCTGGTGGTTCGAGCGCGAAGCGAGAACTCATGAAACACGGGTGGATGAGTGCCCGCAGGACCTTCGCGTAGCCTTCGCGACCTTTTCGGCCGGTGCCCGTCAGCTTCGCGCGTTTCAAAGATGACAACATGGGGGCTAAAGCGTGCTCGATGAAGGTCGTCCTACATCGCCTGCACTTTCCCGCTCCCTGCTTGGACCTCGCCCGCAGCTCCCGAACGATGACCTCGAGTTCCTCGCGCGCGCGTGCAGGGTCTCCCGGCATCACATCGAGCGCGTCCTTGAGCTGTCGCCTGCGCTCGGGCTCGCAGCGCTTGCAATCGGTCGGCGCGAGGTGGGCGAATGGCCAGTGTTCACACGCGTTAAATATTTTCGCTACCTCCTTGAGTTCAGCCAAGCTCGGACCGTTGTATTCGCGCTCGTAGATGTCTGCGAGGACCACAGCACTTACCTCTGGATACTCGGCGAGCGCACGCACGACCTTGCGCATGCAGACTTCGGACCCTTCGATGGAGGCGCCGTGCTCGCAGCCCTCGCACTTGAACCTCAATACTCGCTCATCCCCCAGCCTGACTACCGCTGGATTACAGTTCATCCCCTTCGCCTCCCGGACTTCACACCCCTGTGAAGTTGTCCAATCAAGACATCGACTCGAGAAGTCAGTCGAGCGAGTTCATCGCCGAGCTGGGCCTGCGATAGGTCGAGCTTGCCGTAAAGCTTCGTCAGCTCCGTGAGGTTCGCCTCGAGCGTCGCCACCCTTCGCTCCAAGCCCCTGAAGCGCTGCTCAAGCATCCGCGCGTCGTCCCGAAGGCTGGCTATCCACCGTCCGTGTTCAGCAAGCACTACTTTGCCGTCTTTCTCACCAAACACTTTCGTGTCCTCCTTGCCTCCTGCAGGTCGAGAAACCAGCCCGATATGTGCGCCAGCTCTTCGGAAATCTTGCGGTCTTTGAGCGCTTTTCGCCACGTATTCGGCTGAGTCATGAGGAGCACCCATGTGCGCTCGCTTATCGCCCGCGCCTCATACAGTTCCTTAAACAATTTCTCCGGGTCGCCCCTGCTGAGGCCCCTTAACCTCGCCCGCAAGCAAGCAAACTTTAGAAAATCTTTTTCATCAACCAAAAATTCTCTCAAAGCTAGAACCTCGTCCTTGAGCTTGATGAAGTCGCGCTTGGCAAAGCGCGTCCAATCGTCGTGCAGGGAGCCGCCGCGCCTCGCGTTGAGCAGGGATTGGAGAAACTTGGCGGCCGCAGCTTTAAGCGAGGTCACAAGCTCAGCTAAGCGCCCATGGTGAGGTGTATCGAATTTGGTTGCACCGAGAGCCCAATCGAGCATGTTATCTAGTTTCGGCCAGAGTCCGCCCGCCGAACTCACCTCTTGGGGAGGCAATTCCAGAAAACGGTCAACCACTGTCAAGAGTGCCTTAAATGTCAACTCATCTCCCATCTCCACCCAGCTCCTCCAGCCTTCTCTCAACTTCCGACAGCTTCCGCTCACTCGTGGGCTCTCGCCTGAGGTGAAGGCGCCGTTTGAGTTCGCCCCTGAGTGTTCTGAGCAGGTCCACCTCGGCTGAAAGCAGGAGCTTCGCCAGCGGGGGCCTAGCCTGTTTGGGATGGCGCAAGCGCTCGAGCAAAGCTAAGCTGATGTGCCAGGCGATAGCTAGTGCAACAACCATTGGTAAAGTGGCCATCTCTCCCGCCGCGGCTTTGAGTGGAGGTGGTTTATATGGGAGAAAAATTCGAAAAATAATTATTGAAATGAATCAGAAAATTTTATCGAGCAATTGCGCAGAGTAATAGTAATATTTTTAACTACAAAGGTAATACCAACCAAGGTGAGCTGATGCTTGAATTCATGATCGAAAGAATGACGAGGAAAAGGCTTGCGAATATTGAATTCTCTAAGATTGAGCCGGAGCTTCCAAAAGACAAGGATGAAATCGGCCTATACATCCACATCCCTTT
>JABUBL010000682.1_pt1 | contig 10593 bp, 7 predicted proteins | sample 7240371 | NCBI WGS metagenome assembly JABUBL01 (sample SAMN07256343, study PRJNA390944) | subsurface metagenome | isolation source: Methane hydrate marine sediment | place: Pacific Ocean: Eastern North Pacific, ODP site 1244 | collected 2002
GCAGGAAAATGGCCACAGTAGCCAGCGTAGCGGATGTGATTGGAGCTGCTACCTCTTTGGCGCCGCCAATTGCGGCTTCCCGCCAGCCTTCCCCATCCTTCATTTTGCGATATATAACCTCTGTGACCACTATGCTGTTATCAATTAGACGACCAACGGCAATTGCCATAGCACTTAGAGTTAGAAGATTAATCGTTATGCCTGAAAAGTGCATGACCAGAAAACCGATCAACACGCTCAATGGAATAGACATTGCGGTTACAAGCGAAGCGCGGAAAGCCCATAAGAAGAGAAAGACAATGAATATTGCCAAAATGCCGCCAATAATCGCCATCAGCAACAATTGGCTTATGCTATTTTCAATGAACTCCGACTGGTCTAAAAGTGGCACGAGTTTGAAATCTCCATCCAGATTCGCCTCGATCTCCTGCGCCTTTTCCATTACCGCATTCGCTACCTCGACGGTGTTTGCATCACCTTCTTTCATCACGAAGATTGCCACACTCGCCTCTCCATCAGTTCGAGTGATAACCGTGTTCGGAGCTGGCCCAAGTGACACATTGGCAATATCGCCCAGCACTACACTATCAACACCCATGGGCGCGTTCTCGATAGCTTCCAGGGAGTCATAGTGCTCACCCATTGTGAGCAAAGCCACGATCTGGTACATTGAGACATCTGACGTCACCAACTGCTGAGGAACAGGAGAGATGAGAACCCTTTCCTTATCACCACCTTGGACTTCCGCACTGAAGACTCCCTCAACCTGTGCTAGGACAGGTAGGAAATCGGCCTCTGCAACATTCTTCAGTTCGTACTGGGAATAGTCACCGCTGAGGCTCAGAATCACTAAGGGCATCTGGCTGAGGTCGATGGGAAGAATTTGAGGATTATCCTCCAACTGTAGGACTTTATCAGGAAGATCAAGACCAGCAATCGCCTCACCAATGGCACTGTTCGTGTTATCCATATCGGTGCCGTATTTAAAAGTAGCCATAACAAACGAGATTCCGCTTGCCGATGTCGAGGAGACGTGTTTTAGGCCCCTTCCTTTAAATCGCTCCCAGAGGACGTCTTCAACAGGCACCGTCACTTCGCTCACAACCTCTTCTGGTGAAGCGTCTAGGTATACTGTCATTACACTGGTAAATGGAAGATCGATGTCCGGTATCAGCTCCGTCTTAAGCTGAAAGGTGCCCCAGATCGCGGCACCAGTTAATAGGGCTGCTATCAAGATCGTTAACAGGCGGAAGCGTATACCTATCTTAGTTAGATACCACATATTCCCTCCATTTACGTCTAGGACCACAACCAAGCGTGGTGGCTTTCATCCTGGCTGCAAACCTTCTTAAGTGCATGTACTTTCCCATCGAGCCAGAGTAGTAGAAACCACGAGAGCGTACACTTTGGAAGTTTATGATAGAACCTGAACATTGTCAACTTTTGCAATCGTTTGGTGTACCAAGCGACCCAACGCCAGGAGAAACAGTGTGGCCAAAGCTGGGGTGGAATTCACAGCAGGTGTTGAGAACTTGAATCGGTTAAGGATACCGGTCGTGCCCGCTTCCGCAAGCAGAGCAGGGACTGTATGTCTCAATCCCATTCAACTACTAAGAAGCGATTACTTAACTTCTGATTAGGGTGTCTGGGGTAGAGGGGCTGCCTAGGTTCAGCGTGGAAACTGCAGACCGGAGGTCGTTGGTTCGAATCCAACTCCCGCTACCAAGAAATCAAAAGGGCACGGCCTCCGAGGCCGTGCCCTTCTTTCACCGTCCGCTTTGAAGATATATAGGAGGAGGGGTTTATGCCCTGGTTTCAGATAGCTCCTGGAGATAATCTCGTGGGCCAAAGTGCACAACCTGGACACCGCCCTGACAACACACAGGGTCCTCTTTCGTGAGAAGGTGGCCCTAAACGCGCTGACTTTTCTGAACTGGGTGCGCTTCAGCCTTGAGGTGGCCACCGCGAGGAGGCATACATGAGAATACACCACTGCCATCCCTCCCACTTAGAGAAGGTGGTCAACGATATCGCAGGCGCGGTTAGTTGTATACTTTTTACGCTTCTTTTCTTTTACACAGAGCTGTCGAGATTGCACCAAGTGCGATCCCCACTGCAATCATGAAGCCACCGAGGTAGAGAAACAGTTGGGTAAGACCAAAGGCAAGAACGGGGACAGCCAGGAAGTTCTCCGTGTCCACGGCCTCGCCCAAGCCCTGGGCTAAGCTCAAATGGGCTAGATTTGTTGGGTCAAAGTCACCTCCACCTAGTAGGACAAAATAGTTGAACTGTAGTCCTCGGCGGATCTCCTTTATATAGTCGAGGGCAGCCTGCGCTTCCCCAGCCGAATCGACTAACTCACCATTCGCCACTGCGGCCGGATCGAGACCGATCGTCACCTGATCTATCCGCATTTCACTCTCTATTACATCGGTTTGGGTAACTCCTTGGACGATAAAGTATATGCCCATGCCGATCGCGACAACTGCCATAAGCATTACCATCCATGATGATGTGCGTGCCATTTTCTGTCCTCCTTTCCCTATTGTATTATCATACCCTCGAAAAGATGGGTATTTAACCTTCGTCATGCCTGCGCTGTGGATAGCTGGTGAACCTGCATTTACTGCCAATCCCAGTAGGATCAGTGCTATCACCAAACGTGGAATGAGATATTGTTTAGTCTTAGTTTATGTTTTCAACAGCGTGTACCTCCTGAATTGAAGAGCCTTCCTCAGCCGAGGTCGGCTCTTAGTATCCCGCTTTGCGGTAGCCCGGCGATCCTAGCTTTGCAGCTTTAGACCAGTGGCTTTGCGTCGCGCAATTTCTCACGCATTGCCTTTCTCGGAAGCGAGATGAATTTCCACGCAGTCTTGCGTCTCTCTGATTTATTCTATTTTTAAAGTTCTATATTATAACATTATTTATAATGTTATAATATATTAGCGTTTTATAGCATAAAAATGCAATTTTGTCAATACCCCGCAAAGCAGCGGGGCATTTGAACAAGGCCGTCAGGTAGGAGGAAGCGGATTGGCTGGACTCCCGCCACCGCCCAGGAACTGCCCCAAACGCACCAAATCCTTGAAAATTGGCCTCCTGGGGCTCGCCCCTATCATCAAAGAGGGGTACTCGTATCCACCCCTGCGCCATTCTTGCAGGTACCGCGCCCTTGGAGGTCGTTGGTTCGAATCCAACCTCCCGCTACCTGACCGCCACAAGGCGGGGGCGAAGGTGCTTATTGAGAGCTGGCGTAAGGGTTATAACTATATTAGACCGCACAGCTCTCTGGGGCATCGGTCACCAGCTCCAGAAGCTACAAAGCCGTACTACATACCGGTAGGTCTAACTCTAGAAGTGGTACAATAATCCGGAGCAGGTCACCTGGCAGGAGTAATTGCAAAGGAGGGATAAAAATGGCACTACGGACTCGGGAGGAATACATTGAGAGCCTGAGGAGGCAGAAGCCCAAGGTCTACCTGGGGGGAGAGGAGATCGAAAACATTGTGGATCACCCTGCTTTCAAAGTTGGGATAAACTCGGCGGCGGTGACCTACGAGCTGGGGCAGGATCCACAGTACCGAGAACTGGCGACGGTGATGTCTCCCATTATCAACGAGGAGATCAGCCGCTGGACCCACATTATGCGGGATGAGCAGGATGCTCTTGCCAAGATTAAGATGTGGAGTGGGCTTGGCAACTACCCGTGTCCTTGCCACTACAGGTGTATCACCAGTGATGTGCTGCATGCGGCATGGGCTACCAGCTATGAAATTGACAAGAATCACAACACCAGTTATCACCGTAATGTTCTAGAGGTTGTCAAGGAGGTCCAGAGGAACGATTTGATCATCGGGGGCGGGTTTGTAAGCCCTAAGGGGGATAGAAGCAAGGGGCCCGCCGAGCAGGCAGACCCGGATATGTATCTGCACGTGGTGGAGAAGAGAAAGGACGGCATCGTAGTGAGAGGGGCTAAGGCCCACAGCACGGCGTCTCCATACACAAATATGCTGTGCGTTATAGAGATGGAGTCCCCGGAGGACTATTATGTGGGCTTCTTTACCCCGGTGGACACCGAAGGGCTAACCTTTATATGTAGACCCAGCCACGCATCTACCGAGCCCAAGGAGATGGAGAATCCGATAAGCTCGAAATTCGGCGGCCATGTCGAGGCGATGATGGTTTTCGATGACGTGTTCGTGCCCTGGGAGCGGGTCTTCATGTGTGGCGAGTATGATTCTATGCTCACTTTCGGGCCCATACTTGGCGCATCTCATCTCTGGCATAAGTGCATGTGCCGCGCGGGCAATATTGACCTTTCTATTGGGGCAACCGCATTGATCGCGGATTACAATGGCGTAGGCAATGCTCCCCATATATTTGATAGCCTTTGTGAAATGGCCATGAGCGCCGAGATCTTGCGCTCATGCGTGGTGTCTGCAGCCGTGGAGGGGTGGAGGCATGATTCCGGGGTGTTTGTCCCCCGTCCTTCGCCGGTAGCTGCCGGCAAGATATACTCGGCCAAGAAGCTGGGCGAGCATCGCTATTACATGCAGGATGCTGCCGGTGGCCTGGTGGGAACGATGGCAACTGAGAAGGACTATAGAAGTCCTATAACCGGAAAGTACCTGGAGAAATACTATAAGGGGAGAGAGGGAGTGCCTACGGAGGACCGGGTGCGCGCTATTAGGCTCATCGAGGACCTGACGGCTTCAGAGTTCGCCGGGTGGTATCATGCCATGTGCATCAGCGGAGGAGGATCTGAGCTGTCGTTTAAGACGTGGTTAGCTATGGAATACGACTTTGAAAAGAGCAAGCTGAAGGCCAAGAAAGCTGCGGGGATAGGGGGGTAGCGCTTCAGTAGTACTCTGGTATTCGTGACCTGCCCCGCGCCACGTTCTCGCAGGTGTCGCATCTTTGAACGGCCCCCGCGTATGCTCAAAGGGGCAAAATGCGGGAAAACAGTTAAACCTTATGTAGCGAGCATCTTAGGCAACTTCCCACTTGAAGGTGTCTCTCATTATTTCGGTCTTAGGTTGCCCGCTTAGACTGCGACTACTTCTTTGACCTCAGGCACTTCTTCCTTGATTATGCGCTCGATCCCGTTCTGCAGGGTCATCGTTGCCATGGGGCAACCGCCGCAGGCACCAGTTAGCCTCACCGAGACCACCCCGTCCTTCACCTCAATCAATTCCACATCGCCACCGTCGGCCTGTAGAGCGGGTCTCACCCGGTCAATCGCTGCTTCTATCTTTTCTCTCATGGCTACTGCTCCTCCTGTCTGGAGATACCACTCTCCTTACCACGATATAATTATCTTAAGCCACGGGGTGGCGCCTGTATGCGACCTTTGTCTCATTCCGGAGGTCGCTGGTTCGAATCCAACTCCCGCTACCAAGAAAGATATAGGGCACGGCCTCGAAGGCCGTGCCCTTCTTCTATTATCGCATCCTACCTATCTAGACCGATTTCCGGGAGGCAGGTCATTATCTTGTACCCTTCAGCAATCTTGCTATCTCATCCGAAATAGCTTGTTTGCTAAACGGCTTGGTTATAATCCCATCAACGCCGCTTCCGTTAATCTGCTCACGATCAAGCTGAGCTCCCCAGCCGGTGATAAAAACCACCGGCGTTTCTGGGCTCTTCTGCTTGACTGCCTCAACCACCTCCCAGCCTGAGACTTCGGGCATAAACACGTCAGTAATCACCATATCATAGGTGTCCTGCCCCAACCGGGCAATGGCTTCCTGTCCCTGAGTAACTGCCGTTACCTCGTGCCCCATCTGGGTAAGCATCAATTCAAGAACCTCATTTACCTCGGGATCGTCATCGACTATCAGTATTTTCATCTTACTCTGTAGTAAAGGACAAACTTCAGTGCCTCTTACTGACCAATATCTTCAATTACGAATGTTAACATGGAATAGCACTACTAGTCTGTAGGGAGAGTATGTATTCTTGTGTAGGGAAAGCTTGACTCTTGCTGTAGGGATATCCTTACATACTGGCTATCTTTAACGTGATTATCAAGAACAGGAGGAGTCTGCACCCGCCCTGTCAGGACTGCGTATACAAAGCCACAGAAGGCAGGAGCATTGGTAACCTTGCTAGAGATGGTGAGGAGGTGCCTGAGGTTCCGGAAAGTGGAGGACACGATACTACCTGCTCTGGTGCATCTGGTTGATTTGTAATTACAAGTGCGGGGCGTAGTGTAGTAGGGGGCTACTTGGGTTCAAACTGGAACCTGCAGACTGGAGGTCGTTGGTTCGAATCCAACTCCCGCTACCAAGAAATCAATGGGGAGCATCTCTGCTTCCCATTTGCATAGTGGGGCATAAGCAGGCTGCATACAGCTACCAATGTATAGTAGGAATACAGCGAGTTGACAGGACCGGTTGTTAAGTGTATGATGCGTCAAATTTACACATAGTATTAGTTAAGCTGATCTCGGTAGAAATTTACAGGGGCATTGACTCATCGGAGTCACGAGTGTGGAGTGAGTCAGCATGCCAAGACAAAATATAAAAATGTTCGGAGGGAAGGGTAAATGGTATCTACTCAAGTGTTGAAGGAATTTGGACTTTTTCAAGGGTTTGACGACAGTGAATTGACTAAGATAGCGGAGCTTTGTAATGAACGCACTCTGGATGAAGGTACGCTTTACTTCGATCAGGGCAAGGAAGCAAAGGAGATACATCTTTGCCGCAGTGGTAAGGTGGACATCGTAGTTCGGCTTCGGGAGCCCTGGGGCATTGAGGTTACAGTTCATAAGGCAGGTGGAGGAGAGGTCTTTGGCTGGTCTAGTCTGGTGGAGCCTTATATTTATACTGCCTCTGCCAAAATCGTAGAAAGAACCGAGGACATTTATATCAAAGCGTCGGATCTAAACAAACTCTTTGAGGAGAATACGCGAATCGGATATATTTTCATGAGAAACTTAAGTGCTGTTATTAGCTCCAGGCTGACAGAGTACAGGCAGAAGCTAAGCGTGGAGATAGCCGCTACTATTAAAAAAGAATGGTAGACTGCTTCTTAGGATGGCGCGGGATAGAGCAGTGACGGCTCGTCAGGCTCATAACCCGGATGTCGTCGGTTTGAATCCAACTCCCGCTACCAAGAAATAGTGAGGCGCGTCTTCAAAGCCGTGCCTCTTTAATTGGGCATTCGCTTAGCGATAGTGTCTCTTAATCTCGGAGACGTATCTTGCCCCTACGCTGTCTGCATTACGCTCCAACCACTCACTTAGGCGCGTCTGGCCGGTAGGCGGGCCTTGGGAAATGAGAAGATTCGCCATCAGGCCGTTCATCTCGTCTTTGGTCACAACCACGTCTCTGACGGCGTAGCCAATAAATTTGCCGAGGAAAAGCGCCAGCCCCGGGCTGACATGGACGATCCTGGCTTTACTATGAATCTTATCGGCGATAAGTCGAACCAACTCGTCAAACGTGTAAATATCGGGGCCGACGGCATCTATAATAATGTTGTCATCCTTCTGGCTGGCGCTGACGGCTATCTCTGCCACGTCCTCCACAAAGACAGGCTGAACACGATACTCTCCCGAGCCGAAAACCGCGAATACAGGGAACCGCCTGAGGAGCCAGGCTATGTTGTTAATGAGCATGCCCTCGGGCCCGAAGATGACTGTTGGCCGGACTATGGCGTAGGACAACTTTGAATTGGCAATGGCCTTCTCCAAGAGAGCTTTCCCCCTGAAATAAGGGAAAACCGATTCTTCTGAAGCATTGGTGATGCTAATGTGTACAATTCTGCGGATGCCGGCTTCTTCGGCTGCTTTGATAAGCCTTTTCGTATTCTCGACGGCCTGATCGAATGTCACCTTTCCATGAGTGAAACGAACCCAGTACGTGTTATAAAGCGTGGTTGCTCCCCGCAGGCTTTCCGTCAATCGTTTCGGGTTATCGAAGTTAAACGGAAAAGCGCTGACCTGGCCATTGAACGGGTCTTGACGGTCGGGGCTTCCGGTAATGGTTCTGACCTGTTTGCCCATAGAAATAAGCCGCCACGTTATGTATTTACCTGTGTAGCTGAAAGCTCCTGTTACCACGTTCAATTCAGGGGTTTGAATGACCTGCGCCTCCGTGTGGATGACTCATCTCGACAACAGCGCATGACCTCCATGTATATAGACTGTAACATTCTGGCTCAGGAACTAAACTAATAGACACCTCGGAAGCTAAGGCATTGCCTTGGTCATTGACCTTTGATTGTGGTTAGGCCAATTGTGCGCTGTTTTTACGTACGCACATCGTAGGCGACCGTGGGGACGTTGTCAACTGCCGCCGGCCTGCGCGCGGCCTTCGTCTTGGCCCGGAGGTCGTTGGTTCGAATCCAACTCTTGTCACCGGGGAAGTCAAGGGGTGGCCCTTAGCGATCGTTTCTTCTTGATTACTCGTACTTGATTATATCAGTCACATCAAAGAACTTGTATGGATGGTCTTTGTAGGAAGCATAACTCCTATCGGGCAACAACTCAAAATCTTCGTCAAAGTAAAGATTGAAAACTAGTCGAAAAGAGTTCACCGGTGTTACGGACGGATATAAAACATCCCCATCGACATTGGGCAGGTAATAGGCGTTCAATATTCCCATTTTTTCTCTGAGTTCCGCTTCGGTTGCTTCTTCCCACCCGACCGGTTCTTCCCACTCACCCTTTCCGTTCCACCTATCATGTCCTCCCGGGTATGGCCCTTCATCCGCTTGCAAAATGATGATTGGGGGCACTTCTGAGCTTGACAGTAATTCATCGATGAGTTCCCTGACCTTGCTATTAGCGAAAATTAACTGATCCACGTAGTTAACTTCTATGCTTCTTTTATTAGCCTCCTCTTCTGTCAGATAAGTACCGTCCGTGTTAAATACATATGGAGGGTGGGGAATAAGCATATGAGCAAAAACAAAGGTGGGTTCTTTCATGCTGGGTATTTCAGCTAGTTGGTCGAATATATAGGGAACCCTTTCCCATTGCCCCAGGCGTAATTCTTCCAGAAATGGTGATTTCAGCCAAAGAGGCAATCTATAACTTTCCAATGCAATGGGATAAAGCATAGTGGTCTTGAATAGGGTCATTGAGAATTCAGATATCTCCCAATAGTTAATATTAATATCTGCGTACTCATTTTTCCTTGTGGGCTCCCACCAAGATCCGAGATGTATAAATTCATACCCCTTCAATTTTAGAAATTGCCACACTTCATAATCTTGCAGCATCGTATAGGTTGGACTCAGGTCAGTAAAGTCTTCTCCTAACTCTTCACTCAGATAATTAACATATTTCATATTTAAGGATGATGCCAAGGATTGATGGGTCTCCGGATAGTTAGATGTGCTTTCGGACGCGACATAAAACCCTTTATCGGATAAGTAGTCGAGAAACTCACTATTGTCGAAATCGTAGACTTCTTCAAGTGTACGTGCGCATGCATATCTATCAAGAATAATATAGTAAATATCCGGAAGGGTATCTGTTTTGCCCGGGTCGACGCTATTGGTATCCATGTTTTCCGTAGTTTTGATATCTTGCGAAGCAGCCTTTGCCTCGTTTACTGCAATACTGATTGCAGGAATAATAACCAGGGTAACAGCTACTACGTTTAGAACAATTGTCAGCTTACGTAAATCTTTGCGTGTATTTATAACGAAGTAAGCACCACAAACAATAAGTGTACCCCAAATAGGCAGTAGGACTTTATAAGTAATACCCCAGCCCACTATAGCATTTGAAACATGCCCAAAGGAGAAGAACAGAACTAAAAAGATTGATACAACGATCGCTGCTTTTTTAAGATCCCAAATCTGGTATTGGTGCGATGACTGTGGTGGTGTTCGTAATCTAAGGATCAGCCTAATCAGTAACAAAGCCGCTAATAGCAGCAGAAGCGCAAAACCCAACGCAGCTACCAGGGGTATCACAATTTCAGAAGGTGAAACTTCTGCTACATTAGCAGAATAGAGAGCCAGAATGAAAAACGCTGCAAACAATAGCGGGTGAACAACAAATAACAATTTCCTCAAATCTGACTCCTTGGTACGTCCGCTGTCGTGGCACCTGCTATATTTTCTTCCATACCTCCTACAATATTGACAATATACTCGGCGCCGATTTCCGAGGAATGTCCAAAATCATACACGTATGCATTCCTCAATTCAGCTATCTTTTTCTTGTAGGCTACCCTATTCAGTATCAAATCCGAAATCATCTGAGGAACAGACTCCAGTTCCTTTGGGGAAACAACCACACCAATTTCGGATCGAAGAGAAAGTTCCAATGGTTCTATGCCCAACTCTCTATACCTTTGATTACGGATCTTGTTAGGAACATCCAAAAATAAAACTGGTCGCTCCGTGCCAAAAGCATATTCAAGAGCAATCCCGGAGTAGTCGCTTATTAGAACATCGGCGCTGAGCAATGAGCCATCACTGGCAACGGACGTCTCTAGAGTGAAACTGGGATTATTTCCAAATTCGGAAGCAAATACAGATACTAAATCGGGAGAACGTCTTATGGTTTCTGGGTGAGGACGAACAATTACCTCATAACCTTCTTTAAGAAGAAGCTCAACGAGACGCTCACCT
>JABUBL010000683.1_pt1 | contig 10593 bp, 10 predicted proteins | sample 7240371 | NCBI WGS metagenome assembly JABUBL01 (sample SAMN07256343, study PRJNA390944) | subsurface metagenome | isolation source: Methane hydrate marine sediment | place: Pacific Ocean: Eastern North Pacific, ODP site 1244 | collected 2002
CAAACATATAATAAAGTAGGAGATAAAATGGAATATCAAACACATTTGAGAGCGAGAAATCTGAATGTATTTTATGAGAATAAACATGCACTAAAGGATATTTCTGTCGACATTCCTGATAAAAGTATAACTGCAATCATCGGTCCTTCTGGATGTGGCAAGACAACACTCCTTAAATCCTTCAATCGCTTGCTAGATACGGTTGATGGAGTAAAGGTCACCGGTGAAGTATGGGTAAATGGTGATAATATATATGACCCTAATGCTGAGGTTACACTGATCAGGAAAAAGATGGGGCTACTTTCCCAAAAACCTTCCCCACTCCCGATGTCGATTTACGATAATATAGCTTATGGCCCGAGAATCCATGGCAAGAAAAAGAAAAAAGAATTAGACAGGATTGTTGAGCATTATTTAAGAGAATCAAGTCTTTGGGATGAAGTTAAGGATAGGTTACATGAACCTGCATCGGGACTTTCATTAGGTCAACAGCAAAGGCTATGCCTGGCAAGAGGTATGGCAGTTGAGCCTGAAATCATTCTTGGCGATGAGCCAACATCGGCGCTTGATCCAAAGGCAAGTCAGCGCATCGAGCAGAAATTTGTTGAACTGAAAGAAAAATATACCATTGTTATCGTTACTCATATACTACGACAGGCTAGAAGACTTGCAGATTATGTGCTTTTTCTCTATCTCGGAGAATTAATCGAATATGGTAAAGCGAAGGACATGTTTAATAATCCGAGGAACGAAATAACAATCAGGTACATCGAAGGTGTTATCGATTGAAAAAAGTGATGTATTGAGCATTAAAATGAGCAATTCATACACAAAGTCAAAAAAAAGCCTAATGTATAGATCGCCAAAACTACCATCATGAACTACAAAAAAATCGTTCTTGTTGCAATCGCTATTACATTCCCTGTATTCGCGCAACATGTCTTGACTGGAAATCAGCTCTGGTCCAGTGCAGTCGCTGAAATGACTTATGGAACTGGGATAAGAATCGAATTGGAGCAGCAACTGCGCCTGCGCGATCATTCACCACTTTTCTCCCAAACCTTTACCGAACTCAGGCTCGGGTATGCACTTGCCGACCACATTGTAATTAATGGACACTACCGGTATATCCTCTATTCGCATGATACTGGCTGGCGAATAGCAGCAAGTACTACCATCAAGTTAGCCTCCAGTAGAACAAGTCATAGTCTCCGTTTGAAATACCAGCGACAGCGGAGAGAGGGCAGGACGCCGGTATACCATGTCCGTTTCCGCGGCACTATCTCTTTACCAAGTGCGAATAAAAACGTCGTATTATATCTGCAAGGTGAACCTTGGCTGCTGTTGGGTGATCAGAAAGATTGGATTCGATATCGGTTGGACGCTGGCATCAAATATGGATTCTCGAGGCGATGTACATGGGATATTTTCTACCGTTATCAGGGGGATCGCCTGGAATCGGGTTGGTCCGGTTTCAATATCTTGGGGCTAAGATTCAGAATCGGGCTTTGAGTAGGGTGGTCAATCGGAGCCTTATGGGCAAGTCGGTTCACCGTGATGAAGTTGAGGATTACGGATTGGGCAAATCTGGCTTGTCCTAACGGTTGATGAAACAGAGTAAGTATAAGCAGGTCTTCACCATGGTACGATTGAAAAAATCAAAGGAAGAATATGACGGAGAACTCGGATTTCGGAGAGGTCGCGTCATATTAATTATTATTGTTCTGACTGTTCTTATCTCCATAGTCTGGCAGGGGAATTACCTTGCTACATCTCCTGAGCCTCGAACTCTAGTAGTATACTGTTTCACCGGGATGCAGGAGGTAATGGAGAGGGGCATGTTCCCCGCTTTCCAGGAATATTGGGAAAAGGAGCAGGGTGAACATGTCGAATTCATCCCCACATTTGCCGGATCGGGGACTATCGTCGATAAGATCATATCCAGGTTTCCTGCCGAAGTTGCGATCCTGTCCTCCCCTATCGATGCCATACGCCTGTCGGAGCGGGTACTGGTGCCGGCCAAGAGCTGGGAGAATCTTCCTAATGACGGAGTTTTCAGCCGCTCCCCGATGATCATGATCATTCGGGAAGGCAATCCTTTGGGGATTACAGATTTCTCCGATTTGAGAAATCCGGGAGTGGAGGTTATCCTTCCTGATCCAATATCCTCGGGTGCCGGGCAATGGGTGCTCCTTGCCGTCTATGGATCGGCGTTCAGGGCAAGCGGGGACGCCCTGGCAGCACACCGTAGCGTTGAGGAGATCTGGAAAAATGTCTTCCATGATCCCTCCAGCTCCCGGGAGGCTATTCAGCTGTTCACCGGTGGTAGAGGAGATGTTCTTATCACGTATGAGGCCAACCTTCAGGGAAATATAGAACGGGATCAAATTCCCGGGCAGCTGATTTACCCCCCCGGTACGATTGTAAGTGAGCATATCGTCTTGCCAATAAACAAGCATATTCAACCCGGTCAGAGAGCTCTCGTTGATTCCTTTATCCAATTTCTCTGGGGTCGGGAAGCACAACAAATTCTGACGAGATATCGTTTCGACAGGATTGATAGCTCTAGTGCTCAATCAAAAGAGAAATTTGGTGATATTTCCGACGCCTTTACATTGGATAGTCTTGGTGGCCCTAGAGGAGTCAAGAGAAGGATTATCGAAAAGTTGATCCAAGCCCTGATTTCGCCCGCACCTTACTGAGAAACCAAGCGGAGAAAGACAGGCAACCGGGAGAAACATTACCCTGCTGGCATAGGAAGAGTGATTCAGGCGGATTCTGGTCGTTAAAATCGTTTCAGTCAGGGGATGGCATGGATAAATTTGATATGAATTGATAACAGACCAGCTCTTTTCAAAGAAAGCAGGGATTGATTCTTTTATTTTCATTAGATATATAGGTATTGCCTATGAAACTTACCTTCCGATCTAAGCTAGTTTTAAGTTTTTTAGTGGTTGTTCTATTCACCGGTTTTATTGGTACGCTGGTTGGTGAACGATTGATCAGCAGCGGTATTATACAACAGGCCCAGGACAAGGTGAGTGTGGATCTCAATTCCGCAAGGGAAATATATCAGTGGCAATTGGAACAGGTTAAAGATGTTGTCCGCTTTACCGCCAATAGATTCTTTGTCAAGGAAGGTCTTCTAGGTACAAATATTGAGTTAGTAAAGGAGGAGTTGAAGAAAATAAGAACGAAGGAATATTTAGACATATTTACAGTCACTGATGCGAACGGAATTGTTATTTTCAGAGCGAGAAACCCGGATATGTACGGGGACAGCCAGGCCGGGGATGAAGTTGTGAGTCGTGTTATTTCAAACAGCGATATTGTAGTATCAACTGTAATCATTTCGCGCGCAGAGTTACTAAAGGAAGGGAATGATCTTGCTGAACGAGCCCATATCAGGATTATCCACACGCCAAGAGCGAAGCCGAGGCCTGAAAGTGAAGAGCTGTCCGGGATGATGATCAAGGCAGCCGCCCCTATTCTTGACAACGAAGGGAATCTGCTGGGTGTATTATATGGCGGGAAGCTACTGAACAGGGACTATGACATTGTCGATAAGGTGAAGGAAACCGTCTATCAAGGTCAGGTATACGAAGGGAAAGATATCGGAACGGCAACCATTTTTCAGGGCGACCTCCGCATCTCAACCAACGTTAAAAGGGAGGATGGCAGTCGAGCCATCGGAACCCGGGTATCGGAAGAGGTATACGATCAGGTATTGGCTAAAGGTTTGCCATGGATCGAGAGGGCGTTTGTGGTGAATGACTGGTACTATACCGCCTATGAACCTATCAGGAACATCCGGAATGAGATTATCGGCATCTTGTACGTCGGGATTCTTGAAAAGAAATTTGTGGATATGAAATGGAGAACTTTCTGGACATTTCTAGGCATTACCTTTGTTGGGATCATTATCGCAGCGATCATATCCTATTTCCTGGCCAGCCGGGTGGTGCAACCCATCCGGCACCTGGTTTTGGCATCAAAAAGGATTGCAGGGGGAGACCTTGATTACAAAGTGAAAATCAAAGCGAAGGATGAAATACGGGATTTGGCTGATGCATTTAATTCCATGGCCTCATCCCTCAGGGACAGAGATGAACAGCTGAAGGAGCGAACTAAACAGACCATCATGAAGTCCGAAAGATTGGCAACCATCGGGCAACTGGCGGCGGGCGTGGCTCACGAGATCAATAACCCACTGGGGGGAATTCTGTCTTACAGCCATCTGGTGCTGGAGGATATGGACACGGACGCTCTTGGGAGGCAGAATGTAGAAAAAATTGTTGTTCAGGCTACCAGGTGCCGGGAAATAGTGAAAGGTCTACTGGATTTTTCCCGCCAGACTGAACCCGAAATGAGCTTAGCAAACGTCAACGATATTCTTAACAAAGCGCTGGCCCTGGTCGAAAAGCAAGCCCTGTTTCATAATATTGAGGTGATAAAATATCTGAGCCCTGATCCCATTCAAGTGATGGCGGATACTTCTCAGATCCAGCAGGTTTTTATCAATATCATTATCAACGCGGCGGAATCAATGGACGGGCAGGGTAAACTGGAATTACGGACAGAGACTTCAGACGATCACAATTCTGTTCTGGTTGAGTTTACCGACACCGGTAACGGTATCCCGAAAGAAAATATCGAAAAACTCTTTGATCCATTTTTTACCACTAAAGAGGTTGGCCACGGAACGGGTTTGGGGCTTGCCATAAGCCACGGAATTATAGAAAGGCATAAAGGATCGATCGAAGTTGAAAGTGACGTAGGAAAAGGGACGACCTTTATTGTCAGCATACCCTTGCATAGGAAGCAAAACTAAATGGCTGTTACCCCCAATATTCTAGTCATTGATGACGAGGAACCTATCCGTGACTCTTGCCAGCAGACGCTGTCAAAGGATGGCTGCCAGGTGAAGACCGCCAAGGAAGGGAAAGAAGGCCTGCGACGGTTGAAGGATGAATCTTTTGACCTTATCCTTCTGGACCTGAAAATGCCCGGCCTGAGTGGGGTGGATGTGTTGGAAAGGATAAAGGAGAATAATCCTGAAGCAATTGTGATTGTCATTACCGGATATCCTTCCGTGAAGTCAGCTGTTCAAACAATGAAACTGGGCGCTTATGATTATCTCTCAAAGCCTTTTACTCCGGATGAATTGCGGTTAGCAGTCAGACGGGCATTAGAAAAGAGAAACTTGGTGCTGGAAAATATCTATCTAAAACGCGAGCACGAAAAAGAACTGGAGAAGGATATTATCGGTCAAAGCAAATGCATGCAAGAAGTAGTTCAATTGGCTAAGAAAGTAGGACCTACAGACAGCACTGTTTTGATCACCGGAGAGAGCGGCACCGGGAAGGAACTGATCGCCAAGGTGATACGCAACTCTAGTAGCCGGGGGAATAAGCCATTTATCACAGTTGATTGCGGTTCTCTGGTAGAAACGCTCTTTGAGAGTGAATTGTTCGGGCACGTGAAGGGTTCTTTCACAGGGGCTACGGCCACCAAGCACGGACGATTTGAATTGGCCAACGGCGGGACTATCTTCTTCGATGAAATCGCGAATATCAGCACCAACATTCAAGCCAAACTTCTACGCGCTATTCAGGAGGGTGAAGTCACCAAGGTTGGGAGCGCTCAGGTTATCAGGGTAGATGTCAGAATCATTGCCGCTACCAACCAGGACCTTATGAAATTGGTCGATGAAGGGAGCTTTCGGGAAGATCTCTTCTACCGGTTAAGTGTGTTGCCCATCCACCTGCCCCCTCTCCGCGAGAGGCCAGAGGACATTCCCATATTAGCTGATCATTTTCTGAAAACCTACAGCCAGAAGAGAAAAAAGAATGTACGGGGTATATCTGAGGAGGCCATGAAGGCACTAATTCAATACAGATGGCCAGGGAATGTCAGAGAGTTGGAGAACGCAATCGAACGGGCGGTAGTGTTGACCGAGAACGAGTCTATCCAACCTGCTGATTTCCTTTACTATGGGTTGTCTATTTCCGATAATGGTCCCCTGGGAATAAAACGGTCAAAACGCCTAGAAGAAATGGAAAAGGAACACATCCTACATACCCTCAAGATGCATAGCGGTCATCGCTCCAAAACAGCCCGATCCCTGGGGATCGACCGTAAGACCCTCTGGATGAAGATGAAAAAGTATGGGATCGAATAAGTATAGATAATCAATGTGCCACCTGCACTCTGATTCTGCCGCCTCTTAACGGGCTTTTTCCTATTAGCAGTTGGGCACTAACTGCTTGGGGAAAATAGCCCCACAGTTGGGGCACAACACCCCATTAATGTTATTCTCACAGCCAGGCCTTTTAACATCGTCCCCCAATAAATAGTTACAAATTTTACCTGATAATCAACCACTTAGGTAATGACCTGAGTGGTTTTTTTCATTCTGGCACAGGGTTTGTGATTGATCAATAATAGGAAGATCAAGCATTGTGGGGCTGAAATGACAAAACCGAAAACAATCCTGATCGTTGATCCGGACACCGAAACGGTACAGAAGTACACCAAACTTCTTGCCGATGCCGGTAACGATGTAGATGTCTGCCGGAGAGTTGCTGATGCAGTCGAAAAAATCAAGAGTGCAAAGTATGATTGTGTCGTAATGGATGTAGATCTTGAGGATATGAAAGGTTATGATGCAGTTGATGTTATTAAGGCAATCGATCGCAATATCGAGGTGATATTGACTGCTAGAGAAAATACTAAAGAGCTGGAGGCTAAAGTACGGGCACAAGACATTTTCTACTACTATATAAAATCTTTTAAAAAGGATGAACTATTACTGGCAATTAATAACGTGTTTAAAAAGGAAATTAAGGAGAGTAAAATGAAAGGAAAAAATCAGCATTCCAAGATCTTGGTGATCGATGATGATCAGGATTTCCTGAATTCAATGAAAATTATCCTGGAGTCGTCTTCATACCGATTTGTATCGGCAAATGACCCCAAGAAAGGGATGGAGATGATCAAGTCGGAGAACCCGGATTTGATCCTGCTGGACATCATGATGGACAGCCTGTTTGATGGCTTTTCGATGTGTCACACACTTAAGACATCGAAAGAGTATCGGGCATACCATGATACGCCGATCATTTTCATATCGGCCGTGAAGGAGAAAGCCGGGTCTCGTTTCGCTTTCGTTGGCAATGACTATGGGATTATGGAGCCGAATGACTATATCGACAAACCGGTAGAACCAGACGATTTGCTCGCCCGCATTGGGAAGCTCCTTGCAAAATGAAAGGAGAAACTAGACGTCCTACCTCGGGAAAAGGAAGCAACAAGGAGAGAGAGCTCAGGGTCAGGTTTCTCCAACAAGTATCCAATATCCCGAACGGTAAGAGCTTGAATAAATGCATTCAGTGCGGGACGTGCACCGGGTCCTGTCCGGTCAGCTACACTATGGATATCACTCCTCGAGAAGTAATCGCACTTTACCGCGCTGGTGACATTGAGTCGATCCTGTCGAGCCGCACCATCTGGATATGTGCCTCTTGTTACGCATGTACTGTACGATGTCCACAGAATATTCCCGTCACGGATATTATCTACATGCTTAAGCGAATGGCCCTTGAGCAAGAGATATTTCCCAAGAAATTCCCAGTATACGCCCTTTCCAGATCATTTGTATCAATTGCCAATCGATACGGTAGGAGCTATGAGCCTGGACTCCTTATTCTTTACTATCTTAGAACTAACCCGATAAATCTAATTAAAATGATTCCGCTATTTCTGAAGCTGGTATCGAGAGGACGCATCACACTCTTGCCTAAAAAGGTCAGGGCTACGAAAGCCTTATCAGAAATACTGAGTGAAGCTCAGATAATGGAAATGATCGTACCTGTATCCGACGAGTACCCCTATTAGGCAGCGTGGCAGGTAATGATTTTATATAAGTGAATGATAACCAAGTGAAATACACCTACTATCCCGGTTGCAGTCTTGAGTCTTCCGCCAGAGGTTACAATGAGTCGGTCCGCTTTGTCTTTAGTGACCTTGGGCATGATCTGATTGAATTGGAGGACTGGAATTGCTGCGGTGCTACTTACTATATGTCCATCAAGGAGACAATTTCCCTTGTTTTTTCCGCCAGAAACCTGGCCTTGGCCGAAAAGTACGGAAGAGACATAGTTTCCCCATGCAGCTCCTGTTACACCATTCTTTATAAAACTAACCATGTGCTGAAAAACAATCCCATAATGCTGGCGAAAGTCAACCAGGCACTGAAAAAAGATGGTTTGGAGTATCATCTAAGCATAAACGTGCGTCATCCTCTTGAAGTATTGATGAGCGATATCGGAATTGAAAGCATCCGGGAAAAAAGTTGCCACAGCTTTAACGGGTTGAAGATTGCCCATTATTATGGCTGCCAAATTGTCCGTCCTGATCGAGGGCTGGATGATAAAGAGAACCCGATGATGATGGATACTCTTTTCGAAGCACTAGGTGCCTGTAACACTTACTTCCCAATGAAGGTTCGCTGCTGTGGTGGAATGCTAATGACAACGCGTCCAGAGGTGGCACTGAAGCTGAACAAGGAAATCCTTGAATGTGCTGTTGAAAACGGCGCCGAGTGTATCGTGACTACCTGTCCTTTGTGCCAGATAAACCTGGAGGCATACCAGGATAGAATCAACAAATGCTATAGTACCGATATTCATATTCCCATATTGTTCTTTACCCAGGCACTCGGTTGGGCTTTGGGAGGGTCCGATGCTGATTTAGGACTCAAACGTAACCTTATCTCGTTCCAATTTGCTGATAAAGGAATCGAAGTATAAATGAATATAAAGATCGGCGTCTATATCTGCCATTGTGGATCAAATATTGCGGATACAGTGGATGTTCAGCAGGTAAGAGACTTTATCTCAACTGCACCTCATTTGACTATTGCTAGAGATTATAAATTCATGTGCTCGGATCCCGGGCAGGAATTAATTGTTAATGATATTGAAGAGCTGAAGCTCAACCGAGTAATTGTTGCAGCGTGCTCCCCTCTCATGCATGAAAAGACTTTTCAAAAGACATGCGAAAGTGCTGGTCTCAATCGTTATTTATTTCAGATGGCAAATATCCGCGAGCACTGTTCTTGGGTTCATTACGATAAACAAGCGGCTACAGAAAAGGCTAAATCTCTGATATACGCTGCTGTGCAGAGGATTGCTTATCAAGAAGCTTTGGAACTAAAGAAAATTAAAATTAATCCGGCCACATTAATTGTAGGCGGTGGTATTGCCGGCATCCAGGCAGCGCTGGAAATTGCTGAATCCGGGAATGAAGTTTATCTGGTTGAAAAAGAAGCCTCTATTGGCGGCAAAATGGCACTCTTGGATAAAACATTTCCCACATTAGATTGTTCGGCGTGTATTCTAACCCCCAAAATGGTCTCCGTGGGTCAAAAAGAAAACATTCATCTTATGACTTACAGCGAGGTAACAGGAGTTTCAGGGTCTATCGGTGATTTCAAAGTAAAAGTCCTGAGAAAACCCCGGTATATTGAAGAAGACCTGTGTAATGGCTGCGGGATGTGCTATGAGCATTGTCCCGCAGTAAGAATTCCAAAGCGGAGGGTCATTAAACTGGGGAACCAGACGGTTAAGGAGATCAATTACGACAGCAGTATGAAGCTGCAACAAAGGTATCCGAAGAATGGCAGAGAATAATTATATAACCCTCAAGATTGACGGGCATACGGTCAAGGGCGAAAAGGGCGTACCCATAATAAAGTATGCCGAGCAGATAGGAATCACAATTCCCACTCTGTGTTATCATGAGCTGGTAAGGCCGCATTCCAGCTGTCGTATCTGCTGCGTCGAGTTGGTGAAGGGAGATAAGCGACGACTGATCCCGGCCTGTATTTATCCTGCCCAGGAAGGCGTAGAGATATTCACCGACACCGAGGCTGTCAGAGAAAATAGGAAATCCATCTTGCAGCGTTTCTTGGCCAGCTGCCCTGATGTGGATATTATTCAGGAAATGGCCGAAGAATATGGAGTGAAAGAAACGCCCTACAAAATAACTAATAGGAATTGTATTGTTTGCGGCCTGTGTGCCAGGATCTGTAGCGAAGTGGTTGGTGCCAACGCTATCCATTATAAAAAAGAGGCGGCACATCGAAGCGACTTAACTCCCGTTCGGATTGATCCAGAAACATGCATCGGGTGTGGAGCATGTGCTATGGTTTGTCCCACTGGATATATAAAAATTGAGCCTATGTGGGAACAACCGGGTGAACCTCGAGAGTTTTTTCTTGGCCCTCAAAGTGCTGTTTATATTCCCACATATCAAGCAGTACCCAAGGTTCCGGTCATAGATAATGACGCATGTATATATTTCAAAACGGGTGGATGCAAAATATGTGAGAAAGTTTGTGAACTACAGGCTATAAATCACGAGATGAAAGAGAGCATCGAAGAAATTGATGTGGGACAGATCTTAATTACGACTGGATATGACCTCTTTGATGCAAAAAAAATGGCTCAGTATGGCTATGGACATTTAGATAATGTTTATTCCAGCATAGATATAGAATACATGCTCAACTCGTCCGGGCCGACGGGAGGA